>Ga0160445_100091_pt1 | contig 91619 bp, 79 predicted proteins | sample HID1972M_E1MG_FD_108215 | JGI IMG/M metagenome (GOLD analysis project Ga0160445, IMG submission 108215) | Enriched pill bug-associated microbial communities from UW Madison campus, WI, USA - HID1972M_E1 MG | ecosystem: Host-associated > Arthropoda: Insects > Digestive system > Unclassified ... | reverse complement strand
TGATAAACAAATACGTCAGGTTGTACTTGGCTTGCAGTGAACGCAACAGCTCCACCACTTGCCGCTGCACCGTCCGGTCGAGCGCGGAGGTCGGCTCGTCCAGCAGGATCAGCGCCGGTTTCAGCACCAAAGCCCGGGCAATGGCGATTCGCTGCCGTTGCCCACCGGAAAATTCGTGGGGGTAGCGGTGCCGGGTTTCCGGATCCAGACCTACCTCCTTCAATGCCGCAATAATCGCCGCCTCTTGCTCCTCGGCGGTGCCCATCTTGTGAATCCGCAGACCTTCGCCAACGATATCGCTGACACACATGCGCGGGCTCAGGCTGCCAAACGGGTCCTGAAACACCACCTGCATCTCCCGACGCAACGGGCGAACCTCGTTCTGCGTCAGGCAGTCTAGCTGCTTGCCTTCAAAGCGGATCGCGCCTTTGCTGCCGATCAAACGCAAAATCGCCAGACCCAGCGTGGATTTGCCGGAACCGCTTTCCCCCACAATCCCCAAAGTCTGACCCTGAGGCAGGCTGAAATTGATGCCGTCCACTGCCTTGACGTGATCTACCGTGCGTTTGAGCAGGCCTTTCTTGATCGGGAACCAGACTTTCAAGTCCTCGACCTCAAGCAGCGGCGCGCCGATTTTATTGGTCGCCGGGCCTCCGCTGGGCTCCGCGCCGAGCAATTCCCGAGTGTACGGATGCTGCGGCGAACGGAACAGCTCTTCGCACGATGCCTGTTCGACGATGCAACCGCGCTGCATGACACATACACGATGCGCAATTCTTCGCACGAGGTTCAAATCGTGACTGATCAGTAACAGCGACATGCCCAATCGCGCCTGTAATTCCTTGAGCAAATCGAGAATTTTCAGCTGAACGGTCACGTCCAGCGCCGTGGTCGGCTCGTCGGCAATCAGCAGTTCCGGCTCGTTGGCCAGCGCCATGGCGATCATCACCCGTTGGCGTTGGCCACCAGACAATTCATGGGGCAGGGCCTTGAGGCGCTTGTGCGGCTCGGGGATGCCGACCATCTCCAGCAGTTCAAGCGTACGCTTGGTCGCGACTTTGCCGGTCAGGCCTTTGTGGATGCCGAGCACTTCGTTGATCTGCTTCTCGATCGAGTGCAACGGGTTCAGCGAGGTCATCGGCTCCTGAAAAATCATCGCGATGCGATTACCGCGAATATGGCGGATGGTTTTTTCACTCAAGCCCAGCAGATTTTGCCCGGCGTAATTGATGCTGCCGGCTGGATGGCGGGCCATCGGGTAGGGCAGCAACCGCAGGATCGAGTGTGCAGTCACCGATTTGCCCGAGCCGGATTCGCCGACCAACGCCAGGGTTTCGCCACGCTTGATGTCAAAACTCACGCCCTCGACGACGCGGTGTACGCGCTCACCGAAACCGAATTCGACGGCGAGGTCACGCACTTCGATCAGATTGTCCTGATTCATTTCACTTCCTCGGGTCGAAGGCATCGCGAGCGGACTCGCCGATAAACACCAGCAAACTCAACATCAAGGCCAGCACGGCAAAGGCGCTGATGCCCAGCCACGGCGCTTGCAGGTTGGATTTGCCCTGCGCGACCAGTTCACCCAACGACGGACTGCCGGCCGGCAAACCGAAACCGAGGAAGTCCAGCGCGGTGAGGGTGCCGATGGCGCCGGTGAGGATGAACGGCATAAACGTCATGGTCGAGACCATCGCGTTGGGCAGGATGTGGCGGAACATGATCGCGCCGTTCTGCATGCCCAGCGCCCGCGCGGCGCGCACGTATTCAAGGTTGCGACCCCGGAGGAACTCGGCGCGCACCACGTCGACCAGGCTCATCCACGAGAAAAGCAGCATGATCCCCAGCAGCCACCAGAAATTCGGCTGCACAAAACTGGCAAGAATGATCAGCAGATACAGCACCGGCAGCCCCGACCAGATCTCCAGAAAACGCTGCCCGGCCAGATCGACCCAGCCGCCATAAAAACCCTGCAGTGCGCCGGCAATCACGCCGATGATCGAACTCAACACGGTCAACGTCAGCGCGAACAACACGGAAATACGGAAGCCGTAAATCACCCGCGCCAGCACGTCGCGACCCTGATCGTCGGTACCGAGCAGGTTGTCCGCCGACGGTGGCGCCGGCGCCGGGACTTTCAGGTCGTAATTGATGCTCTGGTAGTTGTACGGAATCGGCGCCCACAACACCCACGCATCCTTGGCCTTGAGCAATTCGCGGATGTACGGGCTCTTGTAGTTGGCTTCCAGCGGGAATTCGCCGCCAAACGTCGTTTCCGGGTAGCGCTTGATCGCCGGGAAGTACCAATTGTTGTCGTAATGCACCACCAGCGGCTTGTCGTTGGCGATCAGCTCGGCGCCGAGGCTCAGTCCGAACAGGATCAGAAACAGCCACAGCGACCACCAGCCGCGCTTGTTGGCTTTGAACAGTTCGAAGCGGCGGCGGTTGAGAGGGGACAGGTTCATCTCAATGCTCCCGGCTTTCGAAGTCGATGCGCGGATCGACCAGGGTGTAGGTGAGGTCGCCGATCAGTTTCACCACCAGCCCGAGCAGGGTGAAGATGAACAAAGTGCCGAACACCACCGGGTAATCGCGGTTGATCGCCGCTTCGAAACTCATCAGGCCGAGACCGTCGAGGGAGAAGATCACTTCCACCAGCAAAGAGCCGGTGAAGAAGATGCCGATGAACGCCGAGGGGAAACCGGCAATCACCAACAGCATGGCGTTGCGAAACACGTGGCCGTAGAGCACGCGATGGCGGGTCAGACCTTTGGCCTTGGCGGTGACCACGTACTGTTTATTGATTTCGTCGAGGAAGCTGTTTTTGGTCAGCAGGGTCATGGTCGCGAAGTTGCCGATCACCAGTGCTGTAACTGGCAGCGCGAGGTGCCAGAAGTAATCGAGGATCTTGCCGCCGAAACTCAGCTCATCGAAGTTGTTCGAGGTCAGCCCGCGTAACGGAAACCAGTCGAGATAACTGCCGCCGGCAAACACCACAATCAGCAGGATCGCAAACAGGAACGCCGGGATCGCATAACCGACGATGATCGCCGAACTGGTCCACACGTCGAAGTGGCTGCCGTGCCGCGTGGCCTTGGCGATCCCCAGCGGAATCGACACCAGGTACATGATCAACGTGCTCCACAGACCGAGCGAGATCGACACCGGCATCTTTTCCTTGATCAGGTCGATGACCTTGGCGTCGCGGAAAAAGCTGTCGCCGAAATCCAGCGAGGCGTAGTTCTTGACCATGATCCACAGGCGTTCCGGGGCCGACTTGTCGAACCCGTACATGTGCTCGATTTCCTTGATCAGCGCCGGGTCCAGCCCTTGCGCGCCGCGATAGGAGGAACCGGCCACCGAGACCTCGGCACCGCCGCCAGCGATGCGACTGGTGGCGCCTTCGAAGCCTTCGAGCTTGGCGATCATCTGTTCCACCGGGCCACCGGGCGCGGCCTGAATGATCACGAAGTTGATCAGCAAAATGCCGAACAGGGTCGGAATGATGAGCAGCAGTCGCCGAAAAATATACGCCAGCATCTGATTACTCCGTGCCCGCAGGGTCGGCTTGCAGTTTGGTTTCGACTTCTACCGCCGGTTTAGCGTCAGGCTTGACCCACCAGGTGTTGATGCCGATGTCGTACTTGGGTGAGACCTTCGGATGGCCGATGTGATTCCAGTACGCCACGCGCCAGGTCTTGATGTGCCAGTTGGGCACCACGTAGTAGCCCCACTGCAACACGCGATCCAGCGCGCGGGCGTGGGCCACCAGGCTGGCGCGCGAGTCGGCGTTGATCAGGCTCTCGACCAGTTGATCGACGATCGGATCTTTCAAGCCCATGGTGTTGCGGCTGCTGGCCTTGTCGGCAGCGGCGCTCATCCAGAATTCGCGCTGCTCGTTACCCGGCGAATTGGATTGCGGGAAGCTGCCGACGATCATGTCGAAGTCCCGCGAGCGCACGCGGTTGATGTACTGCGAAACGTCGACGCGGCGGATCACCAGTTCGATGCCGAGGTCGCTGAGGTTGCGCTTGAACGGCAGCAACACGCGTTCGAATTCGGTCTGGGCGAGGAGAAATTCGATCACCACCGGTTTGCCGGTGGCGTCGACCATTTTGTCGTCGACGATCTTCCAGCCGGCCTCTTGCAGCAGTTGATAGGCCTCGCGCTGGTGATTGCGGATCATGCCGCTGGCGTCGGTCTTCGGGTTGTCGAAGGCTTCGCTGAACACCTGCGCCGGGAGCTTGTTGCGGAACGGGTCGAGGATCGCCAGTTGATCGGCGTCGGGCAGGCCGGTGGCGGCCATTTCCGAGTTTTCGAAATAGCTGCGGGTGCGGAAGTAGGCACCGTTGAACAGTTGTTTATTGGTCCATTCGAAATCGAACAGCAAACCGAGCGCCTGGCGCACCCGTATGTCCTGGAACACCGGACGGCGCAGGTTGTAGACGAAACCCTGCATGCCGGTCGGGTTGCTGTTGGGGATCAATTCCTTGATCAAACGGCCCTCGGTGACGGCCGGGATGTTGTAAGCGTTGGCCCAGTTTTTCGCGGTCATCTCCAGCCAGAAATCGAACTGCCCGGCCTTCAGCGCTTCGACGGCGACGGTGTTGTCGCGGTAGTAATCGCTGGTCATCGTGTCGAAATTGTAGAAGCCACGGTTGACCGGCAGATCCTTGCCCCAGTAATCCTTGACCCGCTCGTACCGAATCGAACGGCCGGCCTTCACTTCGGCAACCTTGTACGGGCCGCTGCCGAGCGGAATTTCCAGATTGCCCTTGCTGAAATCGCGATCGGTCCACCAGTGTTTTGGCAGCACCGGCAACTGGCCGAGAATCAGCGGCAACTCGCGATTATTGTTGTGCTTGAACTTGAACAGCACTTTCAGCGGGTCTTCGGCGATGACTTCGGACACGTCGCTGTAGTAGCCGCGATACATCGGCGAGCCTTCCTTGGTCAGCGTGTTGAAGCTGAACACCACGTCGTCGGCGCGCACTGGATGACCGTCGTGGAAACGTGCTTCGGGGCGCAGGTAGAACCGCACCCAGCTGTTGTCCGGGGCCTTTTCGATCTTGCCAGCGATCAGGCCATATTCGGTGAACGGCTCGTCGAGGCTGTGTTTGGTCAGGGTGTCGTAGATCTGCCCGATGTCATCGGCCGGCACGCCTTTGCTGATAAACGGGTTGAGGCTGTCGAAGCCACCAAAACCGGCCTGACGGAATACGCCGCCCTTGGGCGCGTCGGGATTCACGTAATCGAAATGCTTGAAATCGGCCGGGTATTTCGGCGGCTCGTTGTACAGGGTCACGGCGTGTTGCGGGGCGGCCAAGGCCAGCCCGGCGAACAGCAAGCCGCTGGCCTGGACGAGCAGGGCGCGGATGGGTTTCATCGATCTTTCTCCGAAGACTTCAGCCACCACGCGCTCAGGCCCAGGGTGTAGGGCGGCGTGGTGACGAAGGCCAACCGGTTGCGGTAGGCCAGGCGGTGATAATTCAGGTACCAGTTGGGAATGCTGTAGTGCTGCCAGAGCAGCACGCGGTCGAGCGCCTTGCCGGCGGCGACCTGTTCATCGCGGGTGCGCGCGGCGAGCAATTGTTCGAGCAGGTGATCGACCACCGGGTTGGCGATGCCCGCGTAATTCTTGCTGCCCTTGACCCCGACCTGACTGGAATGGAAGTACTGCCACTGCTCAAGGCCCGGGCTGAGGGTCTGGTTGAGCGTCATCAGGATCATGTCGAAATCGAACTGATCGAGGCGCTGTTTGTACTGCGCGCGATCGACCGTGCGCAGGCGCGCGTCGATGCCGATGCTGTTGAGGTTCTCAATGTACGGCTGGAGGATGCGCTCCAGATTCGGGTTGACCAGCAGCAGTTCGAAACGCAGCGGCTGGCCGTCGGCGTTTTGCAGGCGCTGGCCGTTGAGCTTCCAGCCGGCCTCGGCGAGCAGGGCCAGCGCTTTGCGCATGGTCTCCCGAGGAATGCCGCGGCCGTCGGTTTGCGGCAACGTGAACGGCTCGGTGAACAGCTTGGCCGGCAGTTGCTCCTTGTACGGCTTGAGCATCAGCCATTCGTGCCCGACCGGCAGGCCGCTGGCGCTGAATTCGCTGTTCGGGTAGTAACTGGTGGTGCGTTTGTAGGCGTCGCTGAACAGCGCGCGGTTGGTCCACTCGAAGTCGAACATCAGTCCCAGCGCTTCGCGGGTTTTGACGTCGGCGAACGTGGCGCGGCGGGTGTTCATGAACAGGCCCTGACTCTGGGTCGGGATCTGGTGCGGGATCTGCGCCTTGATCACGTCGCCACGGCGGATGGCCGGGAAGTTGTAGCCGTTGGCCCAGTTCTTCGCCTGATGCTCGATGTAGATGTCGAACTCGCCGGCCTTGAAAGCTTCGAAGGCGACATCGCTGTCGCGGTAGAACTCGACTTCCATGCGATCGAAGTTGTACTTGCCGCGATTGACCGCCAAGTCCTTGCCCCAGTAATCCTTGACCCGCTCGAAGATCAACTGCCGGCCCGGCGTCACCGAGGTGATGCGATACGGGCCGCTGCCCAGCGGTGGTTCGAAGGTGGTGGCTTTGAAGTCGCGGTCTTTCCAGTAGTGCTGCGGCAGCACCGGCAATTCCCCGAGGCGCAGGATCAACAGCGGATTGCCCGAGCGCTTGAGCACGAAGCGAATGCGCTGCGGATTGAGGATATCGACCCGCAGTACTTCCTGAAGGGCGGTGCGGTACAGCGGATGACCTTCCTTGAGCAGCAAGCGGTAGGAGAACGCCACGTCGTAAGCGGTGATCGGCGTGCCGTCGTGGAAACGTGCCTCGGGGCGCAGATTGAACACCACCCAGCTGCGATCTTCGCTGTATTCCACCGATTGCGCGATCAAGCCATAGCTTGACGCCGGCTCGTCGCCGGACGGCGAATACTGGCCAGTGCCGACCATCAGCGGCTCGTTCAGCTCATTGATGCCGTACTGGAGGAAATTCGGCGTGGTGACCGGGCTGGTGCCCTTGAAGGTGTATGGGTTGACCGTATCGAAGGTGCCGAACGCCATCACCCGCAACGTACCGCCCTTGGGCGCTTGCGGGTTGACCCAGTCGAAGTGGGTAAATCTGGCCGGGTACTTGAGCGTGCCGAACTGCGCATAACCGTGACTTTCGGTAATCGTCGCGCTTGCGGTTGAGCTCAAGGCCAGGCTGATCAGGAGCAGGAGGAGGGGACGCTTCAAGTCAGATCTGATCCAGGCGGCTTGGGCTTTGTGGGCCGTACAGTAACAGCTTGTCTGGACAGGAAAAAGATCGCGGGTTAATGGGGGGTTAATCCAGGCGCGCTGCTTGCTCAAATTACCTCTGTGGCGAGGGGATTTATCCCCGATGGGGCGCGCAGCGGCCCGCGCTCTTCGAATTAAAAGAAGGGACTGCTGCGCAGTCCATCGGGGATAAATCCCCTCGCCACAGTGAGCTGTTCGGCAAATAGTTGGCCAAAAAAAAGCCCCCGAAATCTCAGAGGCTCTTCTATCAGTGCGGCTGATAAACCGTGAGCATCTGCCCCGGCTTCAAAGCCTTGCTCGCGCCCGGATTCCAGCGCTTGAGATGCTGCATCTCAACATTGAAACGCTTGGCCACCACGTACAACGTGTCGCCGCGCTTAACCTTGTACTGGGTCTGCTGCTTGCTATCGCCTTTTTTGCTCTTGCTGTTGGCCGCAATCACCGTGTTGACCCGGCCCGAGCTGCGGCTCTTGCTTGGCTTGCTCGTGTCGCGCATCACCAAAGTCTGACCAACCTTGAGGTTTTTGCCGGTCAGCTTGTTCCAGCGTTGCAGATCCTTCACTTCAACCTTGTTGGCCTTGGCGATGGAGCCGAGGTTGTCGCCACGCTTGACGCGGTAGGCGCGTTTCAGCTTCGCCACTTCCGTCGGATCAGCGCCTTCAAACACCGGCTTCAACGAGCGTTTGCTGATCAACTCGTCCGGCGACATGGTCTGCAGGCTGGTGGTCAGCAATTGCGCCTTCGACGTTGGCACCAGCAAATGCTGAGGGCCGTCGACGGTAATGCGCTGTTTGTAAGCAGGGTTGAGCTGGAACAGTTCGTCTTCGTCGATGTTGGCCACTTCAGCGACTTTGGACAGGTCCATGCGCTGATTGATTTCGACGACCTGGAAGTACGGTTCGTTGGCGATCGGGTTGAGGTTCACCCCGTACGCTTCCGGCGACTGCACCACTTGCGACAGCGCCAGCAACTTCGGCACGTAGGCCTGGGTTTCCGACGGCAGCGGCAGGTTCCAGTAGTCGGTTGGCAAACCGAGTTTCTCGTTACGTTCGATGGCGCGGCTGACCGTGCCTTCACCGGCGTTGTAAGCGGCGAGCGCCAGCAGCCAGTCACCGTTGAACATGTCGTGCAGACGGGTCAGGTAATCGAGTGCGGCGGTGGTCGAGGCGGTGATGTCGCGACGACCATCGTAGAAACGGGTCTGACGCAGGTTGAAGTAACGCCCGGTGGACGGAATGAATTGCCACAGGCCAACCGCATCGGCACGGGAATAGGCCATCGGGTTGTAGGCGCTTTCAATCACTGGCAGCAGCGCCAGTTCCAGCGGCATGTTGCGTTCTTCGAGGCGTTCGACAATGTAATGAATGTAGAGGCTGCCGCGATCGCCGGCGTTCTCTAGGAATGAAGGATTGCTGGCGAACCACAGGCGCTGTTGCTCGATGCGCGGGTTCACGCCCAGGCCTTCCTGCAACTGGAAGCCCTCGCGCATGCGCTCCCAGACGTCCTGAGGAATCTGTGGAGTGGGCTTTTCGCTGAGCCAGATCGGCTTCTGCTTGGCTCGCGCAGCAATGTTCGGCGTATGGGTCGCTTCAGTCTGCGGAGCATGGCTTGAACAGCCCGCCAGCGTGGCGGACACAGCCACCGCGATGGCTTGCGCCAAGCGGGTCAATGCGTCTGAATTGACGGACTTACGTATGGATGACGACATTGGCTGGAAGTAAGTTCCGGGCAAAAATGTCGGGCGATTCTAGAAAGCGCACCCCCTGCGGTCAACCATTGAGAATTTTTGTACCAAGCAGACCAGTGCTTAGAACTTATCTTTCCAAGCCCGCAGAGCCGCAAAAACCTCACTCGGCTCCCGGTTTTGAGCGCCTGCCCGTTCGTCCACTTTTTGTTTAACTAATGTTTCACCGGTGCGTAAAAACGGATTTGTGAGCTTTTCCAGTGCCAAAGTTGACGGCAGGGTCATCACGCCGTTTTGCCGTTGTTGGGTAACTTTTTCCAGACGGGCGGCAATATCGGCATTGGTCGGTTCGACCGCTGCGGCGAATTTGAGATTGCTCAGGGTGTATTCGTGGGTGCAATAGACGAGGGTGTCTTCGGGCAGTGCGGCGAGACGGCTGAGCGAGTGGTGCATCTGATCGGGCGTACCCTCGAACAGGCGACCGCAACCCGCGGCAAACAGAGTGTCGCCGCAGAACAGCAGACCGTGGTGATAATAAGCAATGTGTCCCAAGGTGTGACCGGGCACCGCATAGACATCAAACTCCCAGCCGAGCACGCTGGCGGAGTCGTTGTCGTTCAGCGCCACGTCGCGCGCCGGGATATTTTCGCTGGCCGGGCCATAAACAGTGGCGCCGCTGATGTGTTTCAAACGTTCGACGCCGCCAACGTGGTCATGGTGATGGTGAGTGATCAAAATATCGCTCAAGACCCAGTCCGGATGTGCATCAAGCCACGCCTCGACGGGCGCGGCATCACCCGGGTCGACCACGGCGCAACGTTGGCTGCGGTGATCCTGTAACAACCAGATGTAGTTATCGGTGAACGCGGGCAGGGCACTGATCTGTATCATCGTCGGAATTCGCCAAGCGGGAAACATTGGCGCATCTTAGTAGTTCCTGGCGCTTTGGAGAATGCGATGAGTGATAAAGCGTTCGCACAGGCTGATCCTGACTGGCTGGCACTGATCGGTGCCGCCCGTGAATGGCTGTCCGGCCCGCTCGGGCAATTTTTGCTCGACGAGGAGCGGCGCATGCTCGAAGACGAGCTCGGCCGGTTCTTTGGCGGTTATCTGGTGCATTACGGCCCGTCCGCTGAAACGCCACCGTCGGCGCCGCAAGTGCAGCGCAACGTGCGCCTTGGCGCGCCGCTGCCGGGGGTTGAGATTGTCTGCGAAGAGCAGGCCTGGCCTTTGAGCGAACACGCGGCGGATGTGGTGGTGATGCAGCACGGTCTGGATTTCTGCCTGTCGCCCCACGGTTTGCTGCGTGAAGCGGCGAGCAGCGTGCGCCCCGGTGGCCATTTGCTGATCATCGGCATCAACCCGTGGAGCACGTGGGGGCTGCGACATGTTTTCGCCCACGACGCCTTGCGTCAGGCGCGCTGCATCTCGCCATCGCGGGTCGCCGACTGGCTCAACCTGCTGGGCTTCGCGCTGGAGAAACGCCGCTTCGGGTGCTATCGTCCGCCGCTCGCGTCAGCCAAGTGGCAGGGCCGTCTGGCCGGCTGGGAACGCAAGGCCGGTGACTGGCAATTGTCGGGCGGCGGCTTCTATTTATTGGTCGCGCGCAAGATCGTGGTGGGCCTGCGGCCGTTGCGGCAGGAACGTCGCGAACCGATGGGCAAGCTGATTCCGCTGCCGATGGCCAAGGTCAACCGCCGCCGCGTCGAACCGTAAACCTTCTTTTAATTGTGGTCGGGTTTGTCCCGGCCTTGGTCATTGTCGATCCGTGATCGGCAAGGCACGTATTTTTCTGGATAAAGTGGCATGAGCGAAAGCGTTGAAAGCGTCGACACCGTAGAACTGTTCACTGACGGCGCCTGCAAAGGCAATCCCGGCCCGGGCGGCTGGGGCGCCTTGCTGGTGTGCAAGGGCGTTGAAAAGGAACTGTGGGGCGGCGAAGCCAACACCACCAACAACCGCATGGAATTGCTCGGCGCCATTCGTGGCCTCGAAGCCTTGAAGCGTCCGTGCGAAGTGCTGCTGGTGACCGACTCGCAATACGTGATGAAGGGCATCAACGAGTGGATGGCCAACTGGAAGAAGCGCGGCTGGAAAACGGCGGCGAAAGAACCGGTGAAAAACGCTGATTTGTGGAAAGAGCTCGACGAGCAGGTCAACCGCCACACCGTCAAATGGAAGTGGGTGCGTGGGCACATCGGCCATCACGGTAACGAACGGGCTGACCAGTTGGCTAACCGTGGGGTGGACGAGGTTCGCGGGTACAAGCAGAGCTGATTTCTTCCGTTGTACCGTGGTGTGGCCATTCGCGAGCAGGCTCGCTCCCACAGGAAAATGCATTCCAGATCTGATCTGTACCTTCCTTGAATTGGAATGCATTCCAATGTGGGAGCGAGCCTGCTCGCGAAGGGCACGCCACGGTCTGCCTGAAACACCCCGCCGGGCGTGTTAACATCCGCGTTTTTGCACGATTGACCCGTTGAGAGCTGAGCACTGATGGCCACCAGATCCGTTGTACTCGATACCGAAACCACCGGCATGCCGGTGACCGATGGTCACCGGATTATCGAAATCGGTTGTGTCGAACTGATCGGTCGGCGCCTGACGGGCCGGCATTTCCACGTCTATCTGCAACCGGATCGCGAGAGTGACGAAGGCGCGATTGGCGTTCACGGCATCACCAACGAATTCCTCGTCGGCAAGCCGCGTTTCAATGAAGTCGCCGACGAGTTCTTCGAGTTCATCAAAGGCGCGCAGCTGATCATCCATAACGCGGCGTTCGACGTTGGCTTCATCAACAACGAATTCGCCTTGATGGGCGCGAAGGATCGCGCTGACATCACGCAGCACTGCTCGATCCTCGACACCCTGATGATGGCCCGGGAACGTCACCCGGGACAGCGCAACAGCCTCGACGCCTTGTGCAAACGTTACGGCGTCGACAACTCCGGTCGTGAACTGCACGGCGCGTTGCTCGACTCGGAGATTCTTGCCGACGTCTACCTGACCATGACCGGCGGCCAGACCAGCCTGTCGTTGGCGGGCAATGCTTCTGACGGTAACGGATCGGGCGAGGGCGCGGACAACTCTGCCACCGAGATTCGTCGGTTGCCGGTAGATCGCCAGCCTGCGCGGATTATTCGCGCGACTGAAGATGAATTGGCGGCGCATCTGGTGCGGTTGGAGATTATTGCCAAGTCTGCCGGTGGCCCAGCGTTATGGACGCAGATCGCCGAAGCCGACGCCCAAGCCTGAAGATCAAAAGATCGCAGCCTGCGGCAGCTCCTACAGGGGATTGCATTCCAATGTAGGAGCTGCCGCAGGCTGCGATCTTTTGCTTTTACAGACATGAAGCCAACTGGCCACCCTCGCCACATTCGCTGCAACCCTCTACCCTGAGTGCATTGGCAGATTCATTTCTGCCGCCTCAGGACACTGAGCCCCATGTACAAAGATTTGAAGTTTCCGGTGTTGATCGTCCATCGCGACATCAAGGCCGACACGGTCGCCGGTGACCGCATCCGTGGCATCGCCCGGGAACTGGAGCAGGAAGGTTTCAGCATCGTCTCTGCCACCGACTACACGGAAGGGCGTCTGGTCGCGTCGACCCATCATGGCCTCGCGTGCATGCTGATTGCCGCCGAGGATGCCTCAACCAACTCGCATCTGTTGCAGAACATGGCTGAACTCATTGGCCTCGCGCGGGTGCGCGCCCCGGATCTGCCGATCTTTGCCCTGGGCGAACAAGTCACCCTGGAAAACGCCCCGGCCGATGCCATGGCCGAGCTCAACCAGCTGCGCGGCATTCTCTATCTGTTCGAAGACACCGTGCCGTTTCTCGCCCGGCAAGTGGCGCGGGCGGCGCGCAAGTATCTGGATGGTTTGCTGCCGCCGTTTTTCAAAGCGCTGGTGCAGCACACCGCCGACTCCAATTATTCCTGGCACACCCCCGGCCATGGCGGGGGCGTTGCCTATCACAAGAGTCCGGTAGGGCAGGCGTTTCACCAGTTTTTCGGGGAGAACACGCTGCGTTCCGACTTGTCAGTGTCCGTGCCAGAACTCGGCTCACTGCTCGATCACACTGGCCCGCTCGCTGAAGCCGAAGCCCGTGCGGCGCGCAATTTCGGCGCTGATCACACCTTTTTCGTGATCAATGGCACCTCGACCGCCAACAAGATTGTCTGGCACTCGATGGTCGCTCGCGATGATCTGGTGCTGGTCGACCGCAACTGCCACAAGTCGGTGCTGCACGCGATCATCATGACTGGCGCGATCCCGTTGTACCTGTGCCCGGAGCGCAATGAACTGGGGATCATCGGCCCGATCCCGTTGAGTGAATTCAGCCGCGAATCGATTCAAGCCAAGATCGAGGCGAGCCCGCTGACCAAGGGTCGCGCGCCAAAAGTCAAACTGGCGGTGGTCACCAACTCAACCTACGACGGCCTCTGCTACAACGCCGAGCTGATCAAGCAAAAACTCGGTAACAGCGTTGAAGTCCTGCATTTCGACGAGGCCTGGTATGCCTACGCGGCGTTCCACGAATTCTTTGCCGGACGTTACGGCATGGCCACCTCGCGCAGCGAAGACAGTCCGCTGGTGTTCACCACCCATTCCACGCACAAACTGCTCGCGGCATTCAGTCAGGCCTCGATGATTCATGTGCAGGACGGCGGTGCACGGCAGCTGGATCGTGACCGTTTCAACGAAGCGTTCATGATGCACATCTCGACCTCGCCGCAATACAGCATCATCGCCTCGCTGGACGTGGCGTCGGCGATGATGGAAGGCCCGGCCGGACGTTCGTTGTTGCAGGAAACTTTTGATGAAGCGCTGAGCTTCCGTCGGGCGCTGGCCAATTTGCGTCAGCACATTGCTGCGGATGACTGGTGGTTTTCGATCTGGCAGCCGCCGGGCGTCGAAGGTATTGACCGCGTGCAGACCGAAGACTGGTTGCTGAAACCCGATGCCTACTGGCACGGTTTCGGCGATGTCAGCGACGATTATGTGTTGCTTGACCCTATCAAAGTGACCCTGGTGATGCCGGGCCTCAATGCGGGCGGTGCGTTAAGCGAGAAAGGCATTCCGGCGGCGGTAGTCAGCAAATTCCTCTGGGAGCGCGGATTGGTCGTCGAAAAAACCGGCCTGTATTCGTTTCTGGTGTTGTTCTCCATGGGCATCACCAAAGGTAAATGGAGCACGCTGCTCACCGAACTGCTGGAGTTCAAGCGCAGCTACGACGCCAACGTGCGCCTCGACACGTGCCTGCCGTGCGTGGCGCAAGAGGACACTGCGCGCTATCGCGGCATGGGCCTGCGCGACCTCTGTGATCAACTGCACGCCTGCTACCGCAGCAACGCCACGGCCAAACACCTGAAACGCATGTACACCGTGCTCCCCGAAATCGCCATGAAACCGGCTCACGCCTACGATCATCTGGTGCGCGGCGAAGTCGAGGCGGTGCCGATTGATGAGCTGGAAGGAAGGATTGCCGCCGTGATGCTGGTGCCGTATCCCCCGGGAATTCCGCTTATCATGCCCGGCGAACGCTTTACCGAATCGACCCGTTCGATCATCGATTACCTGAAATTTGCTCGCACGTTCGATAGCAGCTTCCCCGGTTTTGTCGCGGATGTGCATGGATTGCAGCATGAAGACGAGGGCAATGGGCGGCTATACACCGTCGATTGTGTGAAGGAATGAGGACTTTTCCCAGTATGCAACCGGCCGTGAATCCAAAATACCCAGGCCTGTCGGTGCGTGTCGCCGACGAAGGTTTTGCGCCCTATATCTGGGGCAGCGACTTCAGTTTTGAGGTGGCGGCGTATGGCGCGGCGGTGATTGGTCAGCCTGTCGAGCAGTGGCGGGTGACGCCGATCGTGCCGTACCGCAAGTGCTATGGCATCGACCCGGAAGAATTCAGCAGTTTCCGCGATGCGCCGGACAGTGCGATTTTCATGGCGTATCTGGATGACGAGGCGGTGGGCCATTTGGTGATCAGCACCAACTGGAACGGTTTCGCCCACATTGACGAATTGGCGGTGCACGCGCCGGCCCGGCGGCATGGCGTGGCCAAAGCGTTGCTGGATGTCGCGCAATTCTGGAGTCGCAAAAAGAAGCTGCCGGGGATCATGCTCGAAACGCAAAACAACAACCTCGGTGCTTGCCGGTTGTATGAGCGTTGCGGCTATGTGATTGGCGGTGTCGACGAGCTGCGCTATCGCGGCATTGATCCGAACACCGCCGAAGTCGCGCTGTTCTGGTACCGATTGTTTGATAACCCGCTGGAAAACCCGCTCAGCTCGACAACATCGCCTCGGCTTGTTCCGTGACGATCGCCAGCAAGGTCTGAATTGCCGCTGACGGCGCGCAGTGTTTATAGGTCAGCGCGTAAAGGCTGATCGGCACCGCCGGCGACAGTGGACAGACATCGAGCCCGCCGGCGCGCGCACCGAGGGCGGTGAACGGGTCGACGATGGCCAGGCCTTCGCCGGCCTCGACCATGCTGCGCATCATCTGATGGGTTTGCACGCGAGTCTGGATGCTCGGCGCCGGGCGCAACGCCTGGAGCTTGTTTTCCAGTGCCGGGCTCAGCGGATCCTGACCGTCGAGGCCGACCATCGCCTGACCGGCCAAATCCTGTAGAGAAATGTATTTCTGCTTCGGCTGCAGCCAACCGTGGGGCGCGAGCAGTTGCAGTTTGCCGTGGGCCAGTGGCTGGCAATCAATGTCGGAATGTTCGGGATCGTGCAGGCTCAGGCCCAGATCACTTTCGCGCAGCAACAGGTTGCGGACGATGTCGCGGGTCGGCGCACTGAGCAGGCTGCACGGTGCATCGGGCAGGCGTCGGCGCAGGGCGGCAAGACTTTGCGGTAATAGATGTTGGGAGAGCGGCGGGGTGCCGATGATGCGCAAGGGAGGGGCGAGGTACTGTTTGAGGCTGCTGGCCAGACGCTGAACCGGCTCGAGCGCTTCATAAACGTGGGCGATTTCGACTTGCAGCGCCCGCGCTTCCGGCGTTGATTGCAAGCGCCCGCGAACGCTGGCGAACAGCATGAACCCCAACTGACTCTCGGCTTCGCGCAAACGCTCTTCGACCTCGGTCACTGGCAACTGCAGCCATTCGGCGGCGGTGCCCAGGTGACCGGTCTGCAAGAGCGCCTGAATCACTTCGATATGGCGTAAACGCATGCGTGAAGTCCATGTTCAGCAGGGGGGGGCAGTGACTGATCCTAACCCAACTCTGCGCATATGACTTCTGCTCATAACGACGAGTTATGAAGCGACGGTTGGCTCAGGCTCGCGGGTCAGGGTGATACCCGACTGAACCAGTTCGAACGTCTGGTCGTCGATCTTCTTGATGCGATCGCCGATGGCCAGTTTATAAGTCGGCTCCGAGCCAGTGAGACCGTCTGCCGACGGGTTGGATTCCTGGAATTCATGCACGGAATAAACGCGGCCTTCCGCATCTCTTGCATGGAACTGACCGACGAGTACTGCTGCCATCTGTTTAGAACCTCTGGAGATAAAACGCTTGATTTGCGGTTTTAAGACCGCCATCCAGCGCTGTAAGTTTTCCTGCACGAAAAAAATATTCAGCAGCCGGGATTTTTCACTCGTCTGCTGGTGGAATCGTCACGGGATCATCTATAACTACAGGCTACCCCACGGACATCGAGAGTCTTCCATGAGCAATGTCTATAACGTCGCCGTCATAGTCGGTAGCCTGCGTAAAGCATCGATCAACCGCAAAGTCGCCCTGGCGCTGGCGGAACTGGCACCGGCGAACCTGAAACTGAGCATTGTCGAGATTGGCGATCTGCCACTGTATAACGAAGACATTGATGGCGATTCACCGCCGGCAGCCTACAGTACTTTCCGGCAAAAAGTCGGTTCTTCCGACGCGGTGCTGTTTGTTACGCCGGAGTACAACCGCTCGGTGCCGGCGCCACTGAAAAATGCCATCGACGTCGGCTCGCGGCCGTATGGCAAGAGCGCTTGGAGCGGCAAGCCGGGCGCGGTGATCAGTGTATCGCCGGGGGCCATTGGCGGTTTCGGCGCGAACCAGCACCTGCGCCAGTCGTTTGTGTTTCTCAATGTGCCTTGCATGCAGCAGCCTGAGGCTTATCTGGGCGGCGCGGGGACTGCATTTGATGAGGCGGGGAAGTTGAGTGAGTCGGTGAAACCTTTTCTGCAAAGCTTTATCAATGCTTACGGACAGTTCGTCGAGCAACACAAAAAATAATCCAGCACCTTGGTGAACTCTTTGTGGTGAGGGGATTTATCCCCGATGGGTTGCGAAGCGACCCCCTGCGTTTCTCAGTCAAACCGAGTTCGCAGGTTTTGCGGCTGCTGCGCAGCCGGTCGGGGATAAATCCCCTCACCACAGGTATCCTGTCGTCCCCCAAAATCCTCTTTCGAACAAGGCTGTTGCGGATGCTTGCTGCGTCACTGATTTTCCTGCTGACCATTACCCTTGTCATCTGGCAACCCAAAGGCCTCGGCGTCGGCTGGAGTGCGACGCTCGGTGCCGTGCTGGCGTTGATCTTTGGCGTCGTGCATCTCAGCGATATCCCGCTGGTCTGGCAGATCATCTGGAACGCCACCGGCACCTTTGTTGCGCTGATCATCATCAGTCTGCTGCTCGATGAGGCCGGGTTCTTCAACTGGGCTGCGTTGCACGTGGCGCGTTGGGGGCGGGGCAGTGGGCGCAAGCTGTTTGCCTTTATGGTGCTGCTCGGCGCGCTGGTGTCGGCGTTGTTCGCCAACGACGGCGCGGCGCTGATCCTCACGCCAATCGTGATTTCCATGCTGCTGGCGCTGCGCTTTTCCCCGGCTGCGACTCTGGCCTTCGTCATGGGCGCAGGCTTTATCGCCGACACCGCAAGCCTGCCGCTGGTGGTGTCGAACCTGGTCAACATCGTCTCGGCAGACTTCTTCCACATCGGCTTCAACCGCTACGCGGCGGTGATGGTGCCGGTCAACTTCGTCAGCGTCGCGGCGACGTTGGGCATGTTGCTGTGGTTCTTCCGCCGTGACATTCCCAAGGCCTACGACCCCGATCAACTTGAACGCCCCGAAACCGCGATCCACGACAAAGCCACGTTCTATGCCGGTTGGGCGGTGTTGGCGATTCTGTTGATCGGCTGTTTCGCCCTTGAGCCGTTGGGCATTCCGATCAGCGCGATTTCCGCAGTCTGCGCCGCACTGCTGCTGGGCATCGCCGCTCGCGGTCACAAGATCTCTACGCGCAAGGTGATGAAAGAGGCGCCGTGGCAGATCGTGATTTTCTCGCTGGGCATGTACCTGGTGGTCTACGGCTTGCGCAATGCCGGGCTGACAAGCTATCTGGCCGGTTGGCTGGATGTTTTCGCAGGTCACGGTGTGTGGGGGGCGGCGCTGGGCACCGGTGTGCTGACGGCACTGTTGTCGTCGATCATGAATAATTTGCCGACGGTGCTGATCGGTTTGCTGTCGATTGATGCGAGTCAGGCGAGTGGGGTGATCAAGGAAGCGATGATTTACGCCAACGTGATCGGCAGCGACTTGGGGCCGAAGATCACGCCGATTGGCAGTCTGGCCACGTTGCTGTGGCTGCATGTGCTGGAGCGCAAGGGGATTCACATTGGTTGGGGGTATTACTTCAAGGTCGGGATTGTGTTGACGGTGCCGGTGTTGTTGGTGACGTTGGCGGCTTTGGCTGTGCGTTTATCTATTTAGACCGTGTTGGCCTCTTCGCGAGCAAGCCCGCTCCCACAGGGGAATGCATTCCAAATGTGGGAGCGGGCTTGCTCGCGAAGAGGCCATTTCAAACACCAAAAATCTTAGGCCTGCCCCGGCACATTCGGCCAAAGATCCGACACCAGAAACAACCGTTCCGCCTCTTCCCAATCGCCCCGCGCATTCTCGGTCAGGCGCACCAGCAATTGCGCCGGCGCTATCGGTTCCAGTTCCTCCAGCCACGCCTGCAAATGCACTTTGCTCCAGGTCTGATCCGCCGGGTAATGCGCCGGCGCCAGCCACGCGTGACGGGGCAGGGGCTGCCAGCGACCGGCCGGGCGTTGCGCGACGAATGCTGGCCAATCCTTTTGATGCAACCAACTGCCGCGCAAATGTTGCGGGTGCGCGCCGCTTGGCGACTCAGCCTGACCGGGCCACGGATACAGCAGATAGCCGCCCATCCACAATTGCGCGCTGAACGACTCGATATCCAGCGCCGCCAAGGCTTCACGGCTTTCCGGTCGCGCGGAAATCGGCAGTTGATGACCGGCCAGATGCGCCAGTTTGCGATCCAGCCGATCATGACAACCCGGCCCTAGCCATTGCGCCGAATCACGGCCGTCGCCCTGTTGCGGCCCGAGGTACAGCTTGATCGCCAGTTCCAGATGATGCACGCCATCGCGGTCACGCAGCAGCATGTCCAGTTCGCCGAGCGTATGGCCTTCGCGGCGGATCGGCAGGTTGGCGGCAATCAACTCGATCCCCGGCGCCTGCGCCACGGCAAATTGCCACAGCCGCTCGTAATACAGGCCCAGACGCCGCGTGCGCGCCTGCGATAACCAATGCAGCAAACCGTAGCTGTCGCGGTCGAGCTGGCGCAGCCAATGTTCGAGGCGATGCGGGTCATTCACCCAGTCGCTGCCGGCCAGCGGATGGCGCTGCGGCCACGGCGTGGTGGCGAGCATCGGCGGGGCGAGGATCACCCACGCCAGATCCCGCACTTCCGGATGGCGCAATTGGTGAGGCAACTGGAGCAGGTCGGGAAATAGGATCATCTTGCGAGCATAGCCGTAATCACGAGCGCGCCCTTGAGGCTGAAAGGATTTTGTCTATCTGGCGCTTTCGCCCATAATCCTGTTTTTCGCGTTTTCGATTGTCCGCAGAGGTCCCATGGAGCAATTTCGTAATATCGGCATCATCGGTCGCCTGGGCAGTTCCCAGGTGCTGGATACCGTCCGCCGACTGAAACGGTTTCTGCTCGATCGTCACCTGCATGTGATCCTCGAAGACACCATCGCTGAAGTGCTGCCGGGCCACGGCCTGCAAACCTCGTCGCGCAAGATGCTCGGCGAAGTCTGCGACATGGTCATCGTCGTCGGCGGTGATGGCAGCCTGCTCGGCGCCGCGCGTGCGCTGGCCAAACACAATATTCCGGTGCTGGGCATCAACCGTGGCAGCCTCGGCTTCCTTACCGATATTCGCCCGGATGAACTGGAAGTCGAAGTCGCCAAAGTGCTCGACGGCCACTATCTGGTGGAAAACCGCTTCCTGCTGCAAGCCGAAGTGCGCCGTCACGCCGAGGCCATTGGCCAGGGCGACGCGCTCAACGACGTGGTGCTGCACCCCGGCAAATCGACGCGGATGATCGAGTTCGAGCTGTACATCGACGGCCAGTTCGTTTGCAGCCAGAAGGCTGACGGCCTGATCGTCGCGACGCCGACCGGTTCCACGGCTTACGCGCTGTCCGCCGGTGGCCCGATCATGCATCCCAAGCTCGACGCCATTGTGATCGTGCCGATGTACCCCCATATGTTGTCGAGCCGGCCAATTGTGGTCGATGGCAACAGTGAGCTGAAAATCGTCGTGTCGAAAAACATGCAGATTTACCCGCAAGTCTCCTGCGACGGGCAGAACCACTTCACCTGCGCGCCGGGCGACACCATCACCGTCAGCAAGAAAGCGCAGAAGCTGCGCCTGATTCACCCGCTCGACCACAACTACTATGAAGTCTGCCGAACCAAGATCGGCTGGCGCAGCAAGTAGGGTGGTGGAGGCGACTGATGCTCGATCCCGCGCGCAGTTATGACCTGATTGGTGACGTGCACGGATGCGCCCTGACCCTCGAACACTTGCTTGACCGACTCGGTTATCACAAGCAAGGCGGGGTCTGGCGGCATCCATCGCGCATGGCCGTGTTCGTTGGCGACATCATCGATCGTGGCCCGCGCATTCGCGAGGCGCTGCACATCGTCCACGACATGGTCGAGGCCGGGCAGGCCTTGTGCATCATGGGTAACCACGAATTCAACGCACTCGGCTGGAGCACCCCGGCGCCACCGGGCAGCGGCAAGCAATTCGTCCGCGAACACACCAAACGCCATGCGCGGTTGCTCCACGAAACCCTGACGCAGTTCGAAGGCCATCCCGGCGACTGGCACGATTTCCAGCGCTGGTTCTATGAGCTGCCGCTGTTTGTCGACGCCGGACGTTTCCGCGTCGTGCATGCCTGCTGGGATGCCGGCCTGATCGAACCGCTGCGCGCGCTGTTCCCCAATGGCTGCATCGACGAGCATTTCCTCCAGGCCTCGGCCGTACCGGATAGCTTCGCCTGCACCGTGTTTGACCGTTTGCTGCGCGGCACTGACATGCGCCTGCCCGATGGTTTGACCATGACCAGCGGCGACGGTCTGGTGCGCTCGTTCTTCCGCACCAAGTTCTGGGAGGACGACCCGAAAACCTACGGCGACATCGTCTTCCAGCCCGATGCCTTGCCGGAGCCAGTGGCGCAGACGCCGCTGACCTCCACCGAAAAGAATTCCCTGCTGCGCTACGGCGTCGACGAGCCGTTGCTGTTCGTCGGCCACTACTGGCGCAGCGGCAAACCGGCGCCGATCCGGCCAAACCTCGCGTGTCTGGATTACAGCGCCGTGCTCTACGGCAAACTCGTTGCTTATCGCCTGGATCAGGAAACCTTCCTCGATCCAAATAAATTTGTCTGGGTCGATGTTGAGCGGCCGGAGGTGCTGCAATGAGTTCGGTAGCGGTATTACGTCTGCCTTTAGGCGTGGATCTGAGCGGTTTCGTCAAACTGCTGCAACGCATGCAAGTGCCGCATCGCGTCAGTGAAGAGGCGGGCGAGCAAGTGTTGTGGGCGCCGTCGGAAATCAGCGAAGACGTGCGCTCACTGTACGAACGCTTCCCGGCAGGTGATCCCGATCAGCAACTGGACATTCCCGTCGCGCCGACCGTCAAACGCCCGAGCTTTGCCGAACAACTGAAATACGCCAAGGCCACCGGCTTCATTCTGCTGCTGTGCCTGATCGTCGGCGGCCTGACTTACCTCGGTGAAAACCTGCAAACCCTGCGCTGGCTGACCTTCCTCGATTTCCAGGTGGTCGGCGAGTACATCCATTTCACGCCGTTGGCCGACAGTCTGGCAGCGGGGCAGTGGTGGCGTCTGGTCACGCCGATGCTGATCCACTTCGGCATCCTGCACCTGGCCATGAACGGCATGTGGTATTGGGAACTGGGCCGGCGCATCGAGTCGCGGCAGGGCAGCATCAACCTGATCGGCCTGACGCTGCTGTTCAGCCTGGTCTCTAACTATGCGCAATACATCTGGAGCGGCCCGACGCTGTTCGGCGGCCTCTCTGGCGTGCTGTACGGTTTGCTCGGGCATTGCTGGATCTTCCAGTTGCTGGCGCCGAACCCGGCCTATCGCCTGCCGCGCGGCGTGCTGGTGATGATGCTGGTGTGGTTGCTGGTGTGCATGTCCGGGGTGATCTCGGTCATCGGTTTCGGCGAAATCGCCAACGCCGCCCACGTCGGCGGGTTACTCATCGGATGCTTCACCGGTTTGTTGGGTGGTTTGTATAACCGCCGTAAACTGGCCGCCTGAATTTTTTTGTAGATAAAGAGCACGGAGACCCTGATGTCCTCTTTTAACGACATGATCAACAACATCACCCCGGACATCTACGAGAGCCTGAAACTGGCCGTGGAAATCGGCAAATGGTCGGACGGTGGCAAACTCACCGCCGAACAGCGCGAGTTGTCGTTGCAGGCGATGATCGCCTGGGAAATCCAGAACCTGCCTGAAGATCAGCGCACCGGTTACATGGGCCCGCAAGAATGTGCATCGAAGTCGATCGAAGTGCCAAACATCCTGTTCAAGTCGGATGCTATCCATTGATCGAGATTGGCCGCGGTGCAATCAGCAAAATGTCGGCGCGCCTCGACGGGCCGAACGTGCAATACGCGTTTCGTCTGGATGACGTCGAGGTGCCGGTCAATCCCATGATCGGCACCACGGTGCGTCTGGAGTACCTGGGGGCGATCCACTGCACCCATTGCGGGCGCAAGACCAAAACCAGTTTCAGTCAGGGCTATTGCTACCCGTGCATGACCAAACTGGCGCAATGCGATCTGTGCATCATGAGCCCGGAGCGTTGCCACTATGACGCCGGCACCTGCCGCGATCCAGCGTGGGGCGAGCAGTTCTGCATGACCGATCACGTCGTGTATTTGTCCAATTCGTCGGGCATCAAGGTGGGCATCACCCGCGCGACGCAACTGCCAACGCGCTGGATCGATCAGGGCGCCTGTCAGGCGTTGCCGATCATGCGCGTGTCGACGCGGCAGCAGTCGGGCTTCGTGGAGGACCTGTTCCGCAGCCAGGTCGCGGACAAAACCAATTGGCGCGCCTTGCTCAAGGGCGATGCGGCAACGGTGGATCTGGCGCAGGTGCGCGATCAGCTGTTTGAAAGCTGCGCCGAAGGCCTGCAAGGTTTGCAGGAGCGATTCGGCCTACAGGCAATTCAGACGATTGCCGATGTAGAACCTCTCGAAATCCGCTATCCGGTCGAGCAATACCCGGCCAAAATCGTCAGCTTCAACCTGGACAAGAACCCGATTGCCGAAGGCACGTTGTTGGGCATCAAAGGCCAGTACCTGATCTTCGATACCGGCGTGATCAATATTCGCAAGTACACGGCTTATCAGCTCGCCGTGCATCAATAAGGACTCCAGCATGCGCACCGAACAACCGAAGATGATTTACCTCAAGGACTATCAGGCGCCCGAGTACCTGATCGACGAAACACACCTGACCTTCGAGTTGTTCGAGGATCACAGCCTGGTGCACGCGCAGTTGGTCATGCGCCGCAACCCGGCGCGTGGCCCGGGCCTGCCGCCACTGGTGCTCGATGGCCAGCAGCTGGAACTGCTCTCGGTGACCCTGGCCGATAAAGAGCTGGGCGCTGCTGACTATCAAGTGTCCGAGAACCATCTCACCCTGCAGCCGACAGCCGAAACCTTCACGGTCGACACCAGCGTCAAGATCCACCCGGAAACCAACACCGCACTGGAAGGCTTGTACAAGTCCGGCACGATGTTCTGCACCCAGTGCGAAGCCGAAGGTTTCCGCAAGATCACTTATTACCTCGACCGCCCGGACGTGATGAGCAAGTTCACCACCACCGTGGTCGCCGAACAGCACAGCTATCCGGTGCTGCTCTCCAACGGCAACCCGATTGCCTCGGGCCCGGGCGAAGACGGCCGGCACTGGGCAACGTGGGAAGACCCGTTCATGAAACCGGCATACCTGTTCGCGCTGGTGGCCGGTGATTTGTGGTGCGTTGAAGACACCTTCACCACCATGACCGATCGCACCGTCGCGCTGCGCATCTACGTCGAGCCGGAAAACATCGACAAGTGCCAGCACGCGATGAACAGCCTGAAGAAGTCGATGCGCTGGGACGAAGAGGTTTACGGTCGCGAGTACGATCTGGACATCTTCATGATCGTCGCCGTCAACGACTTCAACATGGGCGCGATGGAGAACAAGGGCCTCAATATTTTCAACTCCAGCGCCGTGCTCGCTCGCGCCGAAACCGCGACCGATGCTGCGCATCAGCGCGTTGAAGCGATCGTCGCTCACGAATACTTCCACAACTGGTCGGGCAACCGCGTGACCTGCCGCGACTGGTTCCAGTTGTCGCTGAAAGAAGGCTTCACCGTATTCCGCGATTCCGGCTTCTCCGCCGACATGAACTCGGCCACGGTCAAACGTATTCAGGACGTCGCGTATCTGCGAACCCACCAGTTTGCCGAAGATGCCGGCCCGATGGCTCACGCCGTGCGTCCGGACAGCTTCATCGAGATCTCCAACTTCTACACCCTGACCGTGTACGAAAAGGGCTCGGAAGTGGTCGGCATGATCCACACCTTGCTCGGCGCCGAAGGCTTCCGTAAGGGCAGTGATCTGTACTTCGATCGCCATGACGGCCAAGCCGTGACCTGCGACGACTTCATCAAAGCGATGGAAGATGCCAACGGCGTCGACCTGACCCAGTTCAAGCGCTGGTACAGCCAGGCCGGCACGCCGCGTCTGGCGGTGAGCGAGTCGTACGACGCCGCCGAGAAAACCTACAGCCTGACCTTCCGCCAGAGCTGCCCGGAAACCCCGGACAAGGTCGAAAAACTGCCGTTCGTGATTCCGGTCGAACTCGGCCTGCTCGACAGCAAAGGCAACGAAATTGCCCTGCGTCTGAGCGGCGAAGCGGCGGCGCAAAGCACCACCCGCGTGATCTCGGTGACCGAAGCTGAACAGACTTTCACCTTCGTCGACATCGCTGAACAGCCGCTGCCATCGCTGCTGCGCGGTTTCTCGGCGCCGGTGAAACTGAGCTTCCCGTACAACCGCGATCAACTGATGTTCCTGATGCAGCACGACAGCGACGGTTTCAACCGCTGGGATGCTGGTCAGCAACTGTCGGTGCAAGTGCTGCAAGAACTGATTGGCCAGCAGCAGAAGGGCGAAAGCCTCAAGCTCGACCCGCGTCTGGTGTCGGCGCTGCGTACCGTGCTGTCGGACGAATCGCTGGATCAGGCGATGGTCGCCGAAATGCTCTCGCTGCCGGGTGAGGCTTACCTCACTGAAATCAGCGAAGTGGCGGATGTTGATGCGATCCATATCGCCCGTGAGTTCGCGCGCAAGCAATTGGCCGAAGGCTTGTTCGAGGCGCTGTGGCTGCGTTATCAGGCCAACCGTGACCTGTCGAAGAAAACCCCGTACGTGGCCGAAGCCGAGCATTTCGCCCGTCGCGCGCTGCAGAACATTGCCCTGTCTTATCTGATGCTCAGCGGCAAGCCGGAAGTATTGGCGGCGGCGCTGGAGCAGTTTGAAAACGCCGACAACATGACCGAGCGCCTGACTGCGCTGGCGGTGTTGGTCAACTCGCCGTTCGAAGAGCAGAAAGCGCTGGCGCTGGCGAGTTTTGCCGAGCACTTCAAGGACAACCCGCTGGTTATGGATCAGTGGTTCAGCGTGCAGGCCGGCAGCACCTTGCCGGGCGGTCTGGAGCGTGTGAAGGCGCTGATGCAGCATCCGGCGTTCAACATCAAAAACCCGAACAAAGTGCGTGCGCTGGTCGGCGCGTTCGCCGGGCAGAACCTGATCAACTTCCATGCGGCGGATGGCTCGGGCTATCGCTTCCTCGCGGATCTGGTGATTGAGCTGAACGGCTTCAACCCACAGATCGCTTCTCGCCAATTGGCACCGCTGACGCGCTGGCGCAAATACGACGATGCGCGCCAGGCGCTGATGAAGGGCGAGCTGGAGCGGATTCGGGCGTCGGGGCAGTTGTCGAGTGATGTGTTTGAGGTGGTGAGCAAAAGCCTGGCGTAACGCCGATCCCTGTAGGAGCTGCCGAAGGCTGCGATCTTTTGATTTTTAACATCAAGGTCAAAAGATCGCAGCCTTCGGCAGCTCCTACAGGGTTTAGATGGCCTGCGCGATAAAATGTGGGAACGGGCTTGCTCCCACATTTTTTTGCGTTCTGTAGGAGCTGACGAGTGAAACGAGGCTGCGATCTTTTGATCTTAATGTTTAAGATCAAAAGATCGCAGCGTGCCGCAGCTCCTACATATTTCAGTTTTTCAGGTCGAAACGGTCGAGGTTAGTGACTTTCGTCCAGGCAGCGACGAAGTCCTTAACAAACTGCTCCTTCGCATCCGAACTGGCATACACCTCAGCCAATGCCCGCAACTGCGCATTGGAACCAAACACCAGATCAACCCTTGTCGCCGTCCACTTCACATTCCCGGTCTTGCGATCGCGTCCTTCAAACTCATCCGCATCCCGCGATGTCGGCTTCCACTCCACGCCCATGTCCAGCAGGTTGGTGAAGAAGTCATTGGTCAGCGCTTCAGTCTGGCTGGTGAAGACGCCATGACGGCTCTGCCCGACGTTGGTGTTCAACACCCGCAAACCACCCAGCAACACGGTCATTTCCGGCGCGGTCAACGTCAATAGTTGCGCCTTGTCGATCAACAGCGCCTCCGCCGATACCGTGTATTTGCCCTTGCTGTAGTTGCGGAAACCATCGGCAATCGGCTCAAGGAAACCAAACGACTCGACGTCGGTTTGCTCCTGCGTGGCATCGGTACGCCCCGGATGGAACGGCACGCTGACCGAGTGACCAGCGTTTTTCGCCGCTTGTTCGATGCCCGCGTTGCCTGCGAGCACGATCAAATCCGCCAGCGAGACTTGCTTGCCGGCTGCGCCGCCATTGAACTGGTTTTGAATCCCTTCAAGGGTGCTCAGCACTTTATCCAGTTGCTCGGGCTGGTTGGCCTGCCAGAACTTCTGCGGTGCCAGACGCAGACGGCCACCGTTGGCGCCACCGCGTTTGTCTGAACCACGGAACGTCGAGAGTGCCGCCCAAGCCGTCGAGACCAGTTGCGAAACCGATAGGCCCGACTCCAGGATTTTGCTTTTCAGTGCTGCGGCGTCGCTGTCGTCGATCAGCGGGTGCGTGACGTCTGGAATCGGATCCTGCCAAAGCAGTTCTTCGCTCGGCAGTTCCGGACCTAGGTAGCGCGACAGCGGGCCCATGTCGCGGTGGATCAGTTTGTACCAGGCGCGGGCGAAGGCGTCGGCCAGTTGCTCAGGATTGGCGAGAAAGCGCCGGGAGATCTGCTCGTAGGCCGGATCGAAACGCAGCGCCAGGTCAGACGTCAGCATGGTCGGCGAAAGTTTTTTGCTCGGGTCATGGGCGTGTGGAACCGTGCCGGCACCGGCGCCGTTTTTCGGGATCCACTGGTGCGCACCGGCGGGGCTTTTACTCAGCTCCCACTCGAAGCCGAACAGGTTTTCCAGATAGTTGTTGCTCCACTTGGTCGGCGTGGTCGTCCAGGTCACTTCGAGGCCGCTGGTGATGGTGTCGGCGCCTTTGCCGGTGCCGAAAGCGTTGCGCCAACCGAGGCCTTGCTCTTCCAGCCCGGCCGCTTCCGGTTCCGGCCCGACATTGTCGGCAGGCCCGGCGCCGTGGGTTTTACCGAAAGCGTGACCGCCGGCGATCAGCGCCACGGTTTCTTCGTCGTTCATGGCCATGCGGCCGAAGGTTTCGCGGATATCGTGGGCGGACGCGACGGGATCAGGATTGCCTTCAGGGCCTTCCGGGTTCACGTAGATCAACCCCATCTGCACGGCGGCGAGGGGATTTTCCAGATTGCGTTCGCCCTGATCGGTACGGCTTTCCTCTTTACCGTGCAAATCCGGCTCCGCCACCAGCGTGCCGTCACCGGGCTCCTGCATCGGTGCGTTGTCTTTGCCATAGCGACTGTCGCCGCCCAGCCATTCGTGTTCTGAACCCCAGTAAACGTCCTCGTCCGGTTCCCAGACATCGGCGCGGCCACCGGAATAGCCGAAGGTTTTGAAGCCCATCGATTCCAGCGCGACGTTACCGGTGAGGACAATCAGATCCGCCCAGGAAATATTGCGGCCATACTTCTGTTTGATTGGCCACAGCAAGCGACGGGCCTTGTCGAGGCTGACGTTGTCCGGCCAACTGTTGAGCGGGGCAAAGCGCTGCTGACCCGAACCGGCACCACCACGGCCATCCGCGGTTCGATAGGTGCCGGCGCTGTGCCAGGCCATGCGCACGAAGAGCGGGCCATAGTGGCCGAAGTCTGCCGGCCACCAGTCCTGGGAGTCGGTCATCAGCGCGGTGAGGTCTTGTTTCAGGGCTTGAAAATCGAGGCTTTTGAAGGCGCTGGCGTAGTCGAAGTCCTTGCCCAACGGATCGGACTTGGGCGAGTGCTGACTCAGAATTTTCAGGTTGAGTTGATTCGGCCACCAGTCACGGTTCGTCGTACCACCACCGGCGGCGTGGTTGAACGGGCATTTCGATTCGTTTGCCATGTTCGAGTCCTTATCAGGTCTGCTACGGCCGGCTCGTGCCGACTTCGGACTAGTAAGGCTAGACCCGACTGGGCAAGTCAGCTAATAGGCCGACTGATGGACACTGATAGGCAAAGTCTTTTATTGCCCTGCACGTGTAGGAGATGCCGAAGTCTGCGATCTTTTGATCTTTCCTCTAAAAGATCAGGATCAAAAGATCGCAGCCTTCGGCAGCTCCTACATTTGCATTGAGGCGAAAAATATTCAGGTGGATTGGGCGGTGTCGTCCTCTGGCACTTCGTCCAAGAGGTCTTCCTGGCCCGGCAGTTCAGTAATCACGCTGAAATCCGTGACCTCAACCGCGCCTTCCCCATATCCCAGCAGATGAAAAGAAAACGCCTTTCGCTGCTGCGGGTTATCAAAGCTGAAATCCATCTCCAGCGGTTGATCCGCCGTGGCGACCATTTCCGTCGGCAGACCCAACTGCACGTCTTTCTCGAATTCCTTGGCCTTGAGCTGAATAAACGCCGTTTGCTGCGGATCAACCGCACGCACCGTCAGGCGTACGCGGGTGTAAGAGCCTTTGGGCATTTCCAGGTATTGCGCGCCGATCAGGTTGTCGGCCCAGTCGTCCTTGATTTGCGCCTGTAGCGGGATGACGTTGGTGCTGCCGAACTGATAGCGCTGATTGAGTGGGGTGCGCAGCAGTGACAGGTCGAGTGCGTTGGCACGCGCTGCGATTTGTCGGGCTGGGTGGCCGCTGTATTTACCTTTGTACGTGGCGCTTTCGGCAATGAACCCGGCGCTTTCGTAGTAACGGCAGCGGCGCGGCATATCGCATTCGGAGAAGATGCCTTGGCCATTGTGGTAACGCAGTTTGCCGTTGGTGAAAGACATGATTTCGCGACCGGAATCGTAGTCGCGGAACAGCGACCGACCGCTGAGTGCCGTGGGTACCGGCAGGTCGAAATAGTCGAGGATCGAGGTGCTCAGGTCGACGTGGCCATACACGCCTTTGTTCAGCCGTGGCAGTTGTTCGTGCTCGGGCGCCAGCGTCAGGTTGAAACCCCAGGAGGAGGCGAGGCGAACGCCATCGATGCCATGGGATTCATCCGAAGTAATCACTACCAGCGTGTCTTTCAACACGCCTTGGCGTTCGAGACCGCTGAGGAACTGCTCCAGCGCGTCATCGAGATAACCGACGGCGGCTTGTTTGGGCGTTTCATAACGCTCCAGATATTCCTCCGGGGCGGAGTAGGGCTGATGCGTGCCAACGGTCAGTAGCGTGAGCATCCATGGCTGTTTCTGCTTCTTTAGTTTACCGACATAGTCCAGCGCACCCTCGAAGAAGGCCTTGTCATCCTTGCCCCAAGGGAATTCCAGGTAGTTGTTGTTGGTGAACCATTCCAGACCATGGGTCGCATCGAAACCGATGTGCGGCATGATTTTGTCTTTGGCCATGAAGCGCAGCCCGGCGCCTTGCAGGTAATGCGTGCTGAAACCGTGCTGGCGCAGTTGCGCCGGCAGACAGGCTTGATTGCGTTCGTTAAGGGTGAGCATTTCCACGCCTTTGGGCGTGCCGTTGTTGAGCTTGTCGTAATCGCCGCAGAGCATCGCGTACAGGCCGCGAATGGTCTGGTGCGTGTGCAGCACGTAATCCGGAGTGTTCATGCCGCGCTCGGCCCAGCGGCTGAGGTTGGGCATCAGGTCTTCCTGATAATGGCTGCCAATGGCTTCGCGGTTAGCGCGGAGGTAGGCGCCGGGAATGCCTTCCAGCGCGATGATCAGTACGTTGCGCGCCTGGCCCGGCGCGGCCAGCAGTTTGTGGCCATTGAGGTCGACGTCGGTGAGCCCGGCCATCGCCGGCGCGGGTTCTTCAATATCGCCGTCGAGCCATTCTTCGCCCTGAATCTGCAGATCGGCGACTTCGTTGGCGAGCAGTTGGTGTGGCAGGTTGTACAGCCGCCACGGATCAGCTTCGTTCGGCCACAGATTCTGTGCGCCCCAATGCGCGGCGAACAACACCAGTGGCACGCTCCACACCGCGCGGGGCAGGGCTGGGCGAGGGTTGCCACGCCCGAGATACCGGGTCAGCAGCCAGACCATCAGCGCCAACAGCAAAACAATGCCCACCGCCGGATGCGCCAAACCGCCGCCGGTGGAGTTTTCGACAAATTGCGGATCGATCAGGTAATGAATGTCGGAAGGTGTCGGCAGGCGGCCGACTGCGCTCACCAGTTCAGCAGTCGCCACCGCCAGCAGGCCCCAGAACAACAGCACCGGCAGCGCCAGCCACCAGGCGCGGCGATGCAGCAAAACCACCAGCGAACTGCCAATGGCCAGATCCGACAAATACCCCAGCGGTGACGACCAGCCCAATACCGCGCGCAGGCACACCGGCACGATCAGCACCAGAATGATCAACGAGACGAGGCGGGCATGCGGATGCCGCAAACGGTGAAAAAGAGCGCTCACAAAAAAAAGACCTTACCGTCATTAAAACGTCAAAAAAGTGTGGGCGATGATACCAAGGGTGGGCGGACTGATCGCCCTTTTAAACTATTGGGCGATCTGCTTTGGGCAGGTGCTGAATGGCTTGAAGCCCAGAGCGGCTCTACAGTTGCCCAACAATCGTCGATATTTCTATCGGCGTGTTTATTGTTTCAGCCTGTTTAATAACTCCAGAACCCAATCAATTCCCCTGTGGGAAAGGGGCAACCTTGCGGTGCCCCTTTTTTCGTTACGCTGCGTCTTCTTCGCGCTTCACCACCAAGGTCAAAATGTCATAGCTGGCCACCAGCTCACCGAGCTGGTTGGTGACTTCCACATCCCACGCCACAACGCCTTGCGGAATGCCTTGCGGGCTCTTCTTGCCTTGGTCGATCTTGCGTTTGCAGGTCAGGCGCGCCTGAATGGTGTCGCCGATACCGACCGGGTTGATGAAACGCAAAGTGTCGAGGCCGTAGTTGGCCAGCACCGGGCCGGGCGCAGCGGAGACGAACAGGCCAGCGGCCGCCGACAGCACGAAATAGCCGTGGGCGATGCGTTTGCCGAACTGCGATTCCTTGGCGGCGATGTCGTCGAAGTGCATGTAGAAGTGGTCACCGGACAGACAGCCGAAGTTGACCAGATCCGCTTCGGTGACAGTGCGGCGGTGAGTCAGCAGCGACTCGCCGATCTGCAGATCCTGGAAGTGTCGACGGAATGGATGCACTTCGGTCTCGATGACTTTTGCGCCGCGCACGTGTTCACCGGTGACGGCAGCGAGCATGGTCGGCGAGCCCTGCACGGCGGCGCGTTGCAGGTAGTGTTTGACCGCGCGCAGGCCGCCGAGCTCTTCACCGCCACCAGCGCGACCCGGGCCGCCGTGTTTCAGTTGTGGCAGTGGCGAACCATGGCCGGTGGATTCGGCAGCGGATTCGCGATCCAGCACCAACAGACGCCCGTGCCAGGCTGCGGCGACCGGAATGGCTTTGGCGGCGATTTTCGGATCCTTGGTCACCAGGCTGGCAACCAGACTGCCCTTGCCGTGCGCGGCCAGCACCAGCGCTTCATCGAGATCGTCGTAGGCCATCAGTGTGCTGACCGGGCCGAAGGCTTCGATGTCATGCGCGCCACCTTCGGCGTGCGGATCACGGGCCAGCAACAGCGTTGGAGCGAAGAATGCGCCTTGGCTGACGTTTGCGCCGCGCGGTTCGAAACCGTCCTCAGCGCCGAACAGCTGATCGCAGCTTTGCAGCAAGCTTTGCAAGCGTTCGCCGACGTCCTTCTGCTGATCATGGGAAGCCAATGCACCCATGCGCACGCCTTCCACGGATGGATCGCCGACGACGACTTTCGCCAAACGAGCGCGCAGACGTGTGGCGACGGCGTCGATGTGTTGTTTGGGCACGATGGCGCGGCGAATCGCGGTGCATTTCTGCCCGGCCTTGGTGGTCATCTCGCGGGCGACTTCTTTGATGAACAGCTCGAACTCTTCGTCGTCCGGGGTTACGTCAGGGGCGAGGATCGCGCAGTTCAGTGAGTCGGCCTCGGCGTTGAACGGCACCGAGTTGCGGATCAGGTTCGGGTTGACGCGCAGCTTGGCGGCGGTGTCAGCGGAACCGGTGAAGGTCACCACGTCCTGGCCTTGCATGCGGTCAAGGAGGTCGCCGGTGCTGCCGATCACCAGTTGCAGGCTGCCGGTTGGCAACAGGCCCGAGGCATCCATCATGCGCACCACGGCTTCGGTCAGGTAACTGGTGGCGCTGGCCGGTTTGACGATGCACGGCATGCCCGCGAGGAAGCACGGCGCGAATTTTTCCAGCATGCCCCAGATCGGGAAGTTGAACGCGTTGATGTGCACAGCTACGCCGCCGCGCGGCACCAGAATGTGTGTGCCGGCAAAGGTGCCGAGTTTGCCCAAGGCTAGCGCCGGGCCTTCGTGGACGATGTTGCCCGACGGCAACTCACGCGCGCCGAGGCCAGCGTAGGTGAACAGCGTGCCGTTGCCACCCTCGATGTCGATCCAGCTGTCGGCGCGGGTGGCGCCGCTGTGGTGCGAGAGCGCGTAAAGCTCTTCCTTGCGTTCGCTGAGGTACAGCGCCAGGGCTTTGAGGCGTTGCGCGCGTTGCTGGAAGTCGAGCTTCATCAGTTCGGTGACGCCTTGGCGGCGACCAAAATCGATGGCTTCAGCGAAGTCCGGGCGCTCTTCGTGCGTGCGCGCCAGTTCGTGGCCGTCGATGGCGCTGCGCAGGATTTGCGCGCCGTGCTGGCCGATCCAGCGGCCGGCGAGGAAGCTTTGCAGGGTAGGGGCGTGAGACATGAAATAAGCTCCTGTGCTTGAAATTAGTGTTGGCTGGCGCCGGACGCGCCGATGCCGGTCATCGAACGGATGAAATGAGTAAGCCCGCTCCCACATTGTTTTGTGTTGATGCCTGGCTCATTGAGCACCACCATTCCCCTGTGGGAGCGAGCCTGCTCGCGAAAGCGGTGTGTCAGGCAACTTCAGTGTTGAATCTGATGACGCCTTCGCGAGCAGGCTCACTCCCACATGGTTTTGTGTTGATGCCTGGCTCATCGAGCACCACCATTCCCCTGTGGGAGCGAGCCTGCTCGCGAAAGCGGTGTGTCAGGCAACTCCAGTGTTGAATCTGATGACGCCTTCGCGAGCAAGCTCGCTCCCACATTGTTTTGTGCTGATGCCTGGCTCTGTGAGCACCGCCATCCTCTGTGGGAGCGAGCCTGCTCGCGAAAGCGGTGTGTCAGGCAACTTCAGTGTTGAATTTGATGACGACTTCGCGAGCAGGCTCGCTCCTACAGGGGTGGGTGTGAATCCTTTAGAACTGGTCGAAATCGAGGACGACTTTGTCGCTCACCGGGTATGCCTGGCACGACAGCACATACCCCGCCGCGACTTCGTAATCTTCCAGCGCATGGTTGCTGTCCATGTCGACTTCGCCTTCGATGACTTTGCACTTGCAGGTCGAGCACACGCCGGCCTTGCACGAGTACGGCAGCTCCAGGCCTTGCGCATTGCCGGCATCGAGCAGGCTCTGGCTGTTGCGTGGCAGTTCGAACGCCACGGCGCGACCGTCGCTGATCACGGTGATCTGGCTGACGCCGGCGTCGAGCATTTGCGCGGCTTCGCGGGCTTCGCGTTTGTGCTGGCTGCCGGCCGCGGCGAACAGTTCGAAGTGGATGCGCTCGGCGCCCATGCCTTTGGCCTTGAGGCTGTCGCGCACGGTTTCGGTCATCTCTTGCGGGCCGCAAATGAACGCTGCGTCGAGGGCTTTGACGTCGAGCCAGCGGCTGAACAGTTGCTCGCATTTCTGTGCATCGATGCGACCGTTATAAAGGTCAACATCCTGCTGCTCGCGGCTGAACACGAAGATCAGATTCAGACGTTGCAGGTAACGGTTTTTCAGATCCTCCAGCTGTTCACGGAACAATGCACCGGAGCTGGAACGGTTGCCGTACAGCAACGTCACGCGGCTGTGCGGTTCGTTCTCCAGCGTGGTTTTGATGATCGACAGAATCGGCGTGATGCCCGAACCCGCTGCCACGGCGAGGTAATTGCCATGCCGCGCCGGATCCAGATCAACATGGAAATGCCCGGCCGGTGGCATCACTTCCAGCGTGTGTCCGGGCTGCAATTGCTCATTGGCAAACGCCGAAAACCGCCCGCCGGCCACGCGTTTGATCGCAATGCGCAGTTCGCCGTCATTCACCCCGGTGCAGATCGAGTACGAGCGGCGCACTTCTTCACCGTCCATCTGCGTGCGCATCACCAGGTGCTGGCCTTGGGTGAACTGAAAACTGTCCTGCAGGTGCTGCGGAATGTCGAAGGCGATGGACACGGCGTCACGGGTTTCGCTGCGCACGTCCTTGATGGTCAGGCTGTGAAATTTGCTCATTATTGTTCTCCCGACACGGCGCTGTGCCGTTCAGATGCACTTGAAATAGTCGAAGGGCTCGCGGCAATCGCAGCAGCGGTACAAGGCTTTACACGCGGTCGAACCGAACTCGCTGAGCACTTCGGTGTGGGCGCTGCCGCACTGCGGGCAGAGCACCGTCGGGCTCTCGCCGAGCAGCGTGCGTTTGCTTGCGCTGCCATCGGGCGGGGCGATGCCGTAAGCGCGCAGGCGTTCGCGGCCATCGGCGGTGATCCAGTCGGTCGACCACGCCGGGGTCAATTTGCGCTCCAGTTTCGGCGCATTGAATCCGGCCTGTTCCAGCGCGGTGCGGATGTCATCCTCGATCACTTCGGTGGCCGGGCAACCGGAGTAGGTCGGCGTGACCACCACGTGCAGATGCCCGGCCTGCCAGTCGAGATCGCGGACGATGCCCAGATCGACCACGCTGACCACCGGCACCTCCGGATCCATGACTTCGGCGAGGGTCGCCCAGGCCTTGTCCAGATCACCGAGCAGCGCCGGCCGGGCGCCGCGATCGCTGGTGATCAACTCACCAGGTTGCATCGGGGTACGCTCGGGGCAGGAACTGCATTTCTGCGAGCAAAATGCCCAGGTGTTCGCTGTGCAGACCGCGACGGGCATTCAGATAGAAGTAGCTCGGCGCTGCCGGGACGGGCAGGGTGGCGCGAGTGAACACGTCGTTGACCGTGGTTTGCCATTGCGCAGCGACGCTGGCGATGTCCGGCGAAATACCGGCCGCGCACAGACGTTGTTCGCTGTCGTCAGCGGCGATCAGTTCGACGGTAAAACGCCAGACTTCCGGAATCGCCGCGAGCATGCGCCGATGGCTTTCTTCGGTGCCGTCGCCCAGGCGTTCGATCCACTCGCCGGAGCGGCGCAGGTGATAGGTGACTTCCTTGACCGCTTTGGCGGCGATCCCGGCAATGCGTTCGTCGCTCGACTGGCTCAGGCCCTGCAACACCGGCAGGTGCCAGGCGTCGTAGAGGAATTGCTTGAGCATGGTCACGGCGTAGTCGCCATTCGGTTGCTCGACCAGCAGCAGATTGCGGTAGGCACGCTCGTCGCGGCGGAAGGCCAGATCATCGGCATCGCGGCCGTCATCCAGCAACTCGGCAGCGTATTCCAGCCAGTGCCGCGCCTGGCCAACGAGGTCGAGGCCGACGTTCATCAGCGCCAGTTCTTCTTCCAGCGCTGGCGCCTTGCCGCACCATTGGCACAGACGCTGGCCCTGAATCAGGGCGCTGTCACCGAGGCGCAGCAGGTATTCGATCAGATCGGTTTTATCGTTCATGGTCGACCTCACATGTGCCCGACTTCGGCCGGCAGTTCGTAGAAACTGGCGTGGCGATAAACTTTGTCGTCAGCCGGATCGAACAGCGGATCCTTTTCATCCGGCGACGAGGCGGTGATCAGCGCCGAAGGCACCACCCACAGGCTCACACCCTCGCTGCGACGGGTGTAGAGCTCGCGGGCGTTTTCGATGGCCATGGTGGTGTCGGCGGCATGCACGCTGCCGACGTGTTTGTGATTGAGGCCGTGCTTGCTGCGCACGAAAACTTCGAAAAGGGTCCATTGGGACATGTCATTCACTCCACATCAGTTCGGTTAGTGCGGCTGACAATCGATCGTTCCCACGCTCCTGCGTGGGAATGCAGCCCGTGACGCTCCGCGTCACTGGACGCAGAGCGTCCCTTGAGGCGTTCCCACGCAGAGCGTGGGAACGATCAGCAGTCGTGCCTTGGGTCAGGCGGCGTTCTTGTTGTGTTTTTTTCGGGCGTGGGCGACGGCGGCTTCGCGTACCCAGGCGCCGTCTTCGATGGCTTTGCGGCGGGTGGCGACGCGTTCCTGATTGCACGGGCCGTTGCCCTTGAGCACTTCGTAGAACTCGTTCCACTGGATTTCGCCAAAGTCGTAGTGGCCTTGCTCGGCGTTCCACTTCAAGTCAGGATCGGGGCAGGTGCAGCCGAGCAGTTCGAGCTGCGGGATGGTCTGGTCGATAAAGCGCTGGCGCAGTTCGTCATTGCTCTGGCGTTTGATCTTCCAGGCCATCGATTGCGCACTGTTCGGCGAGTGCTCATCGCTCGGGCCGAACATCATCAGCGACGGCCACCACAGGCGATTGATCGCGTCCTGCACCATGTCTTTTTGCGCCTGAGTGCCGTGACGCATCATGGTCAGGAGAATTTCGTAGCCCTGGCGCTGATGGAAACTCTCTTCCTTGCAGATGCGCACCATGGCCCGCGAGTAGGGGCCGTACGAAGTGCGCTGCAACACCACCTGATTGACGATCGCGGCGCCGTCGACCAGCCAGCCCACCGCGCCCATGTCGGCCCAGTTCAGCGTCGGGTAATTGAAGATGCTCGAATACTTGGCTTTGCCGCTGTGCAGCTTGGCGATTTCTTCATCGCGGTCGGCACCGAGGGTTTCCATCGCGCTGTAGAGGTACAGACCGTGGCCAGCCTCATCCTGAATCTTCGCCATCAATTGCAGTTTGCGTTTCAGCGACGGCGCGCGAGTCACCCAGTTGCCTTCCGGGAGCATGCCGACGATTTCGGAGTGGGCGTGCTGGGAAATCTGCCGGATCAGCGTCTGGCGATACGCATCGGGCATCCAGTTTTTCGCTTCTATCTTGATTTCTGAATCGATTTTTTCCTGGAAGGCGCGTTCCTCTTCGGTCATCTCCGAAAGGTCTTTGATGCGCTTGACGCCGGTTTCTACAAGCTGTGCGTACATTATTGTTCTCCTGCCTCAGGTTTATCGAAGGCATGTTCGAGGGCATGGAGAACTTTATAAGTGATACGGAAATTAATATCAAACACAAAATAACGTGTCGTATGTTTTTTCTGTATCGCTTCGGGTGAATGGTGAGCGTTGCCGCGCATTTGCAAAGCGGAAAAACGCGCACGGCGATGCTCGGCAGAGCATCGCCGTGGTTTTGCAGGGGGAGGGAGGGATTGCAGCGAGCAGCGAAGGCCTTGCACCTTCGCCGCTGTTATTGCTTTTAAGCTTTCACGCGTTTGTCGATCACATGGCAAGCCTTGCCTTCCGAGCGTTTGATCGAGAACGGCGGCTGCAGCAGCACCCGTGAACTGATACCGATGTAGGTCTTGATGTGCTTGCTCAGTTCCCCGCACAGGGCTTTCTGCTGTTCATCACTCAAGCCTTGATGCTCGGCCTTGAGCTCGACGTGGACATCGACGCTGTCGAGATTGCCGTTGCGATACAGGTGAATCTCGTATGACTCCGACAGCTGTTTGACTTTCAGCACCTGCTCCTCGACCTGGGTCGGGAACACGTTGACGCCACGGATAATCAGCATGTCGTCGCTGCGGCCGGTGATCTTGTCGATACGGCGCATCGGGCGTGCGGTGCCCGGCAGCAGGCGAGTGAGGTCGCGGGTGCGGTAGCGGATCATCGGCAGGGCTTCTTTGCTCAGCGAAGTGAACACCAGTTCGCCCATCTGCCCGTCCGGCAGCACTTCGCCGGTGATCGGGTCGATGATTTCCGGGTAGAAATGGTCTTCCCAGATCGTTGGGCCGTCGCGGCTTTCCGCGCATTCCATGGCCACGCCCGGGCCCATGATTTCCGACAAGCCATAGATGTCGAGCGCAGTGATGCCCAAGCGTGCCTCGATGGCGCTGCGCAGTTCGGCAGTCCACGGCTCGGCGCCGAAGATGCCCAGGCGCAGGGCCAGTTTGTGCGGGTCGATGCCCTGACGTTCGATCTCGTCGGCGATGTTGAGCATGTACGACGGCGTGACCATGATGATGTCGGGCTGGAAATCCTTGATCAATTGCACTTGTTTTTCGGTCTGGCCGCCGGACATCGGGATCACTGTGCAACCGAGGCGTTCGGCACCGTAATGCGCGCCGAGGCCGCCGGTAAACAGGCCGTAACCGTAAGAGATGTGCACCTTGTCACCGCGGCGGCCGCCGCCCGCGCGAATCGAACGGGCAACGATGTTGGCCCAGGTGTCGATGTCGTTCTGCGTGTAACCGACCACGGTCGGTTTGCCGGTGGTGCCGCTGGACGCGTGCAGGCGCACGACGTCATGCATCGGTACGGCAAACATGCCGTAGGGGTAGTTGTCGCGCAGGTCGGATTTGGTGGTGAACGGAAACTTCGCCAGATCGTCCAGCGAGCGAATGTCGTCCGGGTGCACACCCAGCGCATCGAAGCGTTGACGGTACAGCGGCACATTGTTGTAGGCGTGGTTGAGGCTCCAGCGCAGGCGCTCGAGTTGATGCTGACGCAACTGGTCGACACTGGCGGTTTCCAGCGGATCCAGTTCTGGGTTGAGCACGGCTTGGGCAATTGGCATGTTCATGACTTCACTCGAATTATTTTTGTGTTTCCGCCCCGGTGGCGCAGGGCTCTGAGTGCATGCCCCAAGGATACCTGTCGGCACCTCGGGAATCGCGGTTCTTTAGTCGGATAAACGCTCGATCACCAGCGCGATGCCTTGACCGACACCGATGCACATGGTGCACAGCGCATAGCGGCCCTGACGCTCTTCCAATTCCTGCAGGGCGGTGGTGACCAGTCGCGCGCCGCTCATCCCCAGCGGATGGCCGAGGGCAATGGCGCCGCCGTTCGGGTTGACGCGTGGGTCGTCATCGCCCAGACCGAGTTCACGCAGCACCGCCAGGCCTTGCGCGGCGAACGCTTCGTTGAGTTCGATGACGTCCATGTCGGCGAGGCTGAGGTTGGCCAGTTCCAGCACCTTGCGCGTGGCCGGCACCGGGCCGATGCCCATGATCCGTGGCTCGACGCCGGCAGTGGCCATCGCCACGACCCGGCCGCGAGCCTTCAAACCGTAATGCTGTGCGGTTTGCGCATTGGCCAGCAGCAAGGCGCAGGCGCCGTCATTCACGCCCGAAGCATTGCCGGCGGTGATGCTGCCGCCCTCGCGGAAGGGTGTGCCGAGTTTCTGCAGTTGCTCCAGCGTGGTGTCGGCGCGCGGGTGTTCGTCGTGCTCGACGACTTTGGCCGGGCCTTTGCGCTGGGGGATTTCCACGGCAACGATTTCTTTCGCCAAGCGTCCGCTGGCCTGCGCGGCTGAGGCGCGTTGCTGGCTGCGCAGGGCGAAGGCGTCCTGGTCGGCGCGGGAAATGTTGAACTGTGCGGCGACGTTTTCTGCGGTCTCCGGCATCGAATCAATGCCGAAGGTTTTCTTCATCAGCGGATTGACGAAACGCCAGCCGATGGTGGTGTCGTGCATCTCCGCCGAACGGGAAAACGCGGTTTCAGCCTTGCCCATCACCAGCGGTGCCCGCGACATCGATTCGACGCCGCCGACCAGCATCAGCCCGGCCTCACCGCTGCGAATCGCCCGTGCGGCAGTGCCGATCGCATCCAGTCCCGAGCCGCACAAGCGGTTGAGCGTGGTGCCCGGCACGCTGACCGGCAGCCCGGCCAACAGCGCCGACATGCGCGCAACGTTGCGGTTGTCTTCACCGGCCTGATTGGCGCAGCCGTAGATCACGTCGTCGACCTGGCTCCAGTCGACTTGCGGGTGGCGGCGCAACAGTTCACGCAGCGGCACGGCGCCGAGGTCGTCGGCGCGCACGCTGCTCAAGCTGCCGGCGTAGCGACCGATCGGGGTGCGCACGGCGTCGATGATCAGAGCGTCATTCATGGGGAGTCTCCGGCGTCAGCACGGTGCCGCGCACTTTGTAGGATTTGCCGTGGAACAGGGCGATCAACTGGCCCTGCTGGTTTTCAATGCGCACGTCGTAATTGCCGGTGCGGCCCGAGCGCGATTGCTCGGTACAGCGTGCGGTGAGCGTGTCACCCAAATGCGCGGGCGCGATGTAATCGATGCTGCAACCGATCGCCACGGTGGCGTCGTTGTAACTGTTGCAGGCAAAGGCAAACGCCGAGTCGGCGAGGGCGAATAGGAAACCGCCGTGGCAGGTGCCGTGGCCCTGAATCATGTCGGCGCGCACGCCCATGCCCAAGGTGCAGCTGCCGGGCGCGGCGCTGATCAGGCGGATGCCCAAGCCTTGGGTGGCGGCATCGCGGTCGAACATGGTTTGCGCGCAACGGCTGGCGAGGCTCATGGCTTCAAGGCTGGTCATGGAATGTGCTCCCGTCGGCGACTTTGCGACGCAACAGCAGCGATGGCCGATAGCGCTCTTCGCCGTAACTGGTTTGCAGGTGGTCGAGGACTTGGCTGATCTGCGCCAGGCCGATGCGCTCGGCCCAGGCTAATGGGCCTTGCGGATAATTGACCCCGGCGCGCATGGCCAGATCGATGTCCGCCGCCGAGGCAACGTCGTGCAGCACGGTGTCGGCGGCTTCGTTGGCGAGCATGGCGACGGTGCGCAGCACGGCCAGGCCCGGTGTGTCGCTGAGCAGGCTGACCTGCAGTCCGGCGCTTTGCAGCAGGGCGATGCCTTGTTCGCGGGCGTCAGAGCTGATGTCCGCCGAGCAACTGATGGCGATGCGTTTGGCGCTGGCGTAATCGAAAGCCAGGTCAATCAGGATCAGATTGCGCAGGCCGTCTTCCTTCGCACGTTGGCTGGCCATGCGCCCGTCGCTCAGGGCCAATACCGCGTCGCCGACCCTTAACAGGCCTTTGCCATCGCGCTTGATCACGCTGGTTTTCAGGCGTGGCAGCAAATCGTTGAGGACGCCGAGATCGCCTTCGACCACGCAGTTATCGACGCTCGCATCGCTGCTGATTTGTTGCGGCTGCGGGCGTTGCGCGCCTTCGTTGTAATTGTAGAAACCACGTCCGCTTTTGCGGCCGAAACGCCCGGCGTCGACCAGTTCTTTCTGGATCAGCGACGGCTGAAAACGAGTGTCGCCGTAATAGGCGTCGAACACCGAACAGGTCACCGCGTAATTCACATCGTGGCCGATCAGATCAGTGAGTTCGAAGGCGCCCATAGCGAAGCCGCCAGCCTCACGCATCAGCGCGTCGAGGGTGGCGCAATCGGCGGCGCCTTCCTGCAACAGGCGCAGACTTTCGGCGTAGAACGGCCGGGCCACGCGATTGACGATGAAACCCGGCGTCGAACGGGTGTGCACCGGTTGCTTGCCCCAGGCTTTGGCGGTGTCGAACAAGGTCTGGGCGAGGGCGGAATCGCTGGCCAACCCGGAGACAATTTCCACCAATGGCATCACGGGCGCCGGGTTGAAGAAGTGCAGCCCGAGCAGACGTCCCGGGCGTTGCAGCCCTGCAGCAATGCTGGTGATCGACAGTGAAGAAGTGTTGCTGGCGAGAATGCAGTCGTCGCCGCAAAGACTTTCCAACTGTTTGAACAACCCGCGTTTGACTTCAAGGTTTTCGACAATCGCTTCGATGATCAACGTGCAGTCGGCCAGCGTTTCGATGGCTTCTACCGCGTGCAAGCGAGCGACGATGGCGCCGCGCTCATCCGCCGCGAGTTTGCCTTTCTCCACGCGTTTGCCGAGCTGGCGGTCGATGCCGTCGATGGCTTGCGCAGCGGCGCCCGGACGATTGTCCAGTAGCAACACCGAATGCCCGGCTTGCGCCGCGACTTGCGCAATGCCGGCACCCATGGCGCCGGCACCGATCACGGCGATTTTTGCGTTGCGGTCGAGTGCGCTCATGTTCAGCGACCCTTGAACGCTGGGGTGCGTTTGTCCATGAAGGCGCTGACACCTTCGCGGTAATCCTCGCTGCGCCCGGCCAGCCGTTGCAGGTCGCGCTCCAGCTCAAGCTGTTCATCGAAGGTGTTGCTGAGGCTGGCGTTGAGGCTGCGTTTGATCAGCGCCAGACCATAAGTCGGTTGTGTGGCCAGGTGGCGGGCGAGGGTCAGCGCTTCGTCGCGCAATTGCGCGTCATCGACGCAGCGATAGATCAGCCCCCATTGCTCGGCCTGTTCGGCGCTCAAACGGTTGCCGAGCAAGGCCAGGGCTTTGGCGCGGGCCATGCCGACCAGTCGCGGCAACGTCCAGGTGCCGCCGGAATCCGGGATCAGGCCGATTTTGCAGAACGCTTGAATGAAGCTCGCCGAACGCGCCGCCAGCACCAGATCGCAGGCCAGCGGAATGTTCGCGCCGGCCCCGGCCGCGACGCCGTTGACCGCGCAAATCACCGGCATTGGCAGATCGCGCAACTGGCGGATCAGCGGGTTGTAGAAGGTTTCGATCGACACGCCGAGATCCGGCGCTTCAGTGCCTGGCGCGACATTGCGGTCGCTGAGGTCTTGCCCGGCGCAGAAACCACGACCTTCACCGGTCAGTAGCAGCACGCGCACTTCCGGGCTCTGCCGCACCTGCTTCAGCGCTTCCTTGACCTCCAGGTGCATGGCGGTGTTGAAGCTGTTCAGTTGCTCGGGCCGGTTGAGGCTGAGCAGGGCGACGCCGGCCTCGATGGAAAACAGGATGTGTTCGAAGTTCATGGGCAAGGCTCTCCGGGAGATCGTTCGATTCGATTACTGGCCGCGAAACTGCGGCGCTCGCTTGTCTTGAAAGGCGCGGATGCCTTCATCGCGGTCGGCGGTGCCGGCCAGCAACGTAAAGGCGTGGCGCTCGAAACGCAGGCCGCTGGCCAGATCGGTGTCCATCGCCTTGAGCAGCGCTTCCTTGGCCAGACGCACGGCCAATGGCGCCTTGGCGGCGATGGCGTGGGCGATCTGCACGGCGCGTTCGACGGTGAATTCCGGCTGGGTGATTTCGCTGACCAGGCCGGCGCGCAGGGCGTGGCGGGCGTCGATGGCTTCGCCGGTGAGCACCATTTGCATCGCCAGGGATTTACCCACGGCACGCAGCAATCGCTGGGTGCCACCGGCGCCGGGCATGATCCCGAGGTTGATTTCCGGTTGACCGAAGCGCGCGTCTTCGCCGGCAATCAGGATGTCGGCGTGCATCGCCAGCTCACAGCCGCCACCGAGGGCGAAGCCGTTGACGGCGGCGATCAGCGGCTTGCTGAAGCGGGTGATGGTTTGCCACGAGGCTTGGCGCGGGTCATTGAGGATGCCGACCAGATCGCGCTCGGCCATTTCCTTGATATCGGCGCCGGCGGCGAAGGCTTTGCGGCTGCCGGTCAGCACCACGGCGCGGGTGTCGGGGTCGGCTTCGGCGGCGCTCAGTGCAGCGGCGAGTTCGCCGAGCAGTTCGGTGTTGAGGGCATTCAAGGCCTGCGGACGTTGCAGGGTGATCAGGCGCACAGCTTGCAGCTGTTCAACGGCCAGGGTTTGAGGCATGGCAAAGGCCCTCACGGAGCACGCTCGGCTAATGCCGGCTTGTTGTTGGTTCGACGTCAGGCGTCGGTTTTGCCGGAGTATAGGCTTAACGTGATACGTAAATGCAAGATTGAAATGTGATTAACGTGTCTCAAATGAAAGGTTGTGGAATTTGCTACAGCTCGTTGGTTCTTGGTTGGCGTTGAGTAACTGATTGAAATGACGCGAATATTGGTAGTTTTTGTGGGATCGGGATTGCCGATGAACGGTGTTCGACAAAAGCGATACACTTTTCTCTCTTCACTGCATCGAAATGATGTGATACAAATCAAGCCTGTTTACGCATCGCTTTGCGTATCTCACCGCACAACGTCCACCAAAGGAGCCTGCGATGACCTGTTACAGCCTTGATGGACTGACCCCGGTGGTTGACCCTTCGGCCTATGTGCATCCGTCAGCGGTATTGATCGGCGACGTGATCATCGGCCCGCATTGTTATGTCGGGCCGCTGGCCAGTTTGCGCGGCGACTTTGGCCGCATCGTGCTGGAAGAGGGCGCTAACTTGCAGGACACCTGCGTGATGCACGGCTTTCCCGACAGCGATACGGTGGTCGAGCGCAATGGCCATATCGGCCACGGCGCGGTGTTGCACGGTTGCCGGATCGGCGCTGACGCGCTGGTCGGGATGAATGCGGTGGTGATGGATAACGCACGAATTGGCGCACGCTCGTTTGTCTCGGCGGCGGCGTTCGTCAAAGCGGGTTTTGAATGCCCGGAACAGTCATTGGTGATGGGCGCACCGGCGAGTATCAAGCGCGTATTGAGTGATCAGGAAGTGGCGTGGAAACAGGCCGGCACTCGCGAGTACCAGGCGCTGGCCCAGCGCTGCCTGACACAGATGCAAGAGTGCGAACCGTTGAGCGAACCTGAAGCGAATCGCCCGCGGATAAGCGACAGCGGCTTGCGCCCAAAAGCATCTCAATCCCAGTGAGATCAGGTCTTTCTGTGGTTGCAGGACTTTGTGGTGAGGGGATTTATCCCCGACGGGCTGCGAAGCGGCCCCAAAAGCCGGGACTGCTGCGCAGTCCATCGGGGATAAATCCCCTCGCCACAGGGTTCACTCATAAAGGTTTTGATTCGGTATATTCCATTCTTTTTTTCAACCCGGTACGCCCATGTCATCGCTGACACCTTTGAACCACCTCATCACCCGTTTCCAGGAGCAGACGCCGATCCGCGCCAGTTCCTTGATCATCACGCTGTACGGGGATGCCATCGAACCCCACGGCGGCACGGTGTGGCTGGGCAGTCTGATCCAGTTGCTCGAACCGATCGGCATCAACGAACGGCTGATCCGTACTTCGATTTTTCGCCTGACCAAAGAAGGCTGGCTGACCGCCGAAAAAGTCGGCCGCCGCAGCTACTACAGCCTCACCGGCACCGGGCGCCGGCGCTTCGATAAGGCCTTCAAGCGCGTGTACAGTTCAACCGTGCCGGCGTGGGACGGTTCGTGGTGCCTGGCGATGCTCACGCAATTGAGCCAGGACAAGCGCAAGCAAGTGCGCGAAGAACTCGAGTGGCAAGGTTTTGGTGCGATTTCGCCGGCCGTGCTGGCGTGCCCGCGCAGTGATCGCGCCGACGTCAACGCGACCCTGCAAGACCTCGGCGCGCTCGAAGACACCATCGTTTTCGAAACCACCGCGCAAGACGTATTGGCCTCCAAAGCCCTGCGTGCACAGGTGCGCGAGAGCTGGAACATCGAGGAACTGGCGGCGCATTACAGCGAGTTCATCCAATTGTTCCGACCGCTCTGGCAAGCACTGCGCGAGCAGGAAAACCTGCTGCCGGCCGACTGCTTCATGGCACGTCTTCTGCTTATTCATGAATACCGCAAACTGCTGCTGCGCGACCCGCAACTGCCTGACGAATTGCTCCCCGGCGATTGGGAAGGCCGTGCCGCCCGCCAGCTTTGCCGCAACATTTACCGATTGATCTACGCCAAGGCCGAAGAGTGGCTGAACACTGCGCTGGAAACCGCGGACGGGCCGTTGCCGGATGTCGGCGAGAGTTTCTATCGACGTTTTGGCGGCTTGAAATAAGCGCCACAACGAGGGAGCCGCACTGTTCAGGAAGAACGCTTGGATTGACGTAGATAATAAAAACAAGCCTGCGTGAGGCCAGACATGATTTCTTCAACTGCACAACGCCGTGACGGCTTCGATCAATGGATCCATCAGATCAATCAGATCTGTGGCGCCTTCAACGCGCAAACCCTCGGCGCCGATTTCTCCGGGCGCATTCGCGAGTACCAAAGCGGTGCGCTCAAGCTGAGTTTTGTCGACGCCTGCCAGGCGCGCCTGTATCGCACGCCGACGGAAATCGCTGCCGGCGAGGGCGGTAAATATTTTGCCGTGTTCCAGCTCGAAGGCTCGGCGGGCATGGCTCAGGGCGACAACAAAGCGCTGCTCTCGGCGGGCGACATCACCCTGATCGACGCCTCGCGCCCGAGCGATTTCACTTACCACGAAAACTCGCGGCAGTTGTCGCTGATCCTGCCGACGCACCTGGTCGAGAAGACCCTGCGCTTCAATCAGGTCAAGTGCGGCCACCGCATCCCGGCGAGTTCGCCGATGGCCATGCTCTCGCACCATTTGATTCTCGACGCGACGCGGCAGAAGAACCTCAGCCTGAGCGAAAGCGAAGCGACGCTGGAGGCGATTGTCAGCCTGCTGCGCCCGGCGATCAGCCACAGCGAAGATTGCAGCGATCTGCATGAAAGGATTTTTCAGAAAACCCTGGCGTGCATCGACGAGCACATTCGCTGCGAAGAACTCTGTCCGGAGTGGCTGGCGCGGGAAGTCGGCATGTCGGTGCGCGGGCTGTATCGGATCTTTGCGAAAAAGGGTTTGGTGGTGGCGCGCTACATCAAGAATCGGCGGCTGGATTTGTGTGCCGAATCCCTGCGTCAATCCGGGGCTGAGCAGAAGCTCTCGGTGTTCGGTTATTCCTGGGGCTTTTCCGATTCGAGCCATTTTTCCACGGCATTCAAATCACGTTTCGGCATTGCGCCGGGGGAGTACCGCAGGCAGCACGCCTGAGGCTCAGTAGTGCATGCCGTCATCGATGGCGATGCCTTGCGCGCGCATGGCTTTGATCAGCTCCGCGCGGGTGCCGGGCAGGTTGAGCATGGTTTCGTGGCGCAACTGCGCAATCTCGTCAGCGCTGTACGGCTGATAGTGAGCGGGCGTGCTTTTGCCAGCCATGCCGTCCTCGCGAATCAGCCAGTTGAGCAGGTCGGCCAGTTGCGCGTTGTTCAGCGCTGACTGCGACATGCCCGGCACGCGCACCAGAAACTCCCGGCCACCGGGCACCTTCAGAAAGTTACCGACGAAACCGGTCAGGCGCGGCGTGTCGTTGGCGGCTGAGCCGCTACCGTCGGGCAAGTGGCAGCCGGCGCATTGCAATTGGTAATTCACGCCGACGCTGTAACCCGCCTGGGCGATGGGCGTTTGCGGCGATTCGTTACCCGGCGCATGCCGCTGATTGGGGTTGGGAATGGCCCGGGCGTAAACCGCTGGTGCGGCCAACACCAAAGCCAGACCCATCACGAACAAATGACGCATAACAACATCCTCAAAATTCACACAAACCCTGTAGGAGCTGCCGAAGGCTGCGATCTTTTGATCTTGATCTTGAAAAGAAAAGTCAAAAGATCGCAGCCTGCGGCAGCTCCTACAGGGGTTTTTGGTGATCAAGTCAGACGGCGACGCCGCGAATAATCGAAACCGTGCAGTGGTAGATGTGCGATTTCGCCGCCAAACACCAGTTCACGTCGTTGTTGTTGAACGGCCGGTACGCCGGTTCTTCGCTGTCGTTGCGCGTACACGCGCACTGCGCGCAGCTCTGTTTGCCGCAGCAATCGTTGTACGAAATGATGTAATCCTTGCCGTCCGCCGGGTTGCGGCAGGTGCCGATCCAGGTCACTTGCGAGGCTTCGGTGCCGGGTGGGCACGAGGTCACCGAGCCGCCGCAGCAACTGCACAGAAAGCCGTCGATCGAGCAGTAGCGCCAGTAGTCGCAGCTGTTCGGATCACCGGGATCGCCGGCCTTGGGATTGTCCGCCGCCAGCGCCTTGCTGGTGCGATCCAGTGGCAACAACAGCGGCAGTGCGGCGCCGGCGACCATCAGCGAGCCCATGCGCGCCAGCAATTTGCGTCGCGATGTGGTGTCGGCCACGCGGCGGGTCGAGCGCTCAAAGAGCAGATCCAGCAGTTTCATAAATGTCTCCCTGCTCAGTGGCTGTGGCTATGGCCGTGACTGTGGTCATGCGGTTGCGGCTGGCTGTTGAGGTATTCCTGCAGCGTGGCGCTGTGCAGGTGTTCGACCTCGAACAGGCTGTCCAGATGCTCGCGGGAATTGACCAGACCTTTGGCGCGCAAGGTGCCGGATTTGTCGATCAGCGCCGCGTACGGCAGCTTGCCGATCTGGTAGGTCATGCCGACTTCCGGGCCGACCACGTAGGTCATGTCATCGAGTTTGTGTTCGCGGATCAGCGCTTGCTGGGCGTCCATGTCGCCGTCGCTGATAAACACCACGTCGAGGCGATCAGCTTGTTGCTTGGCGATGGATTTGATCGCCGGCAGCAGCGATTTGCAGATCGGGCAGGTCGGCGAGAGGAAGAACAGCAACTGGTTCTTTTCCCCGGCATAACCAAAATTGACCGGACGACCATGACGATCAGCAGCGGTCACTTGCGGCGCCGCTTCGTTGACCGCCACACCCTTATCGACCATCAGCGCACCGGCCGGAGCAATGCGTCCGTGCAGCACGCCGATCTGCCGCACCAGGCCCATCACCGCGAACGCCAGCGCAATCAGCAGCACCCACAACAGCACGTTGGAAATCATCAGACCTTGCATAAATCACCTACCAATCAATTTGAGCAGAAGAGGGGAGTTGGCCAACAAACCGTCGGCGGCGGCGTAGATCAGCAGCGCAACAGCACTGGCGGCGACGGTGACAAAACCGTCGAACAAACCCAGGTCGCGAACGATCGGTGTGGTGCTCGCCAGTAACGCCAGTGCGACCAATACCGCGTTGCGCGCCAGCAGAATCGGGCGCAACGGTTGCGCTTGATCCGGCCCGGCACAGCCGCAGTCGATGTCACGCCGACCGCGCCACAGGTTGATGCCGATGGCGGCGGCGTACAGCGCGATCAACACGGCTGCGCTGACTGCTGCGAACGCGCGGCTGAATGGCACCAGCAACGCAAACGCGATAAGCAATTCCAGCAGCGGAATCACTCGGCCCACGGGCCGTACCAGCGTTTCGGGCAGCAGTTGATAGTCCGCCAGTTGCCGGGCAAACCGGCCCGGTGCGCGCAACTTGTGCGTCGCCGCGCTGGCCAGCAGCACGGCGACGGCCAGCGCACTGGCGATGATGAAAATCGGGTCAAGGGTCATGGCTGAACCTCCTCAGTAGCTCATGACTTGCGTCGCGGTTTTCGCGACTTTCGGCATGCTCGATTGAAGCTTGTTGGTGCTCAGATCGAAGACCTGCAAACCGCCCTCGACGTCAGCGCCGAGCAGCAACGGTTTGTCATCGCCAGTGGCTTGCAGGCTCCAGACCGGCGTCGGTGCTTCGAGGGTCGCGACCTTCTTGCCGGTCTTGATATCGAAGGCCCAGATCAGCGTGCTCGGGTCTTCCCACTTCATCGCTTCGTGGGCGTCGTGCATCAACACGTACAAACGATCGAGCTTCGGTGCGACCGCCATCAACTGCCAGCCGCCGGGGGCCCAACCGGTTTTCTTTTCGGCGTCGTTGACCAGCGACCACGCCGGCAGAATCTTCGGCGCGTCGCCGGCAAAGTCGACCGGGCGCACGGTGCCGGTGGTGGTGACGAAGTAGTAGGTGTCGCCGACGTTGACCGCGCGCTCGTTGAGCTTCTCGGCATTCGGGTCGAAGAACGGCGTGCGGCTGCGCGCGGTTTCCTGGCCTTGATCATTGAGGGTGACCACTTGCAGGCTGCCGTCGCCGCACAGCGAGGCGAAGCGGCGGTTGCCAACCGGGTAATTGAGCACGCAACCGGGGATGGCGATTTCGCTGCTGACCGCATGGGACTGGGTGTCGACCACGGTCACCGAGGTCGATGGGGTGAAGTTGTAGACGTACACGAAGCGGTCATCGCCGCTCGGTTTCAGGCCGTAGCGCTGGGTCAGGGATTCGGCGCGTTTGCTTGGAATCACCACTTCCCACGAGGGCGACAGCGTCGAGGTGTCCCACGCGGTGAGCACGTCGGTGCGGGTGCCGCGAGTGCCGCGCGAGTAGAACAGGTCGGCGCTGTACAGGGTTTTGCGGTCATGGCTCAGGGCCGAGGGTGCGGCAAAACCGGTCGGCACCATGCCGAGGATTTTCTTCTTGTCGGGATCGACCACGGTGACGCGGCCCATCACGAAACTTTCGAATTCGACGTCGACCACATAAGCGCGGTGCGCTTCGGGCGGGAACGCCAGCGTGGTCTGGCCGATGGTGTCGGGCGGCAGATCGGCATGGGCGCTGTTCAAGCCGAGCATCAGCAGGCTCAAGCCCAGCGCTGACGGTACGGTGATCCGGTTGGTTCGCATTGAAGGGGGACTCCCTGACTGGTGCCCTGAAAAGTGGGTGCCAGTGGATTCTGCCTCTGCGGCGAAACCGGGGAATTGCTGTGTCTGCCAAGTGCTTGTGTGTCTGTGCCAGTCGCAATTGGCAGCCTTGCCAACACGACTGGCAGGCAGGGCAAAACCTGCTTTGGCGGCAGGCCAGACAATCCCCTTCAGCTCCGTCGCCACCAATCCCTGTAGGAGCTGAGCTTGCTCGCGAAAGCGGTGTGTCAGGCAACCCCTATTCTGAATGTGCTGACGTCTTCGCGAGCAAGCTCGGCTCCTACAGGGATTGGTGTGTATTCACTGATTTTTTGGATGTGTCTTCTATGTCCCTGCTCAGATTTGCATGTGCTTCGTTGTTTTCTCTGACACTCGCCCAAGCCGCTGTCGCCGCCGATTGCGCGGCGGATTCATCCCACGGCGCACAAATTTTCAACACCGAATGCGGCGTCTGCCACGCGGTTAAAAAAGACGTCACCGGCATGATGGGCCCCAACCTAAACGGCGTGATCGGGCGCAAATCCGGCTCACTGGCAGGCTTCAGCTATTCCCAGGCGATGCGCAACAAAGACGTCACCTGGCAGGCCGAGACCATCGCCGAACTGATCACCCAACCCCAGGCCTACGTGCCCGGCACCTACATGCCCTACATGGGCCTGGCCTCGAAAGATGATCGTGAGGCCGTGGTGTGTTTCCTCAAATCCAAGGAGGCTTTATGAGCAACGTTGCAATGCTGCCGCAAGTCGCGGCGTTCATTGATCGTCGACATGGCTGCTTTATCGATGGCCAGTGGCAATTCGCTGACGGGCCGACGATTGCCGTGGTCGATCCGGCCACCGGCCAGACCTTGTGCGAAACCCTCAATGCGCCGACCGAACTGGTCGAGCGCGCGGTGCAGTCTTCGCACGCGGCGTTCAAGTCTGGCGTGTGGTCGGGGCTGCGCCCGGCCGATCGCGAGCGCATCCTGCTGAATTTCACCCGCCTGGTCGAGGAGCACGGCGAAGAGCTGGCGCAACTGGAAACCCTCAGCCAGGGCAAGTCGATCAATATGGCCCGCGCGCTGGACGTCAACGCCACGGTGGAATTCATGCGCTACATGTCGGGCTGGGCGACCAAGATCGAAGGGCAGACCTTCGACGTGTCGATTCCGCTGCCGCCGGGAACAAAATTCACCACGTTCACCAAACGCGAACCGGTGGGAGTGGTGGTCGGCATCGTGCCGTGGAATTTTCCATTGATGATTGCCGCGTGGAAGTTGATGCCGGCGCTGGCCACCGGTTGCACGGTGGTGATCAAACCGGCGATGGAAACTCCGCTGACCGCAATGCGTCTGGCTGAATTGGCGCTGGAGGCGGGTATTCCGGCAGGCGTGTTCAACGTGGTCACGGGCGGCGGGGCTTCGGTCGGCGGTGCGCTGACGGCGCATCCACTGGTGAGCAAGGTGTCGTTCACCGGTTCAACGGCGGTGGGCAAAACCGTTGGTGTCGCGTGCATGGCCAACATGACCCGTTTTGCGCTGGAACTGGGCGGCAAGAATCCGATGATTCTGCTGGCGGATGCCGATGTCGACAAAGCCATTCAAGGTGCGATTCTCGGTGGCTTGTTGAACAACGGTCAGGTGTGCGCGGCGGCGTCGCGCTTCTATGTGCATCGTTCGATTCACGACCAGTTTGTCGAAGGTCTCGCGGCAGTGGTTTCGGCCATGCCGATTGGCGCGGGGATGAACTGCGAGGCAGCGATTAATCCGCTGGTGTCACGCAAGCAGCAACAGAGCGTGCTCAAGCATATCGAACTGGCCAAGCGTGAAGGCGCGCGAGTGGTGTGTGGCGGTGAGCTGCTGGAAGGAGAGGGTTTCTACGTGCAGCCGACGGTGCTGGCGGATGTCGATCACAGCATGGCCGTGGCCCGTGAAGAAGTGTTCGGCCCGGTGTTGGCGGTGATTGCGTTTGATGATGAAGACGCGATGATCGAGTTGGCCAATGACAATCCGTATGGTTTGGCCGCGAGTTTGTGGACGAACGATTTGAGCAAGGCGATGAACCTGGTGCCGCGTATCGAAGCGGGCACGGTGTGGGTGAATGCGCATGTGCTGCTGGATCCGGCAATGCCGTTTGGCGGGGTCAAGCAATCGGGGATGGGGCGGGAGTTTGGCAGGACGGTGATTGAGGCCTATACCGAACTAAAATCCGTGTGCATCGCCCATTGATCCCCCGTCGCACCTTTTACATTTGAAATGCATCCCCCCTGTGGGAGCGGGCTTGCTCGCGAAGGCGGTGTATCAGGTAACCAAATGTTGACTGACACGACGCTTTCGCGAGCAAGCCCGCTCCCACAGGGGGCCGGTGTTAACTTTCGCGGTCGTCGAAGATGTCTTCAATGGGCATTTCGAATGCCCGGGCAATCTGGAATGCCAGCGGCAAGCTCGGATCGTAGCGTTCGTTTTCGATCGCATTGATGGTTTGCCGCGACACGTTCAAGCGTTCTGCCAGATCAACCTGCGACCACTTACGCTCGGCGCGCAGTGCCTTCAGACGGTTTTTCATTGGTAGCGGCGTCGCGCAATCTGCAGCCCAACAATCCACATCAGCCCCATCACCGGCCACACGCATGTCCACGGAATGTGCGGCGCGCCGACGTTTTCCAGAAACCCGTAACTGAAGGTCAGCAGCGCCGAGGCGGCGAAGGCAAAACCGAGGGCTTCAAACTGGATACGCAGATGCATTTCATCCATGCGCCGCATGTTGCGCACGATGGCCCAGCACATCAGGCCTGCCGGAATGACCGGGGTCAGGGCCACCACGGATCGCAGAAAAATGTTGGCGTCCAGCAGGGATTGGCTGGCGATCAGGGAAAGGCTCAACACCAGCACGTAGAGAACCAATGCGGCGCCCATTTCGAGGTAGTAGCGGTTCATTATTCACTTCCTATGTAAAAGACCCTTTACATCCTCGCCGAAGAATTTGCCGATGTAAAGCACGCTTTCCATGAGCTCAAAAAAACGGGGCGGCATGATCGTTGATCAGGCCGCCCCGCAGGTGTTTCAGTCAGTCAGATCAGTGCATTTTGCTGTGATCGTGACCTTCCATGTTGGTCAGCGAGCGAACCGGCGCTTTGACCTCGAGGGTTTCTTTCTCGCCCTTGGCGTTCTCGACGGTCAGGGTCAGCGGCACGGTTTCGCCTTCTTTCAGCTGCGCGCTCAGGCCCATCAGCATCACGTGGTAGCCGTTCGGATCAAGCTTCACGGCTTCGCCGGCCGGCAGTTCGACGAACTTCACCGGGCCCATGCTCATGACGTCATTCTTCATGGTCATTTCGTGGATCTGCACGTCTTTGGCGATCGGTGTGGCAACGCTGAGCAGCTTGCTGTCGCTGTCGGCCGTGACGGTCATGAACGCGCCGCTGGCGGTCTGGGTTGGCACAGTGGCGCGAACCCAGGCGTTGTCGACTTTGGTCTGCGCGGAGGCCTGAAACGCCAGGCCCATCAGCGACAGGGCAATCGCAGCACGTTTGATGTTGTTCAGAACAGGGTGCATCAGCAAACCTCCATAACGGTAAGCAAGTCTTCCGTGCATTCTTCTGCCGAAAGCGAGGTGGACAGGCCCAGGCGCAGGCCGCCACGGGAGTCGTAGACGTAACTGGTCGACGTGTGCGAGATGGTGTAGGTGTCGCCGGCCGGGACTTTCTCGTAGAACACGTCGAATTCCTTGGCCGTGGCCTTGGTTTCTTCAACGGTGCCGTACAGCGCGACGAAGCTCGGGTCGAAGGCTTTCATGTAGGCGTCGAGGATTTCTGGCGTGTCACGTTCGGGGTCGAGGGTGATGAAGATCACCTGCAAACGATCGCCGTCCTTGCCCATCAGTTTCTTGATTTTCGCCGCGCGGGCGAGGGTGGTGGGGCAGACCGCCGGGCATTGAGTGAAGCCGAAGAAGATCATCGGCATCATGCCGCGAAAGCTCGACAGCGACATGGTTTCGCCGTCGGTGTTCTTCAGCTTGAAAGTGCGTCCCAGGATCTTGTCGCTCAGATCTTTGCCGTACTTGTACGACAGTTCGCCGCGGGTGTCGCAGCCGGCAAGCAGGCCGAGCCCGAGTACGCCCATTCCCGCAAGCACCTTGCGGCGAGTCAACAAAGCCGTCATCTAATACCGCCTTTTGCAGCCCGCCCGTCGACAGGACGGGCGGTGGTTAACCGTAAAAGCGGCGCATGATACCAAACTGACGGCAACGACCGGCTCCGGATCGCCGTACGGCGTAGGATCTGGCGACAAAAGGTGTAAGAAAAAGTGACCGGTAGCGCGTGAGCGTCAGAGAGGGCGGCCCGTCGGACGCCTGTTTGTCTTGCCACCCGTTGTCATCAAATGAAAAGCCATTGTCGCCTGATGCGAAGCGATTGCCTGGCGCGCGACCTAGAGTCAGGTCAACGCCAATCGAGCGATACGCCCAACCTTGCAGGGAGAATAAGAAAAATGGCCAAAGCAGTGCGCTTCTACGAATCCGGTGATCCCGACGTGCTTCGCTATGAAGATGTCGACGTTGGCGATCCCGGCCCAGGCCAGGTGCGTCTTCGTCATGTGGCGGTGGGCCTCAACTACGCCGACACCTACTTTCGCAACGGCACTTACCCGATCCCGCTGCCTAACGGCATGGGCGTTGAAGCCTCCGGCGTGGTGCAGGCCATCGGCGAGGGCGTGAGCAATGTGCGGGTGGGCGATCGTGTCACCTACACCGGGTTTCTCAACACCTTGGGCGCCTACAGCACTGAGCGTCTGATATCCGCCGCTCCGCTGATCAAACTGCCGGAAACCATCAGTTTCGAGACCGCCGCCGCGATGACCATGCGCGGGCTGACCTCGGCTTATCTGATGCGGCGCATCCATGACTTCAAAGCGGGCGACAGTATCTTGCTGCACGCTGCTGCCGGTGGCGTCGGTCTGATCGTTTCGCAGTGGGCCAAGTTGCTCGGGCTGACGGTCATCGGCACCGTCTCCACCGAGGCCAAAGGCGAAATCGCCCGTGCCCATGGCTGCGACCATGTGATCAATTACAGCCATCAGGACGTCGCGCAACAGGTTCGTGAATTGACCGACGGCATTGGCGTCAACGTGGTGTTCGACAGTGTTGGCAAGAACACCTTCATGGGCTCGCTGGACTCGCTCAAACGTCGCGGTCTGATGGTCTGCGTCGGTACGGCTTCCGGGCCGATTCCGCCGGTCGATCCGATGTTGCTGGCAATGAAGGGCTCGCTGTTCATGACCCGCCCGGCCTTGGCTGACTACATCGCCGACCCTGAGGAAAAAGCCGCGCTCGCTGGCGAGCTGTTCGACCTGGTCGGCAGTGGCCGGATCAAGATCGAAATCAACCAGCACTACGCGTTGCAGGATGCCGTTCAGGCCCACCGTGACCTGGAATCGCGCAAGACCACCGGCTCATCGATTTTCGTCATCTGAAGGAGTCGTCAGCCATGAGAGTCGAACAACTGACGTGCAGCATTGGCGCCGAGCTTGAGGGCGTCAGCCTTGCCGACGCGGTACATGACGACGGTCTTTTTGCCGAAATTCGCGCGCAATTGCTCAAGCACCGCGTGTTGTTCCTGCGTAATCAGGACATCAGCCGTGCCGATCACGTGGCCTTTGCCCGGCGCTTCGGTGAGCTTGAAGATCACCCGATGGTTGGCAGCGATCCGGATCATCCCGGGCTGGTGCGGATCTACAAGAGCCCGGAGCATCCGCCGGAACGCTATGAAAACTCGTGGCACACCGACGCCACCTGGCGTGAGGCGCCGCCGATGGGTTGTGTCTTGCGCTGTGTCGAATGTCCGCCGGTGGGCGGCGACACCATGTGGGCCAATATGGTCGAGGCGTATGCGCGCTTGCCGGAAGACGTGAAGATCAAGATTGCCGATCTGCGTGCCCGGCACAGCATCGAAGCCAGCTTCGGTGCCGCGCTGCCGATCGAAAGACGCCTGGCGCTTAGGGCGACGTACCCCGATGCCGAGCATCCGGTGGTGCGCACGCATCCGGACACGCTGGAAAAAGTGCTGTTCGTCAACGCCTTCACCACACACTTCAGCAATTACCACACCCCCGCTCGGGTGCGCTTCGGCCAGGACGCCAACCCCGGCGCAAGTGAGTTGCTGCGCTACCTGATCAGCCAGGCGTACATCCCGGAATACCAAGTGCGCTGGCGCTGGAAACCCAACAGCATTGCGATCTGGGACAACCGCAGCACCCAGCATTACGCCGTGATGGATTACCCGTTGTGTCATCGCAAGATGGAGCGTGCCGGGATCGTCGGCGACAAGACTTACTGATCGACCCTTACTGCATTCGCACTCGAAAACGCCAGCCCGGTGCGAACCCGGCTGCGCGGACAATCATAAAAAAGGAGTACCCCATGCAATTTCTCGACGATTCCCTGCACCCGGAAAACATGGAAAAAGTGGTGATCACCGTGGCCCCGTATGGCCCCGAGTGGATGCCGGAAGATTTCCCCGAAGACATCCCGCTGACCATGGATGAACAGGTGCAGAAAGCGGTCGATTGCTACGAGGCGGGCGCCACTGTCTTGCACCTGCATGTGCGTGAACTCGACGGCAAGGGTTCCAAGCGTCTGTCGAAATTCAATGAGCTGATTGCCGGTGTGCGTGAAGCGGTGCCGGACATGATTATCCAGGTCGGCGGTTCGATTTCCTTCGCCCCGGAAAGCGATGGTGAAGCTGCCAAGTGGCTGTCCGATGACACCCGGCACATGCTCGCGGAACTGACACCGAAACCGGATCAGGTCACGGTGGCGATCAACACCACCCAGATGAACATCATGGAGTTGCTGTACCCGGAATACCTTGCAGGCACCTCGCTGGACAACCCGGCCATTCATGCCGCATACAGCGAAATGACCGTGCCGGCCGGCCCGGCCTGGGTCGCCGAACATTTGCGCCGGCTGATGGCCGCAGGCGTCCAGCCGCACTTTCAACTGACCGGCATGCATGCCCTGGAAACCCTGATGCGTCTGGTGCGCAGCGGTGTGTACATGGGCCCGCTGAACCTCACCTGGATCGGCATCGGCGGTGGTTTCGACGGGCCGAACCCGTTCAACTTCTTTAACTTTATCCATCGCGTACCGGACGCGTGCACCCTGACGTCCGAGTCGTTGCTCAAGAACGTGCTGCCGTTCAACACCATGGCGTTGGCGATGGGCTTGCATCCGCGAGTCGGCAATGAAGACACGATCATTGATCACAAGGGCGATCGCTTCGGGTCGGTGCAACAGATTCAGCAGACCGTGCGCATTGCCCATGAACTGGGGCGCGAGATTGCTACCGGCAAGGAAGCCCGCGAGATTTATCGCATTGGCGTGGCGTATCAGAGCATCGAAGAAACCTTGTTGGCCAACGGCATGGCGCCCAACCGCAAGGCCGGGCAAAAAGGCCTGCCGCAACGCGGCTGACTGAACCGGGCGAGGGGCCGCTGGCCTCTCGTTCGTTGCGTTACCCCAACAGCTCGATAACAACAAATACAACAAAGTTTCGAGGAGGCTGCATGGCCTATCACCCCAGCGCCAGCGATGACGACGATAACGACGTCGGTGTTGCGCGCACATATGCCTGGATCGTTTTTGCCCTGACATTCGGCTTGTTGATTTCCGATTACATGTCGCGTCAGGTACTCAACGCGGTGTTTCCGATGCTCAAGGTCGAGTGGGCCTTGAGCGACAGTCAACTGGGCTTGCTCAGTGGCATCGTCGCGTTGATGGTCGGGCTGCTGACCTTTCCGCTGTCGCTGCTGGCCGACCGTTTTGGTCGGGTGAGAAGTCTGGCCTTCATGGCTTTTCTCTGGAGCGTGGCCACGCTCGGCTGCGCGGTGGCGCAGGACTATCCGCAGATGTTCATTGCGCGGTTTATGGTCGGTGTCGGCGAGGCGGCTTACGGCAGCGTCGGCATCGCCGTGGTGATTTCGGTGTTTCCCAAACACATGCGCGCCACCCTCGCCAGCGCGTTTATGGCCGGTGGTATGTTCGGCTCGGTGCTGGGCATGGCGTTGGGTGGGGTGATCGCTGCGAAGATGGGTTGGCGCTGGTCGTTCGCTGGCATGGCGCTGTTCGGTCTGGTGCTGGCGCTGCTGTACCCGCTGATCGTCAAGCAGGCGCGGATTGCGCCGCAGTGCGCAACCCGTGCGGCGAGTAAAGCCGCGGCGGCGATCAAGCGTCCGCTGAGCACCTTGTATTCCAGTCGCTCGGTGGTGGCGACGTACATCGGCAGCGGTTTGCAGTTGTTCGTCTGCGGCACGGTGATCGTCTGGATGCCCAGTTACCTCAATCGTTATTACGCCATGGGCACCGACAAGGCCGGTGCTGTGGCGGCGGTCATTGTGTTGTGCAGCGGCGCGGGAATGATTGTCTGCGGGATGATCAGTGATCGGCTGTGCCGTCATGCGCCCGAGCGCAAAGTCGCATTGGCTATCGCTTATTGCCTGGGCAGTTGCTTGCTGCTTTCGGCGGCCTTCGCCTTGCCGGCTGGGCCCGCGCAATTGCTGCTGATCGGCCTGGGCATGTTGATTGCCACGGGCACCACCGGACCTGCCGGGGCGATGGTTGCCAACCTGACGCATTACTCGGTGCATGGCACAGCATTCGCCACACTGACCCTGGCCAATAACCTGCTGGGGCTGGCGCCCGGGCCCTTCATCACCGGCAAATTGTCCGATCTGATCGGCCTGCACGCAGCTTTTCAATTCGTTCCGTTGGTGAGTATCGCGGCCGCCGCAGTGTTCTTCTACGCGCGCAGTCATTACCTCAAAGACATTGCCCGGCTGGCGGGCGAACGCGTCAGCGACCCGGTCAATGAAATCGCCTGCGAGGTGAAAGTATGAGTCGTCTTCCTGCGTTGCGCGTTGCTGTACCAGACAACAAATGCCCGCCGAGAGGAGGGCGGTCACTGTTTGAGTTCGCCGATAAAAGCTTGGCGCTGTTCAACGTTGACGGTGAGTTGCTGGCCATCGACGACAGCTGTCCCCATCAGGGTGCATCGCTGTGTGGCGGTCGGCTGGAGGGCCAGGTCATTCAGTGTTGCGCGCATGGTTTGCGCTTCGATCTGCGCAGCGGCTATTTGCTCAATTCGAAGCAGGTCAAAGTCACACGCTACCCGGTTGAAGTCATTGATGGTCAAGCGTTTATCGTCCTCGCTTGCGAGGAGTCTGTGGCATGAGCACCGTTGCGCTTACCCGTATTCATAGCCAGACACGCGAGTTGGCACCGGGGTTTATCGTCAGCCTGATCGTCGCCGCGGCCGCTTCGTTTTTGTCCGAGCATTACGGTGCACCGGTGATGCTGTTCGCGTTGCTGCTGGGCATGGCGCTGAATTTTCTGGCCGGTGATGGCGTGTGCAAGGCCGGCATCGAATTCACTGCGCGCACGGTGTTGCGCATTGGCGTGGCGTTGCTGGGTATGCGCATCACCCTTGAGCAAATTGCCGCGCTGGGCTGGAAGCCTGTGGCACTGGTGGTGTTTTTGGTGGTGGTGACCATTGGCGTGTCAGTGGTGGCCGCGAAGGCGTTGGGCTTTCAGCGCTTGTTCGGCATGCTCACCGGCGGCGCCACGGCAATTTGTGGCGCCTCGGCGGCGTTGGCGCTGGCGGCGGCGCTGCCCCATCACCCGCAGAAAGAGCGGGCCACGCTGTTCACGGTCATCGGCGTTTCGGCGTTGTCGACCACGGCGATGATTGTCTACCCGATGATTGCCAAGTGGCTGGAACTCTCGCCGCAAGTGGCAGGCGTGTTTTTGGGCGCGACCATTCATGACGTCGCCCAGGTGGTGGGCGCCGGTTACAGCTTGTCGACGGAAACCGGGGACACCGCCACGGTGGTGAAATTGATGCGCGTGGCCATGCTGTTGCCGGTGATCGTCTGCGCGGCGATGGTCACGCGTTTGCAGGGGGCTGATACGTCAGGGAAACGCCCGCCATTGCTGCCTTGGTTTGCCGTCGGTTTTCTGCTGCTGGCCTGTATCAACAGCACCGGTTGGGTAGCGCCGGCAGTGCAAGGCGCGGTCAATGAGCTGTCGCGCTGGAGCCTGGTGATTTCCATCAGCGCACTGGGCATGAAGACACAGCTCAAGGAGCTGGCCGCCGTTGGCATCAAACCGATTTTGCTGATGGTCGGCGAGACCGTGTTTCTCGCGGTGCTGGTGCTTCTGGTGTTGCACTGGGGGTTCTAAGGTAAGGCAGGCCGCACCGTGCTGACTCGTCGGCCCGGTGCGGTAGTTAAACCGGTGCCAATTACACCGGTTTTTTCGCGGCGACTGTACCAGCAGTCGCCGTTTTTTTTGCCCGCCAGGTGGCGGGCGGCATGTCGAACTGGGTAATGAACCAGCGGGTGAAGGAGCTGGCCATCGAGTAGCCGAGCAAGTCGGCGATGCGGCTCAGCGAGTAGTTGGGATTTTCCAGGTAGCGCAACACCAGATCACGTCGCACTTCATTGATCACATCGTTGAAAGCACAGCCGTCGTCCTTGAGGCGACGTTGCAGCGTGCGCACGTTCATGCCTTGGGTCTGAGCAATTTGCTCGATGGTGGCGCGGCCCATCGGCAACAACAGATAGATAGCCTTGCGCACTTCAAGCAGCAGCGAATGGCTTTCATGACCTTGCAGAGAATCCAGATAACTCTGCGCATAGCGCGCCATGGCCGGGTCGGCGTTAGGGTTGGTGACGTCGAGGCTGGCATCGGAACAGACGATGCCGTTGAACTCGCTGCCGAACTCCAGCGTGCAGCCGAACAGGCGTCGATGCAGTTGCAGATTATCGGGCGCCTGATGCGTGAAGTTGACGCTGTAGGGATGCCAGTGCGAACCGAGCAACGCCGAGCACAGACGGAACATCACGCCAATGGCCAGCTCGGTGGCCTGTCGGCTGGGCATCGGCGTTTGCGTGACCACTTCTTCGCGAATGATCACCATCTTGCCGGCCTCTTCAACAAAGATCGCCAGTGAGTCATTCATCAAGTGCCGGTATTGCACAACCACCTGCAGGGCGTCACGCAGCGTGCGCTGATGGCTGAGCAGCAAACTGACCACGCCAAAATCTGAAAGCTGACGGGATTCGGCCATGCTCAGGCCGAACGTCTGGCAGCCGCTGGCGGCCGCCGAGTCTTCCAGTAGCCGCACCGCCGAATCAATCGGAATGCGCTGCTCGGGCGCCAGCAGCTGTGCTTTGCTCAGGCCGACCGCCGCCAGTACATCACGCGGATTGAAGCCAAGGTATTGCGTGACCTCCAGGTAGTTGGTCAGGACAGCGGCGCGAACAAGCGTGGGCATGCTGGGTTCTTTCCTGGTTCGATAACGATAAGGAAGTACTGGGTGACTATATCCAGAGCATCTGCAATTGAACAGTTGCGACAGCGGCTGTGTTAACGCTGTCGCAAAGTCGTGAGCGGCGATCTGTGTAGGAGCTGCCGAAGGCTGCGATCTTTTGATCTTGTTTTTGAAAGACAACGTCAAAAGATCGCAGCCTGCGGCAGCTCCTACGGGGGCGGCATCCGTCCGGCGGAGGAAATTCTGTCATCAAAAGAAAAGTGCCTGACGTCCAATGAAAAGCACCCCGGCCGAGCGCTCTTTAATGTCGACACAACAAAAAGATTCTGGCGAAACAGCCAGTCGAGTCATCGAGACAGCGAAGGTGTTGACGTGGACAAATTGCAGACTGCCGCAACCGTTCTGATCGTACCGGGCCTGCGTGAGCATGTGGCCGAACATTGGCAGACGCTGCTTGAGGCGCGCCTGGAAAAAGTCCGCAGTGTGCCGCCGCTGACCACCGACAAACTCGACCTCGCTGCGCGCATTCGAGCGATTCAACAGACACTGGAGCAGATCGACGGCCCGGTGATTCTGGTCGCCCACAGCGCCGGCGTGTTGATGGTGGCGCACTGGGCGGCGCAGCACTCGCGTGCAATCAAAGGTGCATTGCTGGCGACGCCACCGGATCTCGATGCTCACTGGCCGGCGGGCTACCCGTCGCCCCAGACCCTGCAAGCGCAGGGCTGGAACCCTCTACCCCGTGGCCCATTACCGTTTCGCAGTGTGGTCGCCGCCAGCACTAACGATCACCTCGCCAGCCTCGAAGCCGTCACCCACCTCGCCGAAGGCTGGGGCGCTGAGCTGCGCTCGTTGGGAGCTGTGGGTCATCTCAACCCGGCCGCCGGTTTTGGCGCGTGGCCGGACGCCGAACTGTTGATCCAGGAACTGGATCGTTGATTCAGACGCCGGCTGGCTGAACGCCTGCCGGCACGTGCCCTCATTTCTGAAAACGTCTTCCCGCACACCGGGAAAGCGCGAGGGCGGCTGCGCTTAAAAACAACTACAAAAAAGCGGAGAAGACACGATGCACATCACCAAGCGCCATGGGCTTGCGCCTTCGCGTTACACCTTGCTGGCCTCGGCCATGCTGGCCGCAGCGCTACCGAGCGCCCATGCGGTCGAGATCGATACGGGCAACCCGGACTGGACGGCGCGGCTGGATAACACCGTCAAATACAACTACGGCGTACGCACTGAAAGTGCCGACAAACGGATGTTGGCCACGCCAAACAACAACGACGGCGATTACAACTTTCGCAAGGCCGGCACCAACATCAGCAACCGTATCGACCTGCTGACCGAGATGGACGTGGTCTACAAAAACTCGATGGGCTTTCGCGTCAGTGCGGCCAGTTGGTACGACCAGGCCTATGAAAATACCGGCTCCAATTCCAATCCTTTCGTCAATGGCAACGACGCACGATCGGGTCTCGTCGCCAATGACCCACGCCTGGCCGGTGTGACTCAAGACAACGTCGGCAACGGCAGCCCGCACCTGAGTCGCTACGCCCAGCGTTATTACACCGGGCCTTCCGGGGAAATTCTCGATGCTTTTGTGTTTTACAACACGGAAATCGGCGAGCAATCGCTGCTGAGCCTCAAGGCTGGTCAACACAACGTGTTCTGGGGCGAAACGCTGCTCAACCCGGTGCATTCGGTCAGCTACGGCCAGTCCGGGCTGGATCTGGCGAAACTGTCGGCGTCGCCCGGCACTGAAGCCAAGGAGCTGTTCGTCCCGCGCAAGCAATTATCGACGTCGTTCACCGTCAACCCTGAACTGACGCTGGGTGCTCAGTACTTTCTTGATTGGGACGCTGCTCGCTTGCCGGAGGCCGGCACTTACTACGGCGGCTCCGATCTGGTTGGCTTCGGTGCGCAGTCTTTTCTGCTCGGCAACACCAATGGCGTGGTGCCCGGCAGTCCGCTGGGCTGCGGAGTCGCTCCGTGCAACGGCCTGACCAATGTACGTCGCGGGCATGACCTGACGCCGGGCAGCAGTGGTGACTGGGGCGTCATGGCCAAGTGGTCGCCTGCGTGGCTCGACGGCACGCTCGGTTTTTACTACCGCAAGACCTCCGACATTCTCCCTCAAGCCTGGTTGAACGCCACCGGCCTGACATCGCTGAATGCCAACGGCAGCCGCCCGGCGGGGCAAGTGCCCGGTGTCGTCAACATCCTCAACTCATTGAGCACCAGCAGTTACCAACTGGCGTACGCCGACAACATTCAGATTTTCGGCCTGAGTTTGTCCAAGGACGTGGGCGGAGTGAGCGTCGGCTCGGATCTCAATATCCGGCACAACATGCCACTGGCGAGTATTCCGGCGATTGTCAGCTCGACCAGTCCTGCAGGGTTGGGCGCAGGTTTAGGGCTGTTGCCGGCACGCACCGCCGAGACGGGCGTGATCTACGACACGCCAAGCCGTGGCGACAGCATGAGCGCCACGGGTGACACTCTGCACTGGACGCTCAATGGTTTGATGTCACTGCCGAAGACGCCGCTGTTCGATTCGGCAACCCTGCTCTCCGAGCTGTACTACAGCAATCTGCTCAAGCTCGATGACAAGAACAAAGCGCTCTACAAAGGCGAGGACAGTTATCGCGGCATCGACGCGCCCACCCGGGATAACTGGGGCATCGCGATCAACTTTACGCCGACCTGGTATCAGGTGCTGCCAGGTGTTGATTTGAATATGCCGCTGTCGATCAACGCCGGTCTGGCCGGGGTGTCGCCGGTGTCCGGTGGCGGTGCGAAAAACACCGGCAACTATGCGGTCGGCCTCGGTGCCGTGGCGTACAACAAATACTTTATCGACCTCAAATACGTCGACGCTTTCGGCAAGACCGACAAGTGCGACACCAGCGGCCTGAGCACCGGCGCCGACCAGGCCGGCAAAGGCGATGGTTCGACCCCCAACGCGTTCAGTGGCAACCAGAACTACGCCTGTTACGGCGGCGGCTACTCGGCGTTTTCCGGTGGCGGCGCGACCACGGCTGACCGTGGCGCCGTGTACCTGACGATGAAAACCACCTTCTGATTCAACCTTGGCTCAAGTCTCACAGACAGGAGAACCACACGATGAAATTCGTCCATACAATGCTCGCCGTTTCACTGACCATGGCGATCGCCGCGCAAGCGCAGGCTGCCGTTTCGGCGCAGGATGCGGCCAAACTGGGCAATAACCTCACCCTGGTCGGCGCGGAAAAAGCCGCCAATGCCGACGGTTCGATACCCGCTTACACGGGCGGGCTGACCACGCCGCCGGCCACCTACAAAACCGGCGACAGCATGCGCCCGGATCCTTTCGCTGACGAGAAACCGCTGCTGGTGATCGATGGCAAGAACGTGGATCAGTACAAGGGCGAGCTTTCGGCGACGGCGGTCGAACTGGCCAAGCGTTTTGCCACGTTTCACATCAATGTCTACCCGACGCACCGCACCGTCTCGCTGCCTAAAGCGGTGCTGGACAACGGTGTGAAAAATGCCACGGGCGCCAAGTCGCTCGAAGGTGGTCTGGCCGTCGACAATGTTCTGCCGGGTGTACCGTTTCCGATTCCGCAATCGGGCAATGAAGCGATGTGGAATTTCCTGCTGCGCTATCAGGGCGTCAACATCAGCTCAAAATACGACTCATGGAATGTCGACGCTGCCGGGGTTGCCAGTCTGGCTATCACCGGGCAGGCGTTCATCTCCTACCCGATTTATGAAAACCTCGCGCAACCGATCAGCAGCGCTGACGTGTATTACCAGATGAAGCTGACGTACACCGGCCCGGCGCGCCGTGCGGGTGAAGCGATGATGCTCAAGGACGCCGCCAACCCGTTGCAACAACCGCGTCGCGCCTGGCAATACCTGCCGGGGCAGCGCAGGGTCAAACTGGCGCCGAACCTGGCGTACGACACGCCGAACCCGGGCACTGCCGGTGCGGGTACTTATGACGATGTGTTCGTGTTCAACGGCGCACTGGATCGCTACGACTGGAAGCTGGTCGGCAAGCAGGAAATGATCGTGCCGTACAACACCTACAAACTGACCTATGCCCAGGATCCCAAGGCGTTGACCACCGCCAATCATGTAGCGCCTGACTACGTGCGTTGGGAGAAGCACCGGGTCTGGGTGGTGGAAGGCAATCTCAAGCCCGGCACCCGGCACATCTATCAGAAACGCCGCTTCTATCTCGATGAGGACAGCTGGACCGCACTGGCCTCCGACCAATATGACGCCCGTGGACAGCTTTATCGCGGCTCGTTTGCCTTTCTCAGCCAGAGCTACGACAAACAGGTGCCGGACTCGACCCCTTTCATGATCTACGACCTGGTCGGCGGCACCTACAACATCAACGGCGTCGTCGGGCCTTACGGCGGCATCAAGTACATCGATCCGCTTTCGAAGGCGCAATGGTCGTCGGAGTCGTTGGCCGGCAGCGGTATTCGCTAGAGGGCGCGGTATGCATTGGCAGAAAAAGTACGGCGGTGTGACGCTCGGCATGTGCCTGCTGCTGTTGCAGGGCGTCGCCCGCGCGGACGGCTATTTCGATGTGCTGGATCAGCCTGCCAGAGTCAGTGCCCTGGCAGCCAGCAGTGCGCTGTCCGGCGTGGCCCGGGCAGGGGCACGACTGGTTGCTGTCGGCCAGCGCGGGCACATCGTTTACTCCGATGACGGCGGCCAGCATTGGCAACAGGCCGCCGTGCCGGTGAGCTGCGACCTCACGGCGGTGAATTTTTCTTCGCCGTCACAAGGCTGGGCGGTCGGTAATGACGGGGTGATTTTGCACAGCAGCGACGGCGGGGTGACGTGGCGCAAACAGCTCGACGGGCGCCAGATCGGCCCGTTGCTGATCGAGCACTATCAGGCACTGGCCCGCGCCGAACCGGCTAACGAACAATGGCCGTTGCTGGTTGCTGAAGGCCGGCGGCAGGTGGAGCAGGGCGCGGATAAACCGTTGCTCGACGTCTGGTTTGCCAATGATCAACTCGGCTATGCGGTCGGTGTCTTCAACCTGATTCTGCGCACCACGGACGGTGGCAAACACTGGATGCCGTTTCAGGATCGCACCGACAACCCGCAGGGTTTTCACCTCAATGCGATTGCCGCCACGGGGGATGCGCTGTACATCGCCGGCGAGCAGGGGCTGTTGCGTAAATGGGATGAAGCGCAACAGCGCTTCGTCGCCGTGCCCACACCCTATCAGGGCAGTTTTTTCGGCGTGCTTGGCAAACCGGGTGAAGTGATTGCTTACGGACTGCGCGGCAACCTTCTGCGCAGCACCGATGGCGGACGCAACTGGATCGCGCAGGACAGTGACTTGCACACGAGCATTACCGCCGGGTTTGTCGACACTGACGGGCATTACCGGTTGTTCACTCAGGGCGGGCAGATGCTGGTCAGCGAGGGCAATGGTGCGCAGTTGCAATGGCGGCATGAGCCCGAACCGTTACCGGTGACCGGCGCAGCACAGACGGCCGATGGCGCGATGCTGGTCGTTGGTACCCGTGGTGTTTCGACACTGCGCAAAGAATAAGAAAACAACCCTAAAAGCGAGAACCCGGATATGGGCAATATCGAACAAGACAGCATGCCGGTGATCCGTGATGTACGTGATTTCGAGTGCAACTCCGGCAGTCGGCTGGAGCGCATGGTGTTCAATTTTCGCCCGCTGTTCATGTTGCTGATGGCCATGACCACCGTGGTGCTCGGTTACATGGCCGTCACCCGTCTGGAGCTGAAACCGAGCTTCGAAAAAATGATCCCGCAGAGTCAGCCGTACATTCAGAACTACCTCGAGAATCGGCAGGCGCTGCGTGGTCTTGGCAACTCGGTGCGGGTAGTGGTCGAGAACACCCGGGGCGATATTTTCGATCCTGCCTATCTGGACGTGCTCAAACAGGTCAACGATCAGTTGTTCCTCACGGCAGGCGTCGACCGCGCCTGGATGAAGTCGTTGTGGAGTCCGGCGGTACGCTGGACGGAGGTCACCGAAGAAGGCTTTCAGGGCGGCCCGGTGATGCCCGACGCCTATCAGGGCACCCCCGAGCAAATCGAGCAGTTGCGCCAGAACATCTCCCGCGCCGGCATCATCGGCAGTCTGGTGGCGAGTGATTTGAAGTCGAGCATGCTCGTGGTGCCGTTGCTGGACAAGGCTGGCGCCGGCGCTCAGCCGATCAACTACCGTGACTTCTCGCAGATGCTGGAAGAGCAATTGCGCGACAAGATCGAGTTCGCCGGTGACAGCGCTGCGCGCAAGGCTGGCAAAGAAGGCGATGGCCCTTACAAAGTGCGCGTAATCGGCTTTGCCAAGCTGATGGGCGACCTGATCGATGGCCTGATTCAGGTGATGATGTTCTTCGCGCTGGCGGTGATCACATCGCTGCTCATCATTTATCTCTACACCCGGTGTGTGCGCAGTACCTTGCTGGTGGTGGGTTGCTCGTTGGTCGCAGTGGTCTGGCAACTGGGCCTTGTCGCGTGGCTGGGTTATGCCATCGATCCATACTCGGTGCTGGTGCCGTTTCTGATCTTTGCCATCGGCGTATCCCACGCCGCGCAAAAAATGAACGGCATCATGCAGGACATCGCCCGGGGCACGCACAAACTGGTCGCCGCGCGCTATACCTTTCGCCGCTTGTTCATCGCCGGCGTCACTGCGTTGTTAGCGGATGCTGTCGGGTTTGCCGTGCTGATGCTGATCGACATTCCGGTGATCAAGGATCTGGCGATCACCGCCAGTATCGGTGTCGCGGTGCTGATCTTTACCTCGTTGCTGCTGATGCCGGTGGCGCTGTCTTATGTCGGCGTGGGCGCGAAGGCTGCCGAGCGTGCGCTGAAAATCGATACCCGCGCTGACCGCCACAAAGGTTTCGGCAGGTTGTGGGACTGTCTCGACCGCTTCACCAGTGCCAAGTGGGCGACGGGCGCGGTGCTGGTGGCGGTGCTGATGGGGATCGGCGGATTCGCGATCAGCCTGCACCTGAAAGTCGGTGACCTGGAAAGCGGTGCACCCGAGCTGCGTGCCGACTCCCGCTACAACCGCGATAACGCCTGGATCACTGCGCATTACGCACTGTCCAGCGACCTGTTCGCGGTGATGATCAAGACCCCGCCCGAGGGCTGCTTGAGTTACAAAACACTGATCCTCGCCGATCGGCTGGCGTGGGAACTGCAACAGTCTTCGGGGGTACAGGCCACTGTTTCGCTGGTCAACGCGGTTCGGCAGATCACCGCCGGTACCTATGAGGGCAACCCGAAACTCAGCAGCATCCAGCGCAATCAAGACGTCCTCAACTATGCCGCGCAGCAGGCTTCGGTCAACTCGCCAGAACTGTTCAACACCGATTGCTCGGTGATGCCGGTGATTGCCTTTCTCAAGGATCACAAGGCCGAGACCCTCGACGAGGTGGTCGCGATTGCCGACCGCTTTGCCCGCGAAAACAGCAGTGTCGAGCGCCAGTTTTTACTGGCAGCGGGCAGTGCCGGCATCGAGGCGGCGACCAATATCGTCGTGCGCGAGGCCAATCGCACCATGCTGCTGTACGTGTACGCCGCCGTCACATTGTTTTGTCTGGTGACCTTCCGCAGTTGGCGCGCGACGCTGGTGGCTTTGTTGCCGCTGGTGCTGACGTCGATTTTGTGTGAAGCGTTGATGGTGGTCATGGGCATTGGCGTGAAAGTCGCGACGTTGCCAGTGATCGCTTTGGGCGTGGGCATTGGCGTCGATTACGCGCTGTACCTGCTCAGCGTGCAGTTGCACTATCAGCGTCAAGGTCTGCCGTTATCCGCAGCGTATCGCAACGCCGTGGCGTTCACCGGGCGCGTGGTTGGGCTGGTCGGGATCACCTTGGCGGCGGGCGTGGTGTGCTGGGTCTGGTCGCCGATCAAGTTTCAGGCGGACATGGGGATTTTGCTGACGTTCATGTTTCTGTGGAACATGCTCGGAGCACTGGTGTTGATTCCAGCGTTGTCGCATTTTCTGTTGCGCGGGGTGTCGGTCAAGCAATGGGTTCAGCCGCCAACCGCTGAACCCATTGAGTGCCTTAAAACTCAGGCGTGTACTTCACGCTGAACATCACATTGCGCGGGTCGCCGAAGTTGTTGTTGCCGTTGAGCTGGTTATACGCGGAGGTGTAGTAGCGTTTGTCGAACAGGTTGTTGGCGTTCACTGCCAGGCCAATTTCCTTGCTCAACTGGTAGCCGAGGCGAGCGCTCCACACGGTGTAACCCGCCACGTCGTAGGTGTGTTCGTAACCCAGCGTATGGCTTTGCGTGGTGAAACCGAGGCCGGTGCTGACGCGTTCCCAGTCGCCGCTGAACTGGTAATCGCCCCACACGCGCAGCATGTGTTTCGGTGTCCAGGTGCTGAAGACTTTGCCTTCGTTGTCCGGGTCATCGAGGTACTTGGTGGTGTTGTAGGTGTAGCCGGCGAACAGTTGCAGATTGGTCAGCACTTCGCCGCTGATCTCGGCTTCAATGCCCTGGCTGCGGACTTTGCCGGCGGCGTTGGAGCAATACCAACCGTCGCAGATCATGCCTGACGCGAGGTCGTTGACGGCGCGGTTTTCCTGGTCGTAGCGGAAGACGGCCAGCGAGGTGTTGACCCGGCCGTCCATCAATTCGCCTTTGAGGCCAACTTCGTAGTTGCTGCCGATCACCGGTTTCAGCATCGTGCCGCCGGCATCGCGGTTGGTCTGTGGCTCGAACACGTCGGTATAGCTGGCGTAGACCGCCCATTCGCGGCTCAGGTCATAGACGATGCCGGCGTACGGCGTGACTTCGCCGGTTTCGTTCGCGGTGCTTTCCGGTTGCTCGATCGCCGCACTGAAGGCTCTCTGTGTCGCGTACTTGTAGCTGTAGTCGTACCAACTGACGCGCGAACCGAGCACCAGGGTCAGCGAGTCGATCGGTTTGACCCGCCAACTGCCATACAAACCCTTCTGGCGAATGTCGTACTTACTCGGCGTGGCTTGGCCGCCCGGCGTATTGAGGATGCCTTCGTAGCTGATGTCCGGGCGATCGTGATCGATGTCGAAGATCGTGTCGGTGGTGTTGTTGTTAAAGGTTCGGGCGTATTTATCGTCGGAGGTGTATTTGGAATAGTTGCCGCCGAGCATCACTTCGTGGGCCATGGACAAGGCGTCGAAGTGGCCGGTGACGTTCATGTCGAGACCGAGTTTGGTCGCGTCGAAATCGGTGGCGAAATCGGCGTACTGAATGCCGCTGCCATCGGGATTGATCCCGTCGCCGCTGGTTTGCAGACGTTGACTTTTGCCCTTGTTGGTTTCGTCCATGCGCACCGCGCCGACCTTGAACGCCCAATCGTCGTTGAAGCTGTGCTCGAGATCGGCGTACAGCGTGGTGACGTCGATGTCCAGATGGTTCCAGCGCGCGCCGCCGTAAGTCGAGCGCGGCACATTCAGCGGCTTGCCGTCGGAGTAGCGGGGCAGGCCACGGATCATCGGGCGCGACTCGCCATCGGAGTTGCTGATCGCCAGCCCAAGGGTGGTGTCGTCACGCAGGTCGAAGTCCAGTGCGCCGTACAGCGAGTGGGTTTTGCTCCATTCGTAATCGACGAACGATTGGCTCTGGTCTTCGTCGGCAACGAAGCGACCGCGCACGCTGCCCGTCGAATTCAACGGGCCACCGGCGTCCAGTTGCAGGCCGTAGTGATCCCACGAACCGGCCTTGCCGGTGATGGTCACGGTCGGCGTGTTTTGCCCGCGCTTGCGCACCAGATTGATCGCGCCGCCGGGGCTGCCGGTGCCTTGCAGCAGGCCGGAAGCACCACGGAGGATTTCCACGCGGTCGAAGAAAATCAGATCCTGCGTCGCCCAGTTGCCCAAAGCGTAAGTGTTGCGTGGGATCGGCACGCCGTCGTACTGCCAGTCATCGATCTGAAAGCCGCGCGAGGTAATGATCATGCCTTTACCCACGCCCTGAAGGCCGACCAGACCGGTGGTTTTGTTGACCGCGTCTTTCAGATCAACCAGATCCTGATCATCCAGCTGCTTGCGCGTCATCACGGTGATCGACTGCGGAATTTCCTTGAGCGTGTGCGTGCCTTTGCCGATGGTTACGGCGCGTGCAGCGTAAGAACCGGAGCCTTCAGTCGTGGTGCTGTCGAGGCTGCGTTCAACGATGTTGGTGGCGTCCAGTTGCAGCGAAGCGCTGTTGTCGCTGGCCGGCTCGACACTGAAGTTGCCTTGCCCCGTGACGCGCAGCTGCAAACCGCTGCCGGCGAGTGCCTTTTGCAGTGCTTGCTCGGCTGGCATCTGCCCGATCACCGCCGGCGCGCGCTTGCCCTGCACCAGCGCGGGTTCCAGCGAAATGATCTGCCCGCTTTGGCCGGCAATCGCGTTTAGCGTACTGGCGAGCGGGCCGGCCGGCAGGTTGAACGAAAAGTCTTGCGCCAGCGCTGAGGTGCTCAGTGTCGCCAGAGCAACGGCTGCAGAAAGGTTACGGGGCCACGTGTTGAACACAACAATCTCCTGTTTTTGTTAAAGCGTCAGGAGATAGGTCGGATGAGAAATGAAAACCGGACACAAACAAGAATGATTTCCATAAAATATTTTTTCGCATTCATCGTTTGCTGATCATGGTCAGCCACGGGCTGTAGCGATTGATGCGGATTGGCAGGGTTTCGGCCAAGGCGTCCAGGGTTCGATCGGGGGCGTCGAGCGGGAACACGCCTTGCACGCGCAAGCCGCGCACTTCGGGGGCGACGCGCAGGAATCCGCGATGATAAGGGCGCAGTGCGTCGATCACTTGTTCGAGGGATTCATCGAGCACGTTCAAGCGGCCGTTCAACCATTCGGCGCGACCGCGTTCATCGTCGCTGGCCAAGGTGATGTTGCGCGTGGAGAGCAGCGCTGCCTGACCTTCCTTGACCACTTGCGTGGTGCCATCGAACAACCGCGCTTCGACCGAATGCTGCAACACCACCAGGCGGCTGGCGTCCGCTTCCTGAGCGACGAGGAAGCGAGTGCCCAACGCGCGCATTTCGCCCTCGGCGGTGCGTACGATCAGTGGGCGATTCGCATCCGGCGCGACATCGATCACCAGCTCGCCCCGGCGCAGGATGACCAGGCGCTGGCGGTCATTGAAACGCAGATCCACCGCGCTCTCGGCGTTCAGGCTCAAGCGGCTGCCATCGGCCAGATTGAAGTTCTGCCGCTGACCGCGAGCGGTGTGCAAATCGGCCAGCAGCGATTCGCCGAGCTGAGTTTTGCTGCCCAGCAACAGACCGCCGCCAAGCAGGCCGAGACCGGCGATTACGCGCAAGGCGTCGCGCCGCGAAGCCTGCGGTTGCAGCAAGACCTGACGAGCTTCGCCGGCCTGACCGGGTAAACGTTGATCCAGTGTGCGAAACGGTTTGAACGTATCGCCGAGGCGTTCCTGCAATGTGTCCCAGGCCTGACGGTGCGCGCGATCCATCAGCAACCACGTGTTGAAACGCTCCTGCAATCTGGCGTCGGGCGTGCCGGCGCGCAGTTTGACCATCCAGTCGATGGCCTGCTCGGTGATCGGGTCGATGCGCCGCTTGCTCATGGCGCCACCTCGCACAGATAGCACTGCAGCAACGCCTGTTTCATGTAGCGACTGACCGTGCGTTCCGACAGCCCGAGTTTCTGCGCAATCGCCACATAGCTGAGGCCATCGAGTTGGCTATAGAGGAACGTGGTTTTGACGATCAGCGGCAAGCCATCAATGGCGCGGTCAATCGCGACCAGCGCTTCGATCAGTTGCAATTGTTCTTCAGGGGAGGGCGCCAGTGCTTCGGGCAGCGTCGACAAACGCTCAAGGTAGGCCAACTCCAGCTTGCGCCGGCGATGACGATCAAACACCAGACGACGGGCAATGGTCGACAGGTAAGCGCGCGGCTGTTCGATACTGTCCGGATCGACACGCGCCACCAGCAATTGGCAAAACGTATCGGCAACGGTGTCCTCGGCGTCCGCGTGGTTGCGCACCTGGCGATTGATATGTTGCAGCAGCCAACGGTGATGATCGCTGAAGAAAAATCCCAGCTTGCTGGACGGAGGAGAGTGCACTGGTGGGCTTTTCCAGATGTTAGTGAGAATCTCTCTCAATATTACCTGTGTGGCCAGAGACTGCGCAATGCTGGAGAACTGTAGGAGCAAGGCTTGCCCGCGAAAGCGGTGTCAATCTGTACCGGCCTCTTCGCGGGCAAGCCTTGCTCCTACAAATATCTATTGTCCCATTTGAGTTGACGGTGAAACGCTTTTCAGCCGATTTATCCTTTTTCAATGCGTCAGTAATCTGTACCCAACTTGAACGCAACAACAAATCCAACATTGAAAAAGGACGCACACCATGACCACTCAAACTTACAACCGCTTGAACAAAGACGACGCTATCGTGCTGCTGGTTGATCACCAGACCGGTTTGATTTCGCTGGTGCAGGACTTCTCGCCGAACGAGTTCAAGAACAACGTGCTGGCACTCGCTGACCTGGCGAAGTTCTTCAACCTGCCGACCATCCTCACCACCAGTTTCGAACAAGGCCCGAACGGCCCGCTGGTGCCGGAGCTGAAAGAGATGTTCCCGGATGCGCCGTACATTGCTCGCCCAGGTCAGATCAACGCATGGGACAACGAAGACTTTGTTAAGGCGATCAAGGCGACGGGTCGCAAGCAGATCATCATTGCCGGTGTAGTGACTGATGTGTGTGTGGCGTTCCCGACTCTGTCGGCGCTGGCGGAAGGGTTTGAGGTGTTTGTGGTGACGGATGCTTCCGGTACTTTCAATACCACCGTGCAACAGGCCGCGTGGAGCCGCATGACGCAGGCCGGTGCGCAGTTGATGAACTGGTTCTCGGTGGCGTGTGAGCTGCACCGCGACTGGCGCAACGATATCGAAGGGTTGGGTAACTTGCTGTCGCAGCGGATTCCTAACTATCGCAACCTGATGAATGGCTACTCGGCGCTGACGGCTCAGAAAAAATAAACCGCTGTAGCAAAACCAAGAGCCTGCCCTGAAAAGCAGGCTTTTTCAGCTATGAAATTAACCTGTGGTGAGGGGATTTATCCCCGACGGGGCGCGAAGCGGCCCTTTCTTTTCACTTGAAAAAGCAGGGGCCTGCTGTGCAGGCCATCGGGGATGAATCCCCTCACCACATTGATAGTGTCAGCCTGAATCAGGGTGTCCTAGTCGGGCGTGGTGACCATCAGGCCACTGACCCGCGATATCAGCGTCTCAATAGCAAACGGCTTGGTCAGCACTTGCATCCCCGGGCCGAGCTGGCCGTTGCCGATCACCGAATGTTCTGCATAACCGGTAATGAACAAGGTCTTCAACTGCGGGCGGATTTCCCGGCCGGCATCGGCCATTTGCCGGCCGTTCATGCCGCCCGGCAAGCCGACGTCGGTAACCAGCAAATCGATCCGCGCATTGGAGCGCAGTGCCGCCAGCCCTTCAACGCTGTCGGCGGCGACGAGCACGTCATAGCCGAGGTCGCACAGCACGTCCGCCAGCAGCAGGCGCACCGTGGGTTCGTCATCGACAATCAAAATGGTCTCGCCCACAGCGGTCACCGCAATCGATGTGCTTTGCGTGTCGTCGTGATTTTGTGGCGCCTGGCCGTGATAGCGGGGCAGGTAGATCGACATCGTGGTGCCTTGGCCCACTTGCGAATGCGCGCGTACCTGGCCACCCGATTGCTTGGTGAAACCGTAAATCATCGACAACCCCAGGCCTGTGCCCTGACCCAAGGGCTTGGTGGTGAAAAACGGGTCAAAGGCTTTGGCGATGATTTCGGCGGACATGCCGGTGCCGGTGTCGGCCACACTCAGGCAAAGGTACTGCCCGGCGGGCATCTCCAACGCCTGAGCAGATTCGTCATCCAGTGTTCGATTGGCTGTTTGCACGGTGATGCGTCCGCCATCGGGCATCGCATCACGGGCGTTAATGCATAAATTCAACAGTGCATTTTCCAGCTGACTCCCATCGACCAACGCTGGCCAGAGGTCGCTTGCGCCTTCGGTTTTCAGCAGGATGCTCGGGCCGACGGTGCGCTGGATCAATTCAGTCATGCCGACGATCAAGATATTGACGTCGGTTGGCCGTGGATCGAGTGTTTGCCTTCTGGAAAACGCCAGCAGGCGATGGGTCAGAGCAGCCGCACGTTTGGTGGCGCCCTGCGCCGTGACCATGTACTTGCCGACGTCCTCAAGACGACCTTGGGCGATGCGCCTTTCCATCAGTTCAAGCGCTGCCGAAATACCCGCCAGCAGATTGTTGAAGTCATGGGCCAGCCCACCGGTGAGTTGCCCGACGGCTTCCATTTTCTGCGATTGGCGCAGCTTCTCTTCGGCCTGCATGAGGTCAGCCGTACGCGCCGTCACCCGTTGCTCCAAAGTGTCATTCAGCGCACGCAATGCCGAGGTTGCGCGGTCTCGTTCCGCCTCGACATTACGCCGGGCTTCGACATCAATCAGCACACCGGGAAAGCGCAGCGGCGTGCCGTCATCGGCACATTCGACCTGCCCGTTAGCTTCAATCCAAGTGTATTTGCCATCCGCACCGCGCACCCGATATTGGTGGGAATAGGGGCCGCCACGGGCGATGACTTCGTTGATCGCGCGGGTGAGTCCGTCCCTGTCATCGGGGTGCACGGTTTGCACCACCTGCTCCAGGCTCAGGCCGTCGCGACCCAGCGCCGGATCAAGGTTGAACACCCGGGCAAAGGCTTCGTCGACGGTGAAGCGATCAGTCGGCAGATGCCAGTGCCAAGTGCCGATAATTGCACCGGCGGCGAGGGCCAGTTGCACACGCTCGACGTTCTCGCGGGCAACGGCCTCGCTGACCCGCAGACGCTCCTCGGCGTCGCGACGCGCGGTCACGTCGCTGAAAAAAATCGCAATCTGTCGATCGGCAGGATCGCCAACGCGCACGGCGCGCACATCAAACCAGCGCTCAAAGGTATTCGCGTAATTCTCGAAATTCGCCGGCTCGCCGGTTTTGGCCACGTGCCCGTAAGTCTCGAACCAAAAACTCTCCAGATTGGGCGCAAACTCGGTGACCCATTTACCCCGCAAGTTGACCCCGGCCTGCCGTTCGAACGCCGGGTTGGCCTCAACAAAGCAGTAATCCACCGGGCGGTCGTCAGCGTCGAATTTGACTTTGACGATGGCGAACGCCGCTTCAATGGTTTCCAGAATCGTGCGGAAGCGTTCTTCGCTGAGGCGCAAGGCGTTTTCGGCATGGCGTGAGCGCGTCAGGTCGAGCATGGCGCCGATCATGCGTACGGCGCGACCGTCGGCATCGCGCATTAGATACCCGCGATCGACGACCTCGGCGTAGGAGCCGTCTTCGCAGCGAAACCGGTATTCGGCGCTCCAGTCGGTAGACGTGCCATCAATGATGGCACGGATCGAGGCTTCGACACGCGGCCGATCCTGCGGGTGAATCCGCGCAAAACACCAGTCACTGCTGGTCTCGGTGGCGGTTGCCGTGTAGCCGTAAGCCTGTTGCAAGGCTTCGTTCCAGGTGATCCGGTCAGCGGTCAGATCCCAATCCCAGATCGCATCGCTGGTCGCCTTGACGGCCAATCGATAGCGCTCCTTGGTTTCGGCAACCGCACGGCTCGCCAAATGCAATTGATCAGCCAGATCCTGCGCGCTGTCCTGCTTGGCGGCTCCGACGTTGCCCAACGCCAGACGCAGCCGCGTGACCTCGGCCTCAAGCTTCTCGCGAGTAAGATGTTCCAGGATGTCACCCTTCGTGCGTTATTGGTTTTGGGGTCTGACTGCCATTGCTCGCGCAGGCGCATCACTCATTGACACGATTGACCTGCCGCACAGAGGTTAAGTTGCACCGGGAAAAAAGGGCAATCCCCGGTGCGTTGTTTGACGCTGGCCGCCGTCAGCCGTGCACGGGGTAATCGGTATACCCTTCGCCGTTGCCGCCATACACGGTGGCCGGGTTCAGCGCATTGAGGGGCCAGTCATTGGCGATACGCGCGGGCAGATCCGGGTTGGCCATGAACGGGCGGCCGAAGGCGACAAAATCAGCCAGTCCGGATTCGAGCAAGCGGGCCCCGGATTCAGCGTTATAGCGTCCGGCGTAAATGATTGCGCCGCTGAAGGTCTCGCGTACGGCCTGACGAAACGACAATGGCATCGCCGGGGCATCGTCCCAATCGGCTTCGGCGATGGACAGGTAGGCGATGCCGACGTCTTGCAAAACTTTGATCGCTTCGATGTAAGTGGTGTGTGGATCTTCCTCGACCATGCCCAGGTAAGTTCGCGCTTCATCGGTGGTGGTGAACAACGGCGCGAAACGCACACCGACTTTTTCCTTGCCGATGCACTCGGCGACACCCGCCACCACTTCACGCAAAAAGCGCAGGCGATTGTGCAGCGAACCGCCGTACTGATCGTCGCGAAGATTGCTGTGCGCGGAGATGAACTGGTTGACCAGATAACCATTGGCGCAATGCAGTTCGATGCCGTCGAAACCGGCGTCCATCGCATTGCGCGCGGCTTGAATGTACAGCTGAATCAGTTCCTGAACTTCATCGGTGCTCAATGCACGCGGGGCCGACGGGGCGACCAGTTCACCCACGCCCGGCGCGGTTTCGATGAACACGCTGACACGCTCGGTGGCCAGCGCCGAGGCCGATACCGGCGCTGCGCCATTCGGTTGCAGCGCAGTGTGGGAGACGCGGCCGACATGCCACAGTTGCGCGAAAATCACACCGTCCACGGCGTGCACCGCTTCCGTGACTTTGCGCCATCCAGCGATTTGCTCCGGGGTATGAATGCCGGGTGTCCAGGCGTAACCCTGACCGCGGGGTTCGATCTGCGTGCCTTCGGTCACCAGCAGACCGGCGCCGGCGCGTTGCTGGTAATACTCGGCCATCAACTCATTGGCAATATTGCCCGGTTGCGTGCTGCGCTGGCGGGTGAGGGGCGGCAGGACGATACGGTTTTTCAGGGTGTGCAGGCCGAGCGTCGCGGGTTTGAAATAAGGGCTGTTGTGCATGGAGGTACCTTGTGCGACTGGTCTTATTAGACCAGTCGACTATTTCGAGGATAAAAATAAAACCGCGTAGCACGGTGATGAGGTTGAGCGATGAATCAGCCGAGCATTTTCAACAGTTTCTCGGCGACAGCGGCAGAGCTGGCAGGATTCTGGCCGGTGACCAATTGGCCGTCCGCAACCACATGCACCTGCCAGTCAGCGACTTTGGAGTAACGCCCGCCGAGACGCTGAAACTCGTCTTCGATCAGGAACGGCACCACGCCGGTCAGGCCGACGGCGGCTTCTTCCGAATTGGTGAAACCGGTCACCTGGCGATGCTGAATCAGCGGTTTGCCTGCAGCGTCGACGACGTGACGCAACACGCCCGGCGCATGGCAGACAAAGCCGTGGGGCTTGTTGCTGCGGGCAAAGGCTTCGATCAACGCGATCGAGTGCGAGTCTTCGGCCAGATCCCACAGCGGGCCATGGCCGCCGGGATAAAACACAGCATCGAAATCCTCTGCGCTGACCTCAGCCAGAAGCCCGGTGCTGGCCAGTGCCTGCTGCGCTGCCGGGTCGTTGCGAAAGCGATCGGTCTCGGCAGTCTGCGCGCCGGGCTCATCGCTTTTCGGATCGAGTGGCGGCTGGCCACCGGCCGGCGACACCAAAGTGATCTGCGCACCGGCATCCTTGAAGGCGTAGTAGGGCGCGGCAAATTCTTCGAGCCAGAAGCCGGTTTTACGGCCGGTGTTGCCGAGCTGATCGTGGGAAGTCAAAACCATCAGAATTTTCATAGAGCACCCTGGTTTGATCGGTGACGTCGTGGCGCAAAGGATTCGCGTCACGCTGATACCCGCAAATGCGGTTGACGGGGCGCAGCATAGTTTCCAATTAGACCAGTCGTCTAGTAATTTTTTCTCAACAGGTTTTTACTCGGCAGGTATGGCAAACTCGCCATCCTCTGAAATAAACGACTGGTCTATTGCCTGGTAATCTGCGCCCCATGAAACCGACCTACGACGACACCCGCCAGCACTTGCTCGACACCGGCCACCGGATGATGGCCGAGAAGGGCTTCACCAGTGTCGGCCTTAACGAAATCCTGCAAACCGCTGGCGTGCCCAAGGGCTCGTTCTATCACTACTTCAAATCCAAAGAGCTTTACGGCCAGGCCTTGCTCGAGGATTACTTCGTCGGTTATCTGGCCGACATGGAGCGGCGCCTGACCCTGCCGGGGCTGACCGCCTATGAACGGCTGATGGATTACTGGCAGGGCTGGCAAGACCGCTGCACCCTCGAAGGCCATGGCGATGAGTGCCTGGTGGTAAAACTCAGCGCCGAAGTTTCCGACCTCTCCGAATCGATGCGCCTGACCCTGCGCGACGGCACCGAGCAAGTGGTCTCGCGCATCACGCTGTGCATCGAGCAAGGCCAGGCCGAAAAGACCCTGCCGACCGGTGATGCCCGGCATCTGGCGGAAACCCTGTATCAGCTGTGGCTGGGCGCCAGTTTGCTGAACAAACTGCAGCGTACGGGGCAGTCGCTGAACACCTCGATGGCAATGACCAAAACACTGTTGGCCAGCTAATTTGGCTTGATGGTGAGCACGTGCACCGTTCGTCCAGTACCCGGCACTTGCGCGGTGCCGTTGTCTCTCACCTTTAAGCGCGGATTTTCCGTGCGGCCGAGCGGAGAGCCAGTCATGGACATCGATGAAAATGCACCGGGCAACAAGTCGCAGCAAGACGTGACGCGCACCACGGACAATGAAACGGGACACGACCCGAAACGCGATCAACCGGAGGTTCCGTTGCCTGCCGATGACGAGTCACCGCTCGACGAGGACATGACGGATGTGGACGCCGCCAACTCGGTATCGAGTGAGCATCCGCCAGCGCAGTGAGGGAAATGCCATGAGCACGTCATTCAAGGTCGGCGACGCGGTGCGCTGGAACAGCGAGGCCGGCGAGATTCGCGGCACGGTGGTCAAGGTGCATACGCGGGATGTCGAGTTCATGGGACGGCATCGACCGGCCTCGAAGGAAGAGCCGCAATACGAAGTGAAAAGTGCCAAGACCGGGCATCTGGCGATGCATCATGCGGCAGCACTGCATTCATCAAGTTGACAGAACGACGAATAATTTGTGGTGAGGGGATTTATCCCCGATGGCCTGCGCAGCAGGCCCCGCTTTTGGCTGAAGAGCGGGGCCGCTTCGCGACCCATCGGGGATAAATCCCCTCACCACAGGTTTTGTGATCATCAGTGATGAAGTGGGTTAACCCGCCAACGTCGCGTTATCGATCACAAACCGATACTTCACATCACCCTTGAGCATCCGCTCATACGACGCATTGATCTGATCCGCCCGGATCAATTCGATATCCGAAACGATGCCGTGCTCGGCACAGAAATCCAGCATCTCCTGAGTTTCAGCAATACCGCCAATCATCGAACCCGCAATCGTGCGGCGTTTCATGATCAGATTGAACACGTTCGGCGATGGGTGCGACGTGGCCGGCGCGCCGACCAGGGTCAAGGCACCGTCACGTTTGAGCAGCACCAGAAACGCATCGAGATCATGCGGCGCCGCGACAGTGTTGAGGATCAAATCGAAGCTCTTTGTATGCGCAGCCATTTCCTCAGGATTGCGCGACACCACCACTTCATCGGCACCCAGCGCCAACGCCGCTTCGCGCTTGGATTCTGAAGTCGTGAACGCCACAACATGCGCACCCAAGGCGTGCGCCAGTTTGATGCCCATGTGGCCCAAACCACCGATGCCAACCACGCCAACCTTCTTGCCCGGCCCGGCGTTCCAGTGGCGCAGCGGTGAATAAGTGGTGATGCCCGCACACAGCAGCGGCGCGACGGCGGCCAGTTGCGCTTCGGGATGGCGGATGCGCAACACGTAGCGTTCATGCACGACGATGTTTTGCGCGTAACCGCCCATCGTCCAGCCCGGTGCGTCCGGGGTCGGGAAGTTGTAGGTGCCGATCATGCCGTCGCAGTAGTTTTCCAGCCCGGACTCACAGTCGTCGCAGTGTTTGCAGCTGTCGACGATGCAACCGACGCCGACCAGATCGCCCACCTTGTAATCGCTGACATGCGCGCCCACCGCCGACACCCGACCGACAATTTCATGCCCCGGCACACAAGGGAATTGCGTGCCGGCCCATTCCGCGCGCACCTGGTGCAAGTCCGAATGGCAGATGCCGCAGAAGGCGATATCGATCTGCACATCATGGGCCGCCGGGGTGCGGCGGTTGATCTGCATTGGCTCAAGGGGTTTGTCGCCAGCGTGGGCGCCGTAGGCTTGTACAAGCATGGGAACATCCTCAATCGGTTTGTCGTGGTGACATTCTTCGCTTTTCGCTGGGCCGGGTAGTAGTGCATTCCTGTGCGATCCTTGCCTGATCCTGTGCGCCGTTGTGACTTTGCGGTGACAGACGCTCGCGGCGTTTGCGGGTAATCTGCCGGTTCGCTGCATAAAACAAAAAACTCAAGCAGGAGTCATTGATGCAACCAATCCGTCTCGGTCTGGTGGGCTACGGCAAGATTGCTCAGGATCAACATGTCCCGGCGATCAACGCCAACCGCGCATTCCAGTTGGTGTCCGTCGCCACGCAAGGCAAACCCTGCGCCGGCGTAGAGAATTTTCAGTCGCTGAGCGAGTTGCTCGAAAACGGCCCGCCGGTCGATGCAATTGCCTTCTGCACGCCGCCGCAAGGTCGCTTCGCCCTGGTGCAGCAAGCGCTGGCGGCGGGCAAACATGTGCTGGTGGAAAAGCCGCCGTGCGCAACGTTGGGCGAGGCCATGGCCTTGGTCGATCAGGCAAAAGAGCAGGGCGTCAGTGCCTTGTTTGCTTGGCATTCACGCTATGCACCGGGCATCGAAATCGCCCGTGACTGGCTCGCCACCCGCACTTTGCAAAGCGTACAGATCGACTGGAAAGAAGATGTGCGCAAGTGGCACCCCGGCCAGACGTGGATCTGGCAACCCGGCGGCCTCGGCGTATTCGATCCGGGCATCAATGCCTTGTCGATCGTCACTCACCTTTTGGCGCTGCCGCTGTTTGTCGAATCCGCAGAACTGCGCGTGCCGGAAAACTGCCAATCGCCGATTGCCGCTTCGATCAAAATGTCGGATGCGCAGCAGCTCGATGCGCGAGCGGAGTTTGATTTTGATCATGGGCATGATGAGTTGTGGAGTATTGAGATTCGTTGCAAGGAAGGCGTGCTGCGACTGGATAACGGTGGGGCGCTGTTGAGTATTGATGGCGTGCGTCAGGCCGTATCGGAAGAGGGTGAGTACGCGGCGGTGTATCGGCATTTTCAGCAGTTGATTGCCGAGAAGAGCAGTGATCTGGATTTGCAGCCGTTGCGGTTGGTTGCGGACAGTTTTTTTGTCGGTAGCCGGGTCTCCGTTGCCCCTTTCTACGACGCCTGAACAAAGTCCTGTAGGAGCTGCGGCACGCTGCGATCTTTTGATCTTGATTTTTTAAGATCAAAAGATCGCAGCGTGCCGCAGCTCCTACAGGGCGTTTTTAGAAACGGTCAAGCCTGTATGGTTCGCTTCTCGGCATCTCACGCAACGCCATCCCGACAACCATCTCCGCCGTCACCGCCGCCTGCGTCAGCCCCAAATGCTGATGACCAAACGCAAGCAACACCTTGCCTCCGCACACCTGATCTATCACCGGCAGCGAATCCGGCAATGACGGCCGAAAGCCCATCCACGGTGTCGCCGCTTCAGCACTCAGATCCTTGCGAAACAAGCCCTGACTCAACCGATGCAACTGCCACGCGCGCTCCATGCTCGGTGGTTTCTCCAGCCCGGCGAACTCAACCGTACCCGCCAGCCGCAACCCTTCGGTCATCGGCGTCATGATGAACTTGCGTTCCAGCGAGGTGACCGGGAAGGGCAGTCGCCCCTGTTCCTGCGGCAGCATCAAGTGATAACCGCGTTCGGTGTCCAGCGGGACTTTTTTGCCGGTGAGCGCTGCGGTGAGTTTTGCCGAGTGCGCGCCGCAGGCAATCAATACGCGGCTCGCGGTCAGACCACCATTGCCGGTGATCAACGAAACGCCGTTGTCCTGAACATGGCCGCCCTGCACCTGCTGCTGCAGAAAACTCACGCCGCAGGTTTTTGCCGCTTCAACCAATTCGCACACCACCCGGTACGGGTCAATGAAATGCCCGGTGCGCGGAAAGAACAAACCGCCCTGAATCTGCTCGCTGAGTTGCGGCGCCGTGTCCTGAATCGCCTTGGCCTGCCAGTAATCGACAGGCACTTCCTGCTGTCGCAATCGAGCTTGCAACGCGCCGATGGCCTGACGTGATTCCGGGCGTTCGAACACCAGCAACGAGCCGTCGACTTTCAGCAAGTCCGGCCGCTGGATGTCGACGAGCAAGCGCTGCCAGGCATCCAGACTGCTTTCATTGAGCGCGCGTAATCCGGCCACGGTTTTCTGAAACGGTTCCGCCCGCAGGTTCAGCAGCAGCCGCGTGAACCACGGCAAGGCGCGGGGCAGGTATTTCCAGTCCAGCCGCAACGGCCCCATCGGGTCGAGCAGCATGGCCGGCAGGCGTTTGAGGATCGACGCATCGGCAATCGGGAACACCTGTTCGGTCGCCAGATGCCCGGCGTTGCCGAAAGAAGCGCCGTGACCCGGTAGCTGTTGATCGATGACGACCACGCGCAAACCCTGGCGGGCAAAGCGCAAGGCGCAGGCGACGCCGATGATGCCGGCGCCGACCACAGCGATGTCGTGGGAGACGTTATTCGTCATTGGTCAGTGCTTCCCTGTGCCCATCGAGCAGGCGACTCAGGTGCAACGGATTTGCGTGTTTCAGTGCTGTCGGCAACAAGCTGTCGGGGAAATCCTGATAACAGACCGGGCGCAGAAAACGCAGGATCGCCGCCGTACCCACGGATGTCGTTCGCGAGTCTGAAGTCGCCGGGAAGGGCCCGCCGTGCACCATTGCATCGCAGACTTCGACGCCGGTCGGCCAGCCATTCACCAGCAAGCGTCCGGCCTTGCGCTCCAGTGTCGGCAGCAGCGCGCGGGCGTGATCAAGGTCTTCATCATCCAGGTGCAGCGTCGCGGTCAACTGACCTTCCAGACGCTCGGTGACTTGGCGCATTTCATCCACGCTGGCGCATTGCACGATCAACGATGCGGCGCCAAAGGCTTCTCCCTGCAGATTGTGATCAGCGAGGAAGTCAGCGGCGTCGCTGACAAACACCTGCGCCTGACCCTGATTCGGGCCGCTGCCGATCTGGCCGACGGCAGCCACACTCGCCCGAGTGTTGTCGGCCAGCGCATTCACCGCCGATTCATAGGCGTTGAAGATCCCCGGGGTGAGCATCGTCTGCGCCGGACTGTTTTTAATCCTTTCGGCCGTAGCGGCAATAAAACTGTCTAGTGCTGTACTTTTCAGCGCAATCACCAATCCCGGATTGGTACAAAACTGCCCAGCGCCCAATGTCAGCGAAGCCACAAACCCTTCGGCCAATGCCTGAGTGCGCTTCTGTAATGCCGCCGGAAACAGCAGCACCGGGTTGATCGAACTCATTTCCGCATACACCGGAATCGGCTCGGGCCGCGCCTGCGCCGCTTGCATCAACGCCAGTCCACCGCTGCGCGAACCGGTAAAACCCACAGCTTTGATGCGTGGATCGCGGACCAACGCAATGCCCACTTCGCGCCCGGAACCGTACAACAGCGAAAACACACCGTCCGGCAAATCACAGGTTTTCACCGCCCGTGCCACCGCGCGGCCAACCAGTTCACTGGTGCCGGGATGCGCACTGTGCGCCTTGACGATCACCGGGCAGCCGGCCGCCAGCGCCGATGCCGTATCGCCGCCCGCCACCGAAAACGCCAAGGGAAAATTACTCGCGCCGAAAACCGCCACCGGCCCCAGCGCAATCTGCCGTTGACGCAGATCCGAACGTGGCATCGGTTGGCGATCCGGCTGCGCGTTGTCGACGCGCACATCCAGCCATTCGCCCGCGCGCACGGTGCGCGCGAACATTCGCAATTGTTGGCAAGTGCGCCCGCGTTCACCCAACAGGCGAGGGCGCGGCAGGCCGGTTTCAGCCATGGCGCGGTCGATCAATTCATCACCGAGGGCCTCGATTGCCACGGCGATGCTTTCCAAAAAATCAGCGCGGACATTCAGGGTTGTTTCGCGATAGGCGTCGAACGCCGCCCAGGCCAGCGCGCAAGCCTGCTCGACATGTTCCGCCGAACCGCCGGCATACGCCGGTTCCAGCGTGGCGTTCGTGGCCGGGTTGATACCCCGAATGGCTTCGCGATTACCCGCGACAATGTGCTGCCCGATCAGCATGTGGCCCGTCAGCGTCATGGTGTTTTCCCGATAAAAAAGTGATGCCCGCCGTGAGCTAAAAACTTCACGGCAGGCGAAAGCAAGGATCAGGCGAAGTTCTGTTCCTCCGACCAGTTCTCGTACCAGTGACGGAACAGCGCGTACTGCTTCTCGGCATACCGCCGCTGCGAGTCGCTCAACGCATCGGTTTCGTTGAAGTGCAGGGTGTATTCCTTGTCGCCGTTGAGCACCATCAGATGCTTGTAATACAGCACCAGATCGCAGCCTTCATCGAACGACGACAGCACCGCCAATGCCGATTCCAGCTCCCGCGCCTGACGCCGCGCCTGCGCATCTCCTTGGGCAGCCTTTTTGCTCAGCGCAACCAATTGCAGCACTTCGCGGGGCAGGGCATTGCCGATGCCGGTGATTGCGCCGGTGGCGTTGCAGTTGACGAAACCGTGTACCACTTGCGTGTCGACGCCGACCATCAGCGTCACGTTTTCATCTTTGGAGGTGATGTTTTCGGCGGCGTAACGCAGGTCGGCGCCACCGCCAAATTCCTTGAAGCCGATCAGGTTCGGGTACTCGCGGCGCAGTTCGAAGAACAGGTCGGCGCGGGTGGCGAAGCCGTAGTAAGGGCTGTTGTAGATCACCGCCGGCAGGTTCGGCGCCGCTTGCAAAATGGCCGCGAAGTGCGCTTTTTGCGCAGTCACCGAAGCACCCCGGGACAGCACGCGCGGAATCACCATCAATCCTTGCGCGCCGACTTTTGCCGCATGCGCCGCATGGGCGACTGCTTCACGGGAATTCACCGCGCCAGTGCCGACAATCGTTGGAATGCCCGCTGCCACCAGACGCGCCACGCCTTCCTGACGTTCAGCCTCGGTGAGCAGCGGCCAGTCACCCATCGAACCGCAATACACCACCGCGCTCATGCCGATGTCGATCAGCTCGCGACCCTTGGCCACCAGCGCGTCGAAGTCCGGTTGGCGCTGGGCGGTGCACGGGGTCATCAGGGCCGGCATGCAACCGGTGAAGATGTTGTCGCTCATTGTTTTAACTCCTTGGCACATCATTCAAATTGAGGTGAAAAGTCAGCGCGGTTGGCTCAAATGCCCCACGCGAACGGGTCTGCTTCGTCGATCAGCAAGGTGCTGTCGGCGGTCATGTAAGCGCGGCCGGTGATGTACGGGCGAATGCGCTCGCCCTCCCATTCGAAGCGGCCTTCGAACTGGCTGCCGGTGATGCTCGCCTGCACCCAGATCGCGCCGGGTTGCAGCTTGTCGTCGGCGGCGAGGCAGGCGAGTTTGGCGCTGGTGCCAGTGCCGCACGGGGAGCGGTCGTAGGCTTTGCCGGGGCACATGACGAAGTTGCGGCTGTCGGCAACGGCGTCGTCAGCGAACAGCTCGATGTGGTCGATCACCGCACCGTCTTCGCCGTAAATACCTTGGTCTTCGAGGGCCTTGAGCATCGCCCAGGTGTAGGCGGTGAGGTGTTCGACGTCGTCCATCGTCAGCGTCTGGCCGTGCTCGGAAACGAGAAAGAACCAGTTGCCGCCATAGGCGATATCGCCGAAGACGCGGCCGAACCCCGGCACGTCCACCGGCACTTGTTTGCGATGACGGTAAGCAGGGACGTTGCCCAGCGTGACCGAGCCGTCGTCATGCAACGTGGCGCTGACCGGGCCGACCGGTGTGTCGATCTTGTGCACGCCCGGTTGGATTTTTCCCAGGTACTGCAACGAGTTGATCAGGCCGATGGTGCCGTGGCCGCACATGCCGAGGTAACCGGCGTTGTTGAAGAAAATCACCCCGCACGTGGCGTCCGGCGACACCGGTTGGCAATACAACGCGCCGACCAGCACATCGTTGCCGCGCGGTTCCAGCAGGCAGGCACGGCGCCAGGCATCGTGCTGATTGCGCAGGGCGTCGCGTTTTTCCACCATGCTGTTGCCGGGCAGATCGGGGAAACCGCTCATCACCAGACGCGTGGGTTCACCGCCGGTGTGGGAATCAATGACGTGTACTTCTTTCATGAATAGATCCCGTTGGATGATTTCAGTAGGCGCCGGCAGGGTGCGCGGTCACGGTCGAGGCAGGGGCGGCGACTTCGCTTTCTTCATCGTCTTCTTCCAGACGCAGCAGGTGCGCCGGTACGCCCGTCGCGGCGCCCCAGTAATAAATACCGGTGGCGCAAACGGCGACGACAATGGTGTCGAACGGATGGGCGAGGATGCCGAGGCCACCAAATGTGCCGAGTTTCGACAGCACAATCGTTACCGCGTAGAAGGCGATCAACCACGCCGAGGAGCGCACCTGGCTGGCCAGATTGAGGTGCGCGGTCGGCACGAAACGGCCGCACAGCAGATACACAACGAACATCAGAATTTGCAGGCCAAGCAGCCACGACACGGTGTTCCAGCCCGACCAGTAAACGATCAGCGCGGCGATGATGAACGACACCGGCCCGAGCACGCCCATGCACTTGACCCGGAACGGACGCGGCATGTTCGGCGCATTGCGGCGCAGTGCAGCCACCGAAACCGGTGCCACGGCGTAGCTCAGCACCAGCGCGGCGGAGACCACGTTGATCAGCGCTTCCCACGATGGAAATGGCAGCGTCCAGAACACCGACAGGGCAAAGGTCAGCCACAGCGCCGGACGTGGGATGCCGGATTTCTCGTCGATGTGGGTGAAGACTTTGAAGAAGGTGCCGGTCTGCGCCCAACCGTAGATCACGCGCGGCGTGGCGTTCATGTAGATGTTGCCGCAACCGCTTGGCGAGATCACCGCGTCGGCGACGACCAGATACGCCAGCCAACCCACGCCCAGCGCCAGGGCTATGTCGCGGTACGGCAGGGAGAATTCCTTGCTGATCCCGGCCCAGCCATTGGCGAGCATTTCTGTCGGGATGCTGCCGAGAAAGGCCATTTGCAGCAGCACATAAATCAACGTCGACAGCAGCACCGAGAGGATCAGTGCGATGGGAATAGTGCGCTGCGGATTCTTCACTTCACTGGCCACCGAGATGATCGGCGTCAGCCCCAGATAGGCGAAAATCACGCCGCCCGCCGACACTGCCATTTCGATACCGGACAAGCCAAACGGCGCAAAACCTTGCACGTGGAAGTTGGCCGGTTTGAAGAAGGTGAACAGTACGCCGATCACCAGCAGCGGCACGATGAACTTGAACACGCTGACCAGATTGTTGGCCTTGGCGAAGGTCTTCACGCTGCGGTAGTTGAGCAGGAAAAACACGCAGAGCAGGCCGAACTGCACCAGCCAGCCGAGAATCGTCGGGTTGCCGCTGCCCGCCTGGGTCAGCTCGGGAAACCATGCCGCCGCGTATTGGCGCGAGGCAACCACTTCGATCGCTACCAGACTGGAAAACGCGATCAGGGTGATGAAGCCCATCAGGTAGCCGAGCAGCGGCCCGTGGGAGTAAACCGGGTAACGCACCACGCCGCCGGCACGCGGTAATGCCGCGCCCAGTTCGCAGTAAACGATGCCCAGCAACAACACGGCAAAACCGCCCAGCAACCAGGAGAAAATCCCCGCCGGCCCGGCAATTGCCGACACGTGACTGGCCGCGAACAACCAGCCGGAACCGAAGATCGCTCCGAGCCCGATAAATGTGAGGTCGATCAGTGAAAGCTGTTTTTTGAACTTGCCTTGGCCTGACATGGCATCGCCTTCTTGTGAGTTATTGGATAGGCAGTTGTGTCACTGGGACGGCCAGACTTTGAACTCATCGACGGCATGGCGATTGATGTTTTGCGGCGGGTTGGATGACGAAATCAGCACAATGGCGCAGATTAATCGCGGCCCTCGACAGGCCTGCATTGATCCTGCAATCTGCACGCGAACGCCGCAGGGCGGGCACTTGGCCGATCCGCGTTTGAAGAGGAATCCGTAATGCAGCAAGCGTTTTCGATCCTGTCCCAAGGCATCGGCGGCCATCGTCCGCAGACCCTGGAGGAGTTACTGGCCGGTGCGGCGCTGCTGTTGCCGATGCTCGACGTGATCCCCAATGCGGCGATTTTCATCAAGGACACGCAGGCGCGTTACGTGCTCGCCAACCGCACGTTGGTGCAGCGTTGTGGCTTGAAGGATTTGCGTCCGTTGCTCGGTAAAACCAGTGCGCAGGTGTTCCCGGCGCAACTCGGCCCGGGCTATACCGAGCAGGATCGCAAAGTGCTGGAGGAGGGCTTTGTGCTGGAGGATCAGCTTGAGCTACACCTGTACGGCAGTCGCGAACCGGGCTGGTGCCTGACGCACAAGCAGCCGCTGTACAACCGTGACGGGGTGATTATCGGGCTGGCGGGGATTTCGGTGGATCTGCAATCGGCTAGTGAAACGCATCCGGCGTTTGAACGATTGGCGGCTGTCGATGAGCACATTCGGGCGAATTTCAATCGTCGGGTGACTTTGGTGGAATTGACCCGGATTGCTGGTATTTCCGTTGCGCAACTGGAGCGTTACTGTAAGCGCGTGTTCCATTTGACGCCTCGGCAGATGATCCAGAAGGTGCGGCTGGAGCATGCGCATCGCCTGCTGCATAGCGATTTGCCGATTACCGAGGTTGCGCTGCAATGCGGTTACACCGATCACAGTGCGTTCACTCGCCAATTCAAGGCATCTACCGGTTTCACCCCTCGCCAGTATCGACAGGCCACTTTTCAGTGAACGACTGTAATCCCCTGTGGGAGCTAGCCTGCTGGCGATGGCGTCCTGTTGGGCGACTGTGTTTTTGTTGACCGAGTACATATCCATTGCTGCGGTAACGGCGGCTTAGGGTTCCGCCCTTACGGCGGGTCACCTTTTCCAGACGCCGAAAAGGTAACCCAAAAGGCTTTGCCCCAGCGTTCGGCCCGCTCGCTGGGGCTCGGGGTTCCTTCGTTACGGAATTCAT
>Ga0160445_100084_pt1 | contig 102625 bp, 86 predicted proteins | sample HID1972M_E1MG_FD_108215 | JGI IMG/M metagenome (GOLD analysis project Ga0160445, IMG submission 108215) | Enriched pill bug-associated microbial communities from UW Madison campus, WI, USA - HID1972M_E1 MG | ecosystem: Host-associated > Arthropoda: Insects > Digestive system > Unclassified ... | reverse complement strand
TCGTCTCGTCAGCGCCATCGGTCACCGAGATCGTGCCCGCGCCCACCGTCGTCGTCTGATCACCATCGACCACCGCCAGACCACCCGCATCCAGCGTGCTGCCGTCCGTGCCGTCGCCGATCGCCAGGCTGCCGTCAGCGCCCAGATCGATGTCCTTGTTGAGCTTGATCTCGAGCGTATCGCTACCGTTGGCCACCACACCGATGTTGCCGTCGGTCAGCGCGGCCTCGTCGGTTGCACCACCCACCAGGCTGACCGTCTCGCCCAGCAGGCGATCCACGTTGGTACCGGCATCGCCGGCAAACGTCAGCGGCGTATTGGCCAGGTCATCCACCGCGCCGTCCACGTACGTCTTGTTGACGATGTGGTCGCCTTCGGTGATCGGGCCGTCGTAGTAAACTCCGCCGTCGTTGACCGTGAAGTGGTCACCGAGCTGCGTGGTTCCACCAACCGTCAGGTTGGTGGTGACGATGCTGTCACCGTCGATGAGGGTGTCGCCGATCGTCACGCTGCCGTCCGGGCCCAGGTCGATGTTCTCGGCCAGGTCGAACGTCAGGTCGGTGCCGTTACGCTCGATGACGATGTTGCCGTCGACGTTGCTGAAGTCCACCGAGCCGCCCGGCGCAACATTGGCTTCCGTACCGCCATTGGCGCTGACATCCCAGCCCTGCGCGGCGTACTCGATGGCCTCATGGACGGTGTCCTGGCCAGTGCCGCCGACGTCGCTCATCGTGACCTGGTGCGTAACCGGATCGTATTCGGCATTGCCGCCCAGCACGTCGGCGATGGATCCACCCGCCGTATCCAGATCATCGGCCAACGCCTCGAGCGCCATGTTGGTACCGTACAACTGGCTGCCGTTGATCGCGTCGGTGCTGACGGCGCTGATGCGGCCGGCGGCGACGTTGGTGATGGTGCGCTCGGCATCCGGGGCACCCACGCTGACAGTCGCCACCGGGCTGGTGCCCGCGAAGCTGTAGGTGTTCCTGTCCACCATGATGCTGGCGGTGCCGACGGCCGTTGCCGTGACGGCATCGCTGCCCAGCGCGACCGAACCGGCATGCGAAGCCTGCGCGCCCCGGCCGAATGCGGAGGCATCCTGCGCCGACGCCTGCGCACCGGAACCAACTGCGAGCGCTTCCGCTGCCGTGGCCCTGGCATCGCGGCCGAACGCAGATGCGTTCTCTGCGCTGGCACGTGCGCTGGAGCCGACAGCAAGTGCATCTTGGGCGGTGGCGCGGGCGTCGTCGCCGATGGCGGTTGCGGATTCGGCATTGGCGCTCGCCTGGACGCCCAGCGCCAGCGCGTTGCGATCGTCGGACAGTGCGCTGTCACCGATGGCGATGCTGCCACGATTGCGGACCGCGTCTCCCGGCACCGTGACCTCGAAGCCGGACACCGCTCCGGTGCCCATGGCGATGCCGTCGGCGGCATAGCCGCGCGCATTGGTGCCGGCGGCGATCGCATTGTCTCCACTGGCGTGGGCATCGGTGCCGCTTGCCTGCGCGTTCACGCCGGTGGTACGAGCACGGGTGCCCGACGCTTGGGAATCGGCAGCAAGCGCGTGCGCGTCGTAGCCCTGCGCCACGGCACGCACCTCGGAGGCCAACGCGCTCTGGCCGATGGCGATGCCATCGTCTGCGGTCGCCTCGGCCACCGTGCCGATCACGATGGCGTTGTTCACCGTATCGCCCGACTTCGGATCGGCTTCGGCGCCGGTGCCCATGACGATGGAGTTCTGTCCTCTGCTGACCGCCTCCTGACCGATGGCCACGCCGCCCTCGTCGTACGCGTGACTGCGGTTGCCCAGCACCGTCGCGTTCTCCGCGCGTGCACTGACGTCATGGCCGATGGCCACTCCGTTGTGCGCGCCCTCGTTCACCCGCGCCGCATGGCCGATCGCCAATGAAGATGTACCGCTGGCAACCGCTCCCGGGCCGATGGCCATGGCGTCGGTGCCGGTCGCACCGTCGTTGTCCCGATTGGCATCAATCGTGGTGTTGGCGCTGTAGTACTTGACGCCGTTCTCTGCGATCGCCGCGTTGAGCTGTTCAACATTGACCGCCTGGTCCCCAAGCACGCCCGCCGCAACGGTGAGCGTGCCATCGGGGTTGTAGATCACCGCGTCACCGGGCAGCACGCTGATCGCGCCACTGGTCACGGCATTGATGGCTGCAGCCACCGTGGTATAGCGGTGCGTGGCTCCGGTGGTATCTGAAAGCTCGATGACATAGCCACCAAAGCTGCCATTCGGCTGCACGGTCACTTCGCCACCGACCAGGTTCGCCACCGCCTGCTGCGCACCCTGCAACTGGCGCACGTTGACCGCGTCGTAGCCCTGCGCGCCATCGGCCACGTTGACGATGCGGCGCTGGAAGCTCTCGCCGGGATTCGAATTGCCCACGGAAACCGCGGTCCCCGAAGCAGCTGCGCCGGTCAGGTAGCCGGCACCGGCTACGTCGGAATCCCGCGCGGCAGAGTTGCGACCCAGCGCGATGTTGCTGCCCTGGGCGGTGGCATGGGCGCCTACCGCGACGCCGTTGCCGCCTGCATACGAGCCCTTGCCCAGAGCCAGGGTCTCGCTGCCGTCGGCCCGGGCACCGCTACCCAGCGCCACCGAATCGGAGCCCGCCCGGGTGCCGTCGCCGATCGCGATGGACTGCGCCCGGGTACCCGCGCCATCGTTGGCACGCAGGCCGATGGAAATGTTGTTGTTGCCGGCCAAGCCACGCCCGGCCTCGGTGCCGAGCGCAAGATTGTCGTCGCCGGTCACCCCCTGGCCGGCGCCGTAACCGATCGCAGTGGTCTGGTTGCCGACCACGCCCTGCCCGGAGTTGGTGCCGATGGCGATATGGTCGGTGCGATCGCCGCCTTCGTTGCCGAAGGTCCCGACACCCGCACCGCTGCCCAGGGCAATGCCGCGCGTCGTGCCGGCATAGGCGCCGCTACCTGCCGCGAGCGCGCTGCCTGCATCGGCATGCGCCTGGCCGACAGCGACGCTGCCACTGCCGGCTGCCTGTGCATCGGAGCCAAGCGCGGTCGCATTGCCTGCGCTGGCCTGGGCATTGGCGCCGACGGCAGTCGCACCGGTACTGAAATTTCCGGTGACACGCGCGCCCGCGCCCACTGCGGTGGCGTTCGCGATGTCCTCCGATGCCACGCTGGCACCGTCGCCCACCGCAAGGGTGCTGTTCCCCGCGGCCAGGCTGCTGCGGCCAATGGCGATGGAGCCTGCGCCGTCGGCCACCAGGCCGCCGTCGGTACCGGCGGTCGCACCCTGGCCCAACGCGACCGCACCCGCGGCGGTCGCCGTAGTGACCGCACCGTCACCGGCCGCGAAGCTGTTGTCGCCTGCGGCGATGGTGTTCGGGCCGATGGCGATCGACTCGTCGCCCAGGGCCTGCGAGTCGGGCTGCGCCGACTTTGCACGGAAGTAGCGCACGCCGCCCGCGCCTTCCTCGATGAACAGATCGAAGATCTGCCGACCGGTGACCGCATCGGTGCTGCCGGCGGACAGGTCACCATCGGCGACGTCGGTGATGCGCATGCCACCGGCACTGATGCCAGAGGAGGTCACGCTGGGGCCACCACTGATGGTCAGTCCATTCGTGTCGATGGCGGTGTTGCCTGCGGTGATGCTGGTAACGGTCAGTTCCGGATCCAGGGTGACCGTCACCACACCGTTGTCGTCCGCGCCGGTCAGCGCCACGCTGATGTTGCCGTCGCCCTGGAAGGTGACCGTACCTCCCGGGCCGATGCCGGCAGCGCTGCTGCCGTCGGTGAGGTTCCAGGCGGCACCGGCCGCATTGGCAGCGGTCTGTGCAGCAGCCGCGGCCAACGCAGCTGCGTCAGCAGTGGACTGTGCGCCGGACGCAGCAGTGCTCACCGTGGAGAGCTGCCCGAAATTCACCGCGTGATCGTTCGCGGTCCCGCTGGACACGCCCGTAATCACATTGTTACCGGCGTTGATGCCTGCCATGGTCACACTGGGACCGCCAGAGAGCACCAGACCGTTCGAGCCGAGCACGACATTGGCACCCACGGCCACGCCAGAGCCGTCCAGGCGGGTGGTGCCCGCGGTGAGCGATTCCACTTCGAGATCAGGCTGCAACGCGATCACCAGACGCGCATCGTCGTCCGTCCCGGTCTGGGTCACGCTGACATTGTCGTCGCCGATGAAGGTAATCGTGCCGCCGTCGCCGACCACCGCTGACGTCGAGCCATCGGTGACCGTGAATTCCTGCGCCACCACCGGCGCGCTGGATAGCGCAAGACACAAGGCGGCAAGGGGAAGGCGGAATGCGGACAGCGCGCCGGAAGTGCCGGACAGGCGGGACGCCATGCCAAGCGGGCGATGGCCGGAAGCCAGCTCGGACGCCACTACCCACTGCTGCAATCCGGAATTCCAGACGCGACGAAAAATCCTGTTCATCGAAACGCTCTCCTGTGTAGAACATGCTCAGCCGACGCAAGGTGCGTCCGGCACTCAAAATGGGGCACAGGTCACGTTTAAGCATCATTTATGCCAGCCTCATCGCAGCCTCGGTGCGGGGATTACCGCATGGCACCATCGGCCTGAATACGCACATAGCGTCACAATTTGACGCACGACGTCATCCTCACGGCGCACAAGAGCCTCCACTGCGTTGCCGCCCACGGACTGGTATAACGACGCGATGAAAACACTGACCCTCGCGATCGGACTCGCGGCCACCGCTCCCGCGTTCGCTCAGGCGCCGCAATCGTCGACACCGCCCAGATCGATCTACGCGATCAGTGCGGCCGGCCTCGGCAGCGCGATGACCTATTGCATGGCCAAACACGGCGAGTTGCGGGGAGGCTCACCCGCAGCCCAGTGCTTCACGCGCGCACGCGCCGTCCTGGCGGCCGCCGACGCACGCCGACACGCCGAGCAGGCTGACGCTCGCTGCGCCGACGTCGCGACGTTCAACGAGTGCATCACGCCGGAAGTCGGCCGGTTCGTCTACACGCTCAACGCCGAGTTCAGCAGACAGGCGCTCTGAGAAGCGGCACCGAAGACGGCGCCGATTTCCATGCCGAGATGGAGCTTCGCCAGCGGCCAGGCCGCACTGGCAGCAACACGTAACTGGTGGGTCGTGATGGATTCGAACCATCGACCAGCGGATTAAAAGTCCGATGCTCTACCGACTGAGCTAACGACCCGGAAGACAGTCGCCGGCGGCAGTGGCCGGCGCAGGGGGCGCATTCTAGCGCAATGTGGACGGCGCGTCGGCCTCAGGCCGTCGTCTGTGCGTAACGCGTGGGATCGGGCACGCCCGCCGCGTCGAATCCGTCCGCGCGCAGACGGCACGCGTCGCAGTGACCACAGGCCAGACCCTGCGCATCGGCGTTGTAGCAGGACACGGTCAGGCCGAAGTCGACACCGAGGCGCACGCCTTCGCGCACGATCTCGCCCTTGCCCATGCGCTGCAGCGGTGCGTGCACGCGGATGCCGGCGCCTTCGACGCCCGCCTTGGTCGCGAGATTGGCCAACCGTTCGAATGCATCGACGAATTCGGGCCGGCAATCCGGATAGCCGGAGTAGTCGACCGCGTTGACGCCGCAAAAGATGTCGGCCGCGCCCAGCACCTCGGCCCAGCCGAGCGCGAGCGACAGCATGATCGTGTTGCGCGCGGGCACGTAGGTCACCGGAATGCCAGCACCGCCCGCTTCCGGCACGTCGATGTCGTCGGTCAACGCCGAGCCGCCAATGCTGCGCAGATCGACGTCGACGGTCTTGTGCACGGCGACACCCATCGCGGTGGCCACGCGCGCGGCGGCATCGAGTTCGGACGTGTGGCGCTGGCCGTAGCGCACGCTCAACGCATGCACATCGAAGCCCTGTTCCTGGGCGATGGCGATGACGGCGGCGGAGTCCATGCCTCCGGACAACAGGACGACGGCTTTTTTCATGGGGCGATCTGGAAGCGGTACGGAAATTCGGATGTCGCGTGACAGGCTAGCGCAGCCTTCGATCGAAGACCGGGTTCAGCGCCCCGGCTCGTCATCCCACAGCAGCTTGTGCAGCTGCATCTGGAACTTGACCTGCAGGCGGTCGGCGACAATCCAGTCGGCCAGTTCGCGACCGGTGATCTCGCCTTTGCTCGGCGAGAACAGCACGTCGCAGCGATGCGGCAGGCCCTTGGTCAGCACGACGTCGCGTGCCCACTCGTAATCGGCGCGCGAACACACGACGAACTTGATCTGGTCGTGCGCGGTCAGCAGCGGCAGGTTGTCCCAGCGGTTGCGATGCGCTTCGTTGGAGGCGGGCGTCTTGATGTCCAGTACACGGCTCACGCGCGGATCGACTTCGCTGATGTCCAGCGCACCCGAGGTTTCCAGCGATACCTGGTAACCGGCATCGCACAGCCGTCGCAGCAGGCCGATACAGCGCTTCTGCGCCAGCGGCTCGCCACCGGTGACACAGACATGGCGGACGCCGTGCTTCGCGACTTCGGCGAGGATCTCGTCGACCGTCCACCAGTCGCCGCCGTGGAAGGCGTACGCGGTGTCGCAGTACGTGCAGCGCAGCGGACAGCCGGTCAGACGGACGAACACCGTCGGCCAGCCGGCGTCGCGGGCTTCGCCCTGCAGCGACAGGAAGACTTCGGTGAGCTTGAGCCGGTCGGCCGCGGATGCGGCGACCGCATCGGGCGCGACGGCGGTCATGGGTCAGCGCAGGCGCGAGAGCTGGATCGCGCGGAGCCGGTCGGCGGCGGTACGCGCCGCGTCGGTGCCGGGATACTGCTTGCCGACATCGGCGAGCGTCGTCTCGGCGCCGTCGAGGTCCTTCAGACCGTATTGCGACAGGCCGACCTTGAGCATCGCGCCCGGGGCCTTGTCACTTTGCGGATAGCGCTGCAGCAGCGACAGGAACTGCTCCTGCGCCAGTGCGTAATTCTGGGTGACGTAATAGCTCTCGCCGAGCCAGTACAGCGCGTTCGGCGCGTAGCTGCCCTGCGGATGCTGCTGCAGGAAGCCCTGGAACAGCGTGGCGGATTCGTCGTAACGGGCATTCTTCAACGCATCGAACGCTTGCTCGTAAGCGGCGCGTTCGTCGGCAGGTGCGGCCTGCGGTGCGGCGGTCGCAGCGTCCGTGGCGGAACCACGCGCGGCCTGCGCATTCGCGCCTGCCGCGGGCGCCGGCGTTGCAGCGCCGGTGGGATCGGGCAGTTCCAGACCACCGCCCCCGCTGCCCTGCCCGCTTTCGAGCCGGTTGAGCCGGCCGTCGATGTCGAGGTACTGGCTGCGGTTGCTGGACTTGAGCTGCTCGTTCTGCTGCTGAAGTTCTTCCACCTGCGAGCGCAGGGACACGATCTCCTGCCGCAGCTGGTTGAGCTGGTTGAGCAGATCGACGTTGGCGCTGGTATCACCCGCGCGCGCTTCGAGCGAGGCCACGCGGTCCGCGAGGCTCGCCCGTTGCGCCCATGCGGGCGCGGCGACCACGAGGGTCGCCGCGAACGCGACTGGGAGTACCAGCCAATGACGCATCGAACGCATCAGCGCGCGGTGTAGATGATCTCGACGCGACGATTGCGAGCCCAGCAATCTTCGTTCGAGTCATTGCAGACCGGACGCTCTTCGCCGTAGCTGACGACAGCCAGCTGGGCAGCCGAACCACCGTTGGCCTGCAGTGCCGAGGACACGCCATTGCCACGACGCTCGCCCAGGCCCTGGTTGTACTCGCGGCTGCCGCGCTCGTCGGCGTGACCTTCCAGCGAGATGCGCGACGCGCTGCGGTCACGCAGGTACTTGGCGTGGCAGGCCATCACGGCCTGGAACTCGGGACGCAGGTTGTCCTGGTCGAGGTCGAAGTAGACGACGCGCTGACGCAGGCATGCGTCGCTGTCGAGGTCGGCCGGGGTGTAGGCACCCGCGGTCGGTGCGGTCGGAGCCACGGTGCCGGTCGACGGACCCGTATCCACCGGGGCCTCTTCCTTGACCTTCTTGGAGCACGCAACAGCGGCGGTGCAGAGCATCGCGGCCAGCATCAAACGGGTGGTCATCTTCATCTCGTCGATCCTTGGTTTTCTATGGCAACAGGGCGATTGTTATTGGACGGGCCGTGCAGGCAGCGTCAGCGCTGTTCCCGATACGGACCCCATGCCGGCTCGCGCACATCACCCTCGGCGAGGACGAGGCGCTGACGCACGCGGCCATCCGAAGACACCGCATACAACACACCCCTGCGCCCCTCACGCGCCGCGTACAGGACCATGCCGGCGTTCGGGGCGAAGCTCGGCGATTCGTCGAGCGACCCTGGCGACAGCGTGGACCAGCGGGGCGACCCCAGGCTGCGATCCAGCAGTGCAATACGGTACACGTTGCCCGAACCTTGCGCCACGACGATTTTCTTGCCATCGAAGGACACCGACGGGTCGGCGTTGTAACTGCCCTCGAAGGTCACCCGGGTGGCGCTGCCGCCTGACGCCGGCGCCTGGTAGACCTGCGGGCGACCGCCGCGGTCGGAGATGAAATAAATGCTGCCGCCGTCGGACGCCCAGGAGGGCGAGGTGTCGATGGCGAAGTGGTTGGTGACCTGGGTCAGCGCCTTGCTGCCGAGATCCATCACGTAGATCTCGGGGTTGCCGCTGCGCGAGAGCGACAGCGCCAGACGACTGCCGTCGGGCGAGAACGCCGGAGCGCCATTGATGCCACGGAAGCTCGAGACCAGTTCGCGCCCGCCACTGGTGATGTCCTGGATGTAGATCGCCGAGTTGCCGCTCTCGAAGCTGACGTAGGCGACGCGGCGGCCGTCCGGGCTCCAGCTCGGCGACATCAGCGGCTCGTTGGAACGCACCACGGTCTGCGGGTTGTGGCCGTCGGAGTCGGCGACGATCAGCGCGTAGCGCGCACTCTCGCCGACGCCGGTCTGGGTGATGTAGGCGATCCGGGTCCAGAACGCGCCACGCACGCCGGTGATCTTCTCGTAGATCGCATCGGCCATCTGGTGGGCCACATCACGCATCGCATTGGGACGCGCGGTCATCGCCAGGCCGAGCACACGTTCCTGCTTGGCGACATCGAACAGTTCGTACTCGACCCGGTAGCTGCCGCCGCCGGCATCGACGACGCGGCCGACGACGAGGAAGTCCTGACGCAGCGCACGCCACGTCGGGTACTGGACCTCGCTGCCACGCGTGGGGCGCTCGACGATGTCGCGCTCGGGCAGCGTGCGGAACTGGCCGGAGCGGTCGAGGTCGGCGCGCACCACGGCGGCGACATCGGTATCGGGCGCGGTGCCACTGCCCTGGTAGGACATCGGCACGACCGCGATCGGCATCGCCTGGGCGCTGCCGCCGGTGATGTCGATCTCGAGACCCTGTTGCTGCGCACTGGCGAGCATGGGCAGGCCGAGCGCGAACAGGGCCAACAGGCAACGGATCAGAATGGGTTTCATCGGATTACCGGTTTGAAGAGAGTGAGCCCGGGCAGCTTGGCGGCTGGCCCGGGGAACAGGATGAATACCAGCGCAATCATCGCGCCGCGGAGGTGAACGTGATGGTGAGGCTGCGCGAGAACACCGGTTCGAAACCGGCGTAAGGCAATGGTGCGGCGCGCTGGACGGCCCGCAACAGCGATTGCCGGGCCACTGCGTCGAAGGTGCAGTCGGGCAACGCGTCGACTGCTACCACCTCGCCACCGGGCAATTGCTGGATCACCAGCCGGCACCGGGCGTCGGCAGGAATGCCCTCCGGGGCGAGCCACGCGCTCTGGATCGCCTCGCGCAGGGCGGCGCCATAGCGTGCCCTGAGCGCGTCATCGGTCCATGCGTGCGAGGGCGCAGCCAGCGACATGCCACACAGCACGGCTACCGGGACGCGCGCCACACCACGCCGCGGGATCAATCCTGCGCCCGGAAATTGAAATTGAGGCGGCGATTGAAGACCGATTCGAAACCGGCGTACGGCAACGGCTCAGCCGCGCGCACGGCGGCCTCGACCGAGCGGCGACCCTGCGCGTCATAGGGGCAGGACGCGTCGAACTCGACGCTCATGACCTCGCCGCCCGGCAATTGCATGATGTACATCCGGCAGACCTGCCCCAGGGGAATGTTGTCGGGCCTGCGCCAGTTGCGTCGGACCGCTTCCTGGATCGCGGCCGCGTACTTCGCGGCCAGGCCGCTGTCGCCATCGGGACGGCCCGGCGGCGGGCTCGCGGCGGACGCTGCGGCGCGCTGCTCGGAGGCCTGCTGCGCATTGCGCTCGGCGATCTGCTTCAGGCGCTGCTCGGACAACTGCGCTTCGCGCTGGGTCTTCTCGCGCTCGGCGCGCAGCTTTTCGAGTTCCTGGCGCGCGAGACGGCGCTTTTCCTCGGCTTCCTGCTGCTTTTGCTGCTCGGCCAGTTCGATCTGCGCCTGGCGGCGCTTCTCTTCCTGTTCCTTTTCGCGCTGCTCGGCGGCCAGTGCATCGCGGCGCACGGCAGCCTGCGACACCGTGTCGGGCTCGGGAATCACTTCCTGCGGCGCGGCCTGGCGCGGTTCGACGGCATCTTCCGGACGCGGTTCGGGCAGCGGCTGCGGCGGTGCGGCAACGGGCTCTTCGACCGGTTCGGGCAGCGGTTCCGGGGTCGGCTCGGGGGTGGGTTCCGGCGCCGGATCGGGCAATGGCTCGGGACGCGTCGCCAGTGCTCGACGATCGGCCGCGCTCAACGCGTTGGGATCGATGATGTCGGCCGAGACCGGCGAGCCCATCGCCGATTCGGGCCGCGACGACGCGCTCCACAGCGCACCGAGGAAGATCAGGCCGAACAGCAGCACATGGACCAGGATCGACAGTCCGATCGCCACCACATTGTCGGAACGCGACTCGCGCATCTCAGTTCGCGCTGTCCGCCGGGCGGCTGATCAGGCTGACCTTGGTGATGCCGGCCTCGTTGATCGCACTGATGGCATTCATGATCAGCTGGTAGCTGGCCGCGCCGTCTCCACCCACGAGGATCGTCGCGTCCGGGTTCTGCGTATGGATGCCGCGCAGACGCGCAACCAGATCCTCGCGCGTGACCGAGGTGTTCTGCTGCTCCACCATGAGTGCCAGCGCGCCGTCGGGATAGACGCTGACGACCACCGGACTCTCGGGGGCGCTGAGCGACATCGCGTTCGAGTCCGGCAGGTTGATGTCGGTGCCCAGATTCATCAGCGGCGTGGTGACCATGAAGATGATCAGCAGCACCAGCATCACGTCGATGTAGGGCACGACGTTGATTTCGTTCTTGAGCTTGCGCCGTCTGGAACGGCGAAGGGAGATCGACGACATGGCGGAATCCGGATGCGGGAACGGTCGAACGAGACTGGGCCGGCGCGCCTGGGCGCGCCGCGGGGATCACTCGGTGCCGGTCTGACGTTCGAGGATCGAAGAGAACTCGTCGGAGAAGGCCTCGAAACGCGTGGCGACGCGCTCGACCTTGGTCGCGAAGCGGTTGTAGGCCCATACCGCCGGGATTGCGGCGAACAGACCCATTGCGGTCGCGATCAGCGCTTCGGAGATACCCGGCGCAACGGTGGCGATGGTCGCCTCCTTGACGCTGGCCAGGCCGTGGAACGAGATCATGATGCCCCACACGGTGCCGAGCAGGCCGACGTAGGGCGCGATCGAACCGACGTTGGCGAGGTATTCGAGATTGCTTTCCAGCCCGTCGAGTTCACGCGCGCCGGCGACGCGCATGCCGCGCTGCGCACCTTCGAGATGCGTGCGCGCATCGACGCCGCGACGCTGCCGCTGACGCGAGTACTCGCGGTAACCCGCTTCGAAGATGGCCTCCAGGCCCTCGATCTCACGGTTGCGCTCGGTCGCGGACGCATAGAGCTTGCTGATCTCGGCGCCCGACCAGAACCGCTCTTCGAAGCGGTCGGCTTCCTTCTCCGCGCGATCGAGCAGGCGCTTCTTGCGGAAGATGATCACCCACGAGGAAATCGATGCGAACAGCAGCAGCAGCATCACCAGCTGCACCGGAATCGAAGCGTGCAGGATCAGTTCGAGGATGCTGAGGTCGTTGGCCAGCGGCGCGGTGGCCGCAGCCGCGGCACCGGTGTTCGCAAGCTCGGTCGCGCCGGCGGCGGCCTCTTCGGGCAACGCCTGCACCTGGGCGGCGGACTGCAACAGCACGGGCATGAGACTCATCCAGGATTACTCCGCTGACGTTTCGAGTGACTTGAGTTGTGTGTAGAGCGCGTCGGGGATCGCACGCGGCCTGAAATCGGATGCCGACAGGGCCGCGACACGCACCTCGGCGTCGAGCAGCAGATCACCGTTACGGCGGACCTCCTGTACGAATACCGCACTCGCCCGCCGACACTGCCGCAACGCCACGCTGACCTCCAGCGCATCGTCGAGCCTTGCCGGCGCGCGGAAGTCGATCCGCATCGCACGGACCGCGAACACCGTGCCGTGCGTATCGCAGAGCATGGCCTGTCCGTAGCCGTGCGCACGTAACCACTCGCTGCGTGCGCGCTCCATGAACGCGACGTACTGCGCGTGATAGACGACGCCACCCGCGTCGGTATCTTCCCAATAGACGCGTGTCGGCCAACTGAATAGATCGTGCCGGCCCGCCGGGCCACCGGATTCGGAGGTCATGACAGGGGCTCCGCTCAGAAAAGATTGCCGGGCACTGCAGTCGCATCGCGACGCGGCTCCAGCCCGAGGTGACGCCAGGCCTTGGTCGTCGCCATGCGCCCGCGCGCGGTACGCACCAGATAGCCCTGCTGGATCAGATAGGGCTCGATGACATCCTCCAGCGTGCCGCGTTCCTCGCTGAGCGCGGCCGCCATCGACTCGACACCCACCGGGCCGCCGTCGAAGTTCTCGATAATCAGGTGCAGCAGGCGGCGATCGAGTTCGTCGAAGCCCTCCGGATCGACCTTGAGCATCTGCATCGCGGCATTCGCCACCTCGCGATCGATGCGGCCACCGGCGCGCACCTGCGCGTAGTCACGCACGCGGCGCAGCAGGCGGTTGGCGATACGCGGTGTGCCGCGTGCGCGCTTGGCGATTTCGGCGGCGCCATCGGGTTCGCAGGACAGCCCGAGGATCTGCGCCGAGCGACGCACGATCCGGGTCAGTTCCTCGGCGCTGTAGAACTCCAGGCGCTGCACGATGCCGAACCGGTCGCGCAGCGGCGCGGTCAGCAGCCCTGCGCGCGTAGTCGCGCCGATCAGGGTGAACGGCGGCAGATCGATCTTGATCGAACGTGCCGCAGGGCCCTCGCCGATCATGATGTCGAGCTGGAAATCCTCCATCGCCGGATACAGCACTTCCTCCACAACCGGCGACAGGCGGTGGATCTCGTCGATGAAGAGCACATCGTGCGGCTGCAGGTTGGTCAGCAGCGCGGCGAGATCGCCGGCCTTCTCGATCACCGGCCCCGACGTCACGCGCAGCGCGACGCCGAGTTCATTGGCGATCACGTGGCTCAGCGTGGTCTTGCCAAGGCCCGGCGGCCCGAAGATCAGCACGTGGTCGAGCGCTTCGCGACGTTGCTTGGCGGCCTCGATGAAGATCGCCATCTGTTCGCGGACCGGCACCTGGCCGAGGTAGTCGTCCAGCCGCTGCGGCCGGATGCTCGCCTCGATGGCGTCGTCCTCGCGGGTGGCGTCGGCGGCGATGATGCGGTCTGCGGTCATGCCCGCATGATCGCATGCCCCGTGCCCGCGATTGCCTGTGGGAGCGCCCTTGGGCGCGAGATGCTTCATCGCAGACAGCATCGCGCCCAAGGGCGCTCCCACAGGCCAATCAGCCGCGCATCGCCTCCGCGGCCAGCGCGAAGCTGTACTTGCGCGCGTCGTGGTCGAAGATGTTGGCGGTCAGCATCAGTTCGTCCGGGCGATGGCGGGCGACGAATTCGGCGATGCCTTCGCGCACGTCAGCCGGATCGCCGATCACCGAACATGCCAGAGACTGCGCGACCATCGCCTTCTCGGCCGGCGTCCAGAACGCCTCGATGTCGTCCACCGGTGGCGGGATCAGACCCGGTGCGCCACGACGCAGGCGCACGAAACTCTGCTGCTGCGTGGTGAACAACCGCTGCGCTTCGGCGCGCGTGTCCGCCACGACGACGTTGAGCGCGAGCATCGCGTGCGGCTGGCGCAGGTGCTTCGAGGGACGGAAGTCGCGGTGATACAGCGCCAGCGCTTCCGACATCGCCGCCGGCGCGAAATGCGAAGCGAACGCGTACGGCAGGCCGAGCGTCGCCGCGAGACCGGCGCCGAACAGGCTGGAACCCAGGATCCACACCGGCACGTCGAGCCCCGCGCCGGGCACGGCCTGCACCGGCTGTCCCGGCTGCGCGGGCTCGAAATAGCGCAGCAGTTCCATGACATCCGACGGAAACGCATCCGCGCCGGCGTAGTAGCGACGCAGCGCCTTCGTCGTGGGTTGATCGGTGCCGGGCGCACGACCCAGACCGAGATCGATGCGCCCCGGATACAGCGACGCCAGCGTGCCGAACTGTTCGGCCACCTGCAGCGGCGCGTGGTTGGGCAGCATCACCCCGCCCGACCCGACCCGGATCGTCGAGGTACCGCCGGCGATGTGTCCGATCAGCACGGCCGTCGCCGCACTGGCGATGCCGGGCATGTTGTGGTGCTCGGCCAACCAGTAGCGCGCATAGCCGAGCGCTTCGCCATGGCGGGCGAGATCGAGCGACCGGGCGAAGGACTCGGCCGGAGTGCTGCCCTCGGTTACCGGCGCGAGATCGAGGATCGAATACGGAACGGGGCTGAATGAGGTAGGCATGGCCAAAGGATGGGGCCATCCCACCAGGATTCCACCACATCAGTGGGATGCTCTCGTGCGCTGGACGCGCGCAAACCAGCCCTGCATGTGCCGTGGATGCCACGTCTGAACGCCCTCGCCCGCAACCGGGCGCGGCGGACGTGCGCACTCAACCTGTTTCGACGACCCGATTACGACCGCGCGCCTTGGCGAGATACAGGCGCCTGTCCGCTTCGGCCAGCAGTTGGTGCAGACCATCTCCCGCACGTGCGCACCGCACCCCGATGCTGACCGTCACGCGCAACGTGCCGCTGGGCGTATCCATGTTCAGGGCTTCGATACGCTGACGCAGCGCTTCGAAGTACGCCTCCTGCGCGGGGCGTTCGAGATCCGGCGCCAGGACGCAGAACTCCTCGCCACCGAACCGCGCCACCAGATCCTCCGGGCGCGCATGCAGCGACAGGACGGCCGCGACCTCGCGCAGTGCATGATCGCCTGCCTCGTGGCCCCAGCCGTCGTTGATGCGTTTGAAGTGGTCGACATCCAGAATCGCCATCGCAAGCGGTCGCCGCGTGGCCTGCATGCGTTGCACCATCTGCTCGGCCTGATCGAGGAAGTGGCGGCGGTTCGGCAGGCCGGTCAGGAAATCCCGGGTAGCCAGATCCTGCAGGCTGCCGATCAGTTCCAGCTGATCGACGTTCTGCGACACCCGGCAGAAGAATTCCTCCCTCGAATAGGGCTTGCGCAGAAAATCGTTGGCGCCACTCTTGAGAAAACGCGCCACCAGGGTGGCGTCATCGCGTCCCGACACGCCGATCACTGCGACCCGATCGCGCGCGCGCAAGGCGCGCAGTCGTCGCGTCAGTTCCACGCCCTGCATGCCGGGCATTTCCTGGTCGATGATCGCCAGGCGGATCGTCGGATCCGACTCCAGCGCGTGAAGCGCGGCGCTGCCGTCGACCGCTTCCACCACGCGATAACCGAATGTCTCCAGCAACGCCGCAGTGTGCAGCCGCGCGGATACCGAATCGTCGACCACAAGTGCCGAAATGCGCCGGTTGCGTTCCAGCCGCTTCACCAGCCAGACGATGTAGTCGAGGCTGCCCGGCGTGCTCTTGAGGACCACATCGATCACCCGGCGCCGCAACATGCGTTCCCGGAGATCGTCGTCGTAGACGCCGGTCACGACGACCGTGGAGATGCCGCGATCATGGAAGCAGTCGATCACGGCCTCGCGGCTGCCGTCAGCCAGCACCAGGCCCGTCAGCGCGAGGAACCAGTCGTCGTAATGGTCGAGCAGCTCGCGGGCCTCGGTCAATGTCGAGGCGATGACGACCGGGAGTTCGAGCTGCTGCTCGATCGCCTCGGCGATCGCACATGCGTATGCACGCGAGTTCTCCAACAACAGTATGCGCTGCGGTAGAACAGGGCTCGGGAAGATCGTTTGGTGCGCTGGCATACGGGGCAGGCCTCGACAGCATCACCCGTTATCGACCGCAGCGCCCACAAGTTGAGCACCGGCCCTGGAACTGCCTGGGCGCACACCACCCGGCGACCTGCCGCCGGCCATCCCCAGGGGGTCGACATCGCGACCCTGCAGCCAGTCAATTCAGGCGCTCAGATCTGCACCTGCGACCCCAGTTCCACCAGCCGGTTGCCCGGGATCCGGAAGAACACCGTCGCCGGCGCCGCGTTGCGGTGCATGAAGGCGAACAGCTTGTCGCGCCACACCGGCATGCCGCGTCGCGGACTCGCCACCACCGTCTCGCGGCTGGTGAAGTAGGTCGTGTCCATCGGATCGATGACGATGCCGCTTTCGATGTCACCGCAGCGCATCAACGCCATCGGCACGTCGGGGGTTTCCATGAAACCGAAGCGGATCGTGATGCGGAAGAAGTCGTCACCGATCGAATCCATCTTCAGGCGACGGTCCGGCGCGGCGTAGGGCAGCGTCAGGGTCTCGACGGTCAGGAACACGTTGCGCTCGTGCAGCACCTTGTTGTGCTTGAGGTTGTGCATCAGCGCATGCGGGACGATGCCGCGGTCGCTGGTCAGGAACACCGCGGTGCCGGGCACGCGCACCGGCGGCGCCAGCATCAGGCCGGGAATGAAGGTATCGAGACGGATGCCGTCCTTCTGGATCTCGGCGTGCAGCAGCTGCCGGCCGCGACGCCAGGTGCGCAGCAGGGTGAACAGTGTGATGCCCAGCACCAGCGGGAACCACGCGCCCTGCAGCACCTTGGCGCCGTTGGCGATCACGAAGGCCAGGTCCAGCAGGATGAAGCCGGCGCACGAGGGCAGCACCCACCGCCGCCACTTCGGCCACAGCGCGCGCGCCACGACGACCAGCAGCAGCGTGTCGATCAGCATCGTCAGCGACACCGAGATGCCATACGCCGCCGCCAGTGCCGACGAGGTGCGGAAGGTCAGCACCAGCGCGATGACGACGATCGCCATCGCCCAGTTGATGCCGGGAATGTAGATCTGGCCGATCGTGTCGCTGGAGGTGTGGCGCACGCGCATGCGCGGGATGTAGCCCAACTGCATCGCCTGGCGGGCGATCGAGAAGCCGCCGGTGATCACCGCCTGCGACGCGATGACGGTCGCGCAGGTCGCGAGCACGATCATCGGCCAGCGCGCCCACTGCGGCACCCCGATGTAGAACGGGTTCTGGATCGCGGCCGGGTCCTCGAGCACCAGCGCGCCCTGCCCCAGGTAGTTGAGCATCAGCGCCGGCAGCACGAAGAAATACCAGGCGTAGCGGATCGGCTTGGCGCCGAAGTGGCCCATGTCGGTGTAGATCGCCTCGCCGCCGGTCACCGCCAGCACCACGGCGCCGAAGATGAAGATGCCGCCCCAGCTGTGCTCGACGAAGAAGTTCGCCGCCCACCAGGGGTTGATCGCATGCAGGACTTCGGGCTCGTGCAGGATGTTGACCACGCCCAGCACCGCAAGCGTGACGAACCACAGCACCATGATCGGACCGAACACGCGGCCGACCTTGGCGGTGCCGAAGCGCTGGGTGGCGAACAGGATCGCCAGCACGACGACGGTGATCGGGATGATCCACGCGTGCAGCCCCGGTGCGACGACCTCCAGACCCTCGACCGCCGACAGCACCGAGATCGCCGGGGTGATCACGCCGTCGCTGAAGAACAGCGACGCGCCGAACACACCCAGAATGCCGACCAGGTACGCGGACTTGCCACCCTTGGCGAGACAGCGCTGGGCCAGCGCCATCAGCGCCATGATCCCGCCTTCGCCGTCGTTGTCGGCGCGCAGGATGATCGTGACGTACTTGAACGTGACCACGATCGTCAGCGACCAGAAGATCATCGACAGCACGCCCAGCACGGTGTCGTGGTTGGCGATCAGCCCGTAGTGCGGCGAGAACGCCTCGCGCAGGGTGTAGAGCGGGCTGGTGCCGATGTCGCCGAAGACGACGCCGATCGCGCCGGCGACCAGGCCGGCGAGACCCACCTTGCCATGTCCCGAACCGTGGGTACGCGGGCCCGTGCCGGGCTGGCTGCTGGGGTGTGACATGCGCGGTGTCGACCTTGCCGACGGATGTGGGGGTGTCAGCGAAGCGCGGACTGTAGCGCTTTCCGGATGATGATTTCGGGCGGATCGCCTTCACGCGCCGCGGCCTTGGCCATCTTCTGGGCATCGGCCGGCTTGTAGCCCAGCTGCTGCAGCGCCACCACCGCTTCCGACAGCGGATCGGCCGGCACCGGCGCGCCGCCCACCGCCCCGCCCGCGCCGGCCAGATCGGCCGCGCGGTCGCGCAGTTCGACGACCATGCGCTCGGCGGTCTTCTTGCCGATGCCGGGAATCTTGGTCAGCGCGACGACGTCACCGGTCTGCACCAGCCGCGCGAATGCATCCACGCTGACGCCCGACAGCACCGCCAGCGCGATCTTCGCGCCGATGCCGGTGACCTTCTGCACGTCGCGGAACAGCCGCCGCTCGGACTCGTGCAGGAAGCCGTACAGCGACACGCTGTCCTCCTTCTGCGCGTAGTGCGTGAACAACGCGACCTCGCGGCCGACCTCGGGCAGGTCGTAGAACGTGCTCATTGGCGCTTCGAGTTCGTAGCCGACGCCGCCCACGTCGATCACCAGCCAGGGCGGTGCCTTGTGGGCCAGCGTGCCGCGCAGTCTTCCGATCATGAAAAGCTCCGGGTGGGTGCCTGCGAATCCATCATCCTGGGGGTCTCGTCATGTCCGTGCCGGCGCCGATGGGTGTCACGTGGGAGCGCGCCCCCGGGCCGGACGGCTGTGCCGGATGCCGACGGCAGAGAGTCGCCGGACACGATCACTTGCGCCCCCAGGCCTGCTTCACATCGACGCCGAGCCGCTTCGCGGTGGCGCTGACGTGCGCATGGGTGATCGCGACCGCCAGCGCATCGGCGGCGTCGGCCTGCAGCTTGCCGGACAGCCCGAGCATCAGCCCGACCATGTGCTGGATCTGCGCCTTCTCGGCGCTGCCGCGGCCGACCACTGCCAGCTTAACCTCGGTGGCGGCGTATTCGCTGACCGGCAGATCGCGTAGCACCACCGCGCCGATCGCAGCGCCACGCGCCTGGCCGAGCTTGAGCGCCGAATCCGGATTGCGCGCCATGAACACCTTCTCGATCGCAACCTCGTCGGGCCGGTGCTCGATGATCAACGCGGTCAATCCGTCGAGCAGCCGACGCAGACGCGCGGGAAACTCGCCCGCGGTCACCAGCACCAGCGGCGCATGGAACACATGCGTGACATTCCCGGCCGCATCGACGTCGATGATGCCGACCCCGGTGCGCTGCGAACCGGGGTCGATGCCGAGGATGCGGGTCACGGGTGCGTTCAGCCCTCGAACGTCGCGTTCGAGTAGACCGCCTGCACGTCGTCGAGATCCTCGAGCAGATCAAGCATCTTGCGCACCTGCTCGGCGGTCTCGCCGTCGACGGCGATGTCGTTGTCGGCGCGGAAGGTCACTTCGGCGTGGCCGGGCACGATGCCGGCGGCGGCCATCGCGTCGCGCACGGCCTCGAACGTGTCCGCGCTGGTGACCACGTCGATCGCGCCGTCCTCGGGATAGACCACCACGTCGTCGGCACCGGCCTCGATCGCGGCCTCGGTCACCGCATCCTCGTCCATGCCTTCGAAACTCAGCACGCCCAGCCGCTTGAACATGAAGGCGACCGAGCCTTCGGTGCCCATGTTGCCGCCGCACTTGCCGAAGGCGTGACGCACTTCGGCCACGGTGCGCACGCGGTTGTCGGTCAGCGTGTCGACGATCACCGCGACGCCGCCCGGGGCATAGCCCTCGTAGCGGATCTCTTCGTACTCGACGCCTTCGAGCTCGCCGGTCGCCTTCTTGATCGCGCGCTCGACCACGTCCTTGGTCATGTTCTGCGCCATGCCCTTGTCGATCGCCGTGCGCAGGCGCGGATTGTTCGACGGATCACCGCCGCCGGCACGCGCGGCCACGCCGATTTCGCGAATGATCTTGGTGAAGATCTTGCCGCGCTTGGCGTCGGTCGCGTTCTTGCGGGCCTCGATCGAAGGTCCTCGTCCCATGGGTCGTCAGGTCTGTTGGCGTTGGAAGCCGGCGATTTTACTCCGCATGCCGTGGATGCGCGTGTTCGAAGCGGCCGTGACGCAGGAATCCGACGGTCTGGCGCACCGCATCGGCCGACAGCAGCAGGCCACTGTGGCTGGCCTGCACGACGATGTGATCTGCCAGCGCCGGCGCGCGGGTTTCCTCGACCGACACCGTGCCGTCGTGCGGTCCGTCGAACCGCGCCAGCAGCGCGCCCAGCCCGCGCGGCACGCAGCCGGCGACCATGCCCACCTCGAGGCCTGCGGGCCATTCGATGCAGCCGGCATGCAGGAGGTCGGCGCTGCGGCCGAAATACAGATGCGACATCGGCACCCGCGACAGCGCATGCGCCGCGCCGCTGCCGCAGACCGGCGAGCCCAGGCAGACGATGCGGCCCACCGGCAGATCCGGCGTCGCGCCCGCCGCCTGCAGCGCCGAAAGACCGCCGAGACTGTGGCCGACGATGTGGGCGGGGCCTTGCGCGAGTGCGTCGGCAAGGCGTTCGGCTGCCGCATCCGGGCCACCCGCGATGCTGGGGTAGCCGATGATTTCGCTCTCGAATCCGGCCTCGGCGAGACCACGCGCGAAGCGGCGCATCGTCAGACCGACCATCCAGATGCCATGCAGCAGCAGCACACGGGTCGGCCCGGCACTCATGCGAGGGCCTCGCTTGCGACGCGGGCCTGCCGCCACGCCCGCGGCGATACGCCGCTGTGCGCCTTGAACGCACGCGACAGTGCCGCCTCGCTGCCGTAACCGACCTCGTCGGCGATCAGCTTCAAAGGCCGGCCGCGACGCAGCGCGCGTTGCGCGAGCCCGATGCGCCAGGCCTGCAGATACTGGCCCGGCGTCTGCCCGATCGCCTCGCGGAAGGCATCGGCGAAGGCGCTGCGCGACATGCCGGCCGCATCGGCCAGCGTTTCCAGCGACCACGCCTGCGCCGGGGCCTCGTGCATCGCCACCAGCGCGCGCCGCAGCCGCGGATGCGCCATGCCGGCCAGCAATCCGCCCTGCAACGCGCCCGCCTCCATCTGCTGGCGCAGCACCTGCACCAGCAGCGCCTCGACCAGTCGCTCGATCAGCGCGGTACGCCCGCAGCGTCCGTCGAAGGCCTCCTCGAACAGCAATGCCAGCAGCCCCTGCGAGCCCGGCAGCGCATCCGGCGACACCCACAGCACACCCGGCAACGCGGTGGCCAGCGGACTGTCGGCGCCGCCTTCGAACAGAAGCCGGACACGCGTCCAGGCCGCGCCGGCCTCGGGCACGACGGCGTCATGTTCGTGCAGATGCGGCAACAGCAGCAGACCCGGCCCCGTCCATGCGCCCGTGCCGGGCAGCGCCAACCGGCCATCGCGCAGCAACCACAGCGCGGCGCCCGGCGCGCCGTCGCCGAGCGGATCGACACGCGCCGTGATCGGAAAACGGTCGAGCAATGCCGCGAGACGATCGACCATGACAGGACTCCGAGACAAGTTTCATGGACTTTGTATCACCAATCGTCGCCCGCGACCGTGCACGATATACACCACGCCGGCGCATTCCGTGACCGGTCCGACCGGAGATTCCCGATGTCCATCGAAACCGTGCTTTACACCGCCACCGCCAGCGCCACCGGCGGCCGCGAAGGCCGTGCCACCTCGTCCGACAACGTCCTCGACGTCACCCTGTCGACCCCGCGCGAACTCGGCGGCGCCGGCGGCCCGGGCACGAATCCCGAGCAGCTGTTCGCGGCCGGTTATTCGGCCTGCTTCCTCGGCGCGCTGAAGTTCGTCGCCGGCCAGCACAAGGTCGCGCTGCCGGCCGAGACCACGGTCACCGGCAAGGTCGGCATCGGCAAGATTCCCACCGGCTTCGGCATCCAGGCCGATCTCAGCATTTCGGCGCCGGGCGTGGACCGCGAGCAGCTGCAGACCCTGGTCGATGCCGCGCACATCGTGTGCCCGTACTCGAACGCGACCCGCGGCAACATCGACGTGACGTTGTCGATCGCCGAATGAGTCGCAGATGGGCGGGACGCGCCTGGCGCGTCCCGCTCAGCCCTGCGCCGGACGGCGCAGGATGAATTCCAGATCGTTGATCGCACCGACCGGGAAGATGTAGTCCCCGACCTGCTCGAAGCCGTGACGCGCGTAGAAGCGCTGCGCGCCGAGGTTTTCCGACCACACGCCGACCCACAGCGTGCGCGGGCCATCGCGCAGCAGCCAGTCCATCGCGGCGGTCATCATCCGCGTGCCGTTACCGCCGCCCTGGTGGCCCTGCACGAGATAGAGCCGCTTGAGCTCGCCGTCGCCCCTGGCGACATCGGCGTGGGGCAGGCCACAGGGACCGGCCGCGGCGTGGCCGATCGCCTCGCCCTCATGTTCCAGCAGCCAGACCGCGTAGTCCGGATGCGCGAGGATCGTGCGCTGCTTCTCCACCGCGTACGCATCGGCCAGAAACGCCGCGAGATCCGCCGGCGGATACAGATGGCCGAAGGTCTCGGTGAACGTGCGCGCGGCCAGCGCCGACAGCGTCTGCGCGTCGTCGACGGTGGCGCGGCGGAGCGTCGTCATCGCGCGATCAGGCCGCCGGCTTCGGCGCGACCGGCCTCACCTGGATGTGCACTTCCGCCAGCTGCGCGTCGGCGATCGGCGACGGGGCATCGGTCATCAGGCACTGCGCGCCGGTGGTCTTCGGGAACGCGATGACGTCGCGGATCGATTCGGTGCCGGCCATCAGCGCGGCGATGCGGTCGATGCCGAACGCGATGCCGCCATGCGGCGGCGCGCCGTACTTCAGCGCGTCGAGCAGGAAGCCGAACTTGGCCTGCGCTTCTTCGGCGCCGATGCCCAGCAGTTCGAACACCGCCGACTGCATCGAGGAGCGATGGATACGGATCGAACCGCCGCCGATCTCGTTGCCGTTGAGCACCATGTCGTAGCCGCGCGACACGGCCGTCGCGGCGTTCGCGCGCAGGTCGGCCTCGTCGTCGACCGAAGGCGCGGTGAAGGGGTGATGCAGGGCCACGTAACGCTGCGCCTCGTCGTCCCATTCGAACATCGGGAAGTCGGTGACCCACAGCGGCGCCCAGCCGTCGGCAACGAGGCTGAAATCCTTGCCGGCCTTCAGGCGCACCGCGCCCATGAAGTCGCTGACGGTCGAATACTTGCCGGCGCCGAAGAACACGAGGTCGCCGTTGCCGGCGCCGACGTGCGACACCAGCGCGGCGAACGCGGCCTCGTCGAAGAACTTCTGGATCGGCGACGAGACTTCGCCCGCCTCCGAAATCTTGATGTAGGCCAGGCCCTTCGCGCCGTACTTGCCGGCATGGGCGGCGTACTCGTCGATCTGCTTGCGGCTCAGACTCGCGCCGCCCGGAATGCGCAGCGCACAGACGCGGCCGCCGGCATCAGCAGCCGGGCCGGTGAACACCGTAAACTGGCTGTCCTTGACCAGATCGGCGACGTCGACGAGCTCCAGCGCGATGCGCAGATCCGGCTTGTCGGACCCGTAGCGACGCATCGCCTCGGCGTAGGTCATGCGCGGGAATTCGGCGGCGAGTTCGACATTCGCGACATCGCGGAACACGTCGCGGATCATCGCCTCGACGAGATCCTGCACGTCGCGCTCCGACACCCACGCGAACTCCATGTCGAGCTGGGTGAATTCCAGCTGGCGGTCGGCACGCAGCGCTTCGTCGCGGAAGCAGCGCGCGATCTGGTAGTAGCGGTCGAAGCCGGCCATCATCAGGATCTGCTTGAACAGCTGCGGCGACTGCGGCAATGCGTAGAACTCGCCCGGGTGCATGCGCGCCGGCACCAGGAAGTCGCGCGCGCCCTCGGGCGTCGCCTTGGTCAGGATCGGCGTCTCGATGTCCTGGAAACCCTTGTCGTCCAGCCAGTGGCGCAGCGCGCTGACCAGCTTCGTGCGCGTGCGCATCCGGCGCTGCATTTCCGGATGACGCAGGTCGAGATAGCGGTACTTCAGGCGCGTTTCTTCGCCCGGGTTCTCGTGGTGGTGGAACGGCAGCGGTTCGGCCTTGTTCAACACCTCGATCGTCGTGGCGACGATCTCGACCTGGCCGGTGCGGATCTTCGCGTTGACCGAATGCCGCGCGCGCACCGTACCGGTGATGCGCAGGCAATCTTCGTAGCCCACCTGCTCCGCGGTCGCGACGACGGCGGCATTGCCGTCCGCGTCCGACGATTCCGCGACCACCTGCACGATGCCCTCGTGGTCGCGCAGGTCGATGAAGCAGACGCCGCCGAGGTCGCGGGCAACGTCTGCCCAGCCGCACAGGGTGACGGTCTGGCCGATCAGCGATTGGTCGATCAGGCCGCAGAAATGGGTACGCATGGGAACTCCGGACACGAAAGCGCGGGCGCACGGGCCGCCGTGGCGACGGTCGTGCTGGAAGGAAGCCCGCTAGTTTAAGGCGTCGCCGCGGCGCGCGCGGCCGACGGGGCGTCAGTCCGCCGAAGCGGGCTTCGCGGCAGGCTTGGCGGCCGGCTTGGATTCGCTGGCCGCGGGCTTGGACTCGGTCTTGGCCGCAGGCGCATCGGCAGACGGCTTGTCGCCGCCGGACGTGGTGCCGCTGCTCTCGACCAGATTGCGCTTCTTGTCGCCGTCCTTCTTGAAGTCGGTCTCGTACCAGCCGCTGCCCGCGAGGCGGAACGACGGCGCGGTGAGCTGCCGCTTGACCGCGGACGCACCGCAGTCCGGGCAGGTCTCGGGATCGGGATCGGACATCTTCTGCAGACGGTCGAAACTGTGGCCGCATTCGGCGCACTGGAAGGCATAGATCGGCATGGCGGGCGTGTGCTGGAAGTTGCGGGAGAGACGCAGACGTCCGAGATGCGGACGCCCCGGGCCGGTTCAAGCCGGCCGCGGGGCGCGATTGTGCGGGATTTTCGGCGGATGGCGGGGGGTTGCACGCCGAAACGCATCCAGCCCCATGGCACGCGGCTCGCGCCGGGCCGGCGCCGTCCCGGCTCAGGCCGCGTCGATGACCTGCTGGGCCAGCGTGGCCGCCCGCGCCAGCACCGCGTCGCGCGCAGCGCTGTCGATGTCCGCGGCACCCTGCAGATAACAGGTCAGCACCCAGGGTGTGCCGCCGGCCAGCGGCCACAGCACACCGATGTCGTTGCGCGTGTCCACGCCGTTGCTGCCGGTCTTCTCGCCGACCCGCCAGCGCGCGTCCACCCCCGCGCGAATGCAGGTGCTGCCGGTGTCGTTGTCGATCAGCCAATCGGCCAACTGCTGGCGCGATGCCGGTGACAACGCGTCACCCAGCACGGCGCGCTGCAGGGTGGCCGCCATCGCCGCGGGACTGGTGGTATCCCGCGGATCGTCGAGCGCGAAGCGGTTCATCTCCGGCTCGAGGCGGTCGTTGCGCGTCACCGTATCGCCGATGACGCTCAGCCAGTCGGTGACGCCCCGCGGCCCGCCCACCACGCCCAGCAGCAGGTTGGCCGCCGTGTTGTCGCTGGTCACCATGGTCGTGCGGCACAGGTCGCGCACGCTGATGTCCTTGCCGACGTGGCGCGTGGTGCCCGGCGAATGCGCGACGATGTCGGCGGCCTCGATCGGCAGCCGCCGATCCAGCGACAGCGTGCCCTCGTCGGCGTTCGCGAGCACCGTCGCGGTCAGCACCGCCTTGAAGGTGCTGCACATCGGAAATCGCTCGTCCTGCCGATGTCCGACCCGACGCCCGCTGGCGGTGTCCAGCAGCGTGACGCCCAGACGTCCGCTGCTCGCGGCTTCCAATGCGGCCCAGCTCCCGGCGCCGGTCACGGCGGCCGGCACGCCGGCACGGGTCGCCGCACGCGTGACCAGCGGCAACGCGGCCAGCGACACGGACGCGACTCCGACGCGCTGCAGAAAATTCCGGCGTGATGCCATCGGTGGGTCCTCGCGAATTCGGGCGTTAAGGCTAGGTGACCCCAAAACCGGCGACCAGCGCGTTGTTTCGGCAGCAGCCCCCAGGAAAATTCATGACGGAACGCGATTTCCGCCTGCAGGACGACATCCATCGCCCCACACCACGCAAATCACTAATATCCCGGCATGTCCCGTCCGCCACTTCCGCTCAATGCGCTGCGTGCCTTCGAGGCGGCGGCACGCCACCAGAACCTCACGCGCGCCGCTCTGGAGCTGCACGTCAGCCAGGCCGCGTTGAGTCATCAGATCCGCAAGCTCGAGGCAACGCTGGGCATCCGCCTGTTCCACCGCCTGCCGCGCGGTGTCGCGCTGAGCGACGAGGCCGCCGCCCTTTATCCGGTCCTCGGCGACGCCTTCGACCGCATCGCGGCCGCGGTCAACCGCGCCGGCGCGACGTCACGCCGCGAGGTGGTGACGCTCGGCGCGGTGGGCACCTTCGTCACCGGCTGGCTGCTGCCGCGCCTGCCGAAATTCGAGGCCGACCATCCGGGCATCGAACTGCGGCTGTCCACGCACAACAACCGCATCGACCAGGCGAGCGAGGGTCTGGATGCAGTGATCCGCTTCGGCGACGGCGACTGGCAGGGCCTGCACTGCACGGCGATCGCCGACACGCGGTTCGCGCCGGTCTGCGCGCCGTCGCTCGCCCATCGTCTGCGCGCGCCGCAGGATCTGGCCGCGCTGCGGCTGCTGCGGTCGTATCGCGAAGATGAATGGCCGCGCTGGTGCGAGGCGGCAGGCGTCGGCGGCATCGAAGCACGCGGCCCGGTGTTCGACTCCTCGCTCGCACTCGCCGGCGCCGCTGCGCTCGGCGCCGGTATCGCGCTGGTGCCGCTGGCGATGTTCGAACGCGAACTGCGCGAGGGCCGCCTGGTGCAGCCCTTCGAGATCGGCATCGATCTGGGCCGCTACTGGCTGACACGCCAGCGCTCGCGCCGCGAGCGCGAACCGGTGAAGCAGCTGCGCCTGTGGCTGCAGGCGCAGGCCGCGGTGACGCCGGCGCGCTGATGCCGCGCCGGCGTGCCGGAACTCAGTAGCCCCAGGGCGTCGGCGGCGCGGCGACGGTCTTCGTGAGGTCGAACTCGACCTGGAACTTGCGGCCGCCCGGACGGGCCAGCTCGTAGACGAAGCGCTGGCCGGGCTCGATCTCCATCGCCCAGGTGTTGGTGACCGAGGCGTTGAGGCCTTCCTTTTCGAACAGCGCGATCGATTCGGCATCGACCGGGAATTCCTGGCGCTGCGCGGTGCCGGCGTTCTGCGATTCGCCGCCGTACATGGTCACCGGATCGTCGCTGCCGTCGGGCATGCGGTGGTCGTGCTTGAGACGCAGGCCGTGTTCGGTGCGGGTCAGGATCCAGGTGCGCGAGTGATCGTCGCCGACGTGGAACGGGATGCGCAGCTCTTCCTTGCGGTTGCTGCAGTCGCGCACGTGCATCACCAGTTCCTTGCCTTCGAACGGATCGGGCTCGGCACCCGGCGCGGGCGCCGGCTCGTTGGCGATGATGCGACCGGCGAACGCTTCTCCGCAGTGACGCGAGATCGCGGCGAGGAACTCGTCGGCGGGCACGCGCTGGGTGGCCGCGTCGACAGCTGCGGCAGCCGCGGCGGCATCGGCGGTGGGATTGGCCGCGGCAGGACGCGCGGGGTCGACGGATTCATTGCCACCGCAGGCGGCGAGCGACATCACGGAGGCGATCAGGGCGAGTCGAAGCGGATTCGTGTTCATCGCATCACCCTAACCGGCACCCGCAAGGGCGGCAACCCGGGCACGCCCGGGGATCGCGATCATGCGGCCTCGTACAGCGCCAGCAGATCACCTTCGGCCTGTTCGAGTTCGGCGCGCAGCGCGGCCTGGCGCTGGCCGAGCGTCGTGGCCTTGTCGGGATCGGCGTAGGTCTCCGGATCGGCGAGTGCGCCATCGATCTCCGACAACGCCTGCTCGAGTTCGGCGACGCGCCCTTCCGCCTTCTGCAGCTTGTGCGGATTGGCTTTCGGTCGCGACGCGGCGGGCGCGGCAGCGGGTGCCGGCGCGGCGGCCCTGGTCGGCGGCGGCGTGCGCAGTTCGCCGGCATTGCCGCGCGCGCGCAGCCATGCGGCGTATTCGTCGAGGTCGCCGTCGAACGGAATCACCACGCCGTCGGACACGCGCCAGAAGGTATCGCTGACCAGACCGATGAGATGGCGGTCATGCGACACCAGCACGATCGCGCCGGCGAAATCGCTGAGCGCTTCGGCCAGGGCCTCGCGCATTTCGAGATCGAGATGGTTGGTCGGTTCGTCGAGCAGCAGCACGTTCGGCTGCAGCCACGCGATCAGCGCCAGCGCCAGACGCGCGCGCTCGCCGCCGGAGAAGCCGTCGATGCTCTCGAATGCGCGATCGCCGGGGAAGCTCCACTTGCCGAGGAAGTCACGGAACGACTGGATCGACGCGTTCGGCGAGATCTCGCGCAGGTGGTCGATCGGCGAGGTGCCGGCGACCAGCGATTCCACCGTGTGCTGGGCGAAGTAGCCGATGCGCAGGTCCGGATGCGCGTAGCGCTCGCCGGCCAGCAGCGGCAGTTCGCCCACCAGCGTCTTGACCAGGGTCGACTTGCCGGCGCCGTTCGGGCCGAGCAGACCGATGCGATCCCCGGCTTCGAGACCGAAGCCGACATTGTCGAGAATCACGACCTGTCCATCCGCGGCCGGATAGCCGCAGGTGCCGTGATTGATGCGCAGCAACGCGTGCGGCAGCTTCACCGGCGCCGGGAAATCGATCTGCACTTCGCGCTCGGCGCGCACGGCCTCCGTGTCGGCCATCTTGGCCAGGCGCTTGACCCGCGACTGCGCCTGCTTGGCCTTGGCCGCGCTGGCCTTGAAGCGGTCGATGAACTTCTGCAGATGCGCCTTCTCGGCCTGCGATTTTTCGTGGGTGATCTGCTGCAGGCGCAGTTGCTCGGAACGCTGGCGCTCGAACGAGGTGTAGTCGCCCGAATACAGTTTGGCCTTGCCGCCATGCAGGTGCAGCGTGTGGGTGCAGACGTTGTCGAGGAACTCGCGGTCGTGCGAGATCAGCAGCAGCGTGCCCGGATACTTCAGCAGCCACTGTTCCAGCCACAGCACCGCGTCGAGATCGAGATGGTTGGTGGGCTCGTCGAGCAGCAGCATGTCGCTGGGCGTCATCAGCGCGCGGGCGAGATTCAGACGCACGCGCCAGCCGCCGGAGAACGTCGCGACGGCGCGCTGGTGGGTGTCGGCCGGGAAGCCCAGACCGTGCAGCAGCTTGCCCGCGCGCGCGCCGGCGTCGTAGGCGCCGACTTCGGCCATGCGCAGATGCACCTCGGCCACGGCTTCCCAGTCCTCGGCGGCCAGCGCATCGGCCTCGGCCTTGAGCACCGCGGCCACGGCGGCATCGCCGCCGAGCACGAAGTCGATGGCCGGGTCCGGCAGCGAGGGCATTTCCTGGGCGATGCTGGCCAGGCGCAGGCGGTTGGGCAGATCGAGATCACCCTTGTCGGCCTCGACCTCGCCGCGCACGGCCGCGAACAGGGAGGACTTGCCGGTGCCGTTGCGGCCGACCACGCCCACGCGCCAGCCGGCATGCATGGTCAGGTCCATTTCGGACAGCAGCAAACGTTCGCCGCGCCGCAGGGCGAAATTCTTGAAAGAGATCATGCCGCCGATTCTACCGGACCGGCGCCGCACGGCCGATGTGGACCGACCTCGGGGCGCCGATGCCACCTGAAACCATCGTTCCAAAAAAGGAACAACAGAAACCGATTTTTATCGCGATTGACCGTTTTGAAACGACCGTGTTAAACCGGATTTAACGCTTCCCACCCCACGAGCCCGCCCACATGCACCGCCATCGCCTCACTCTCGCCGTCGCTGCGGCCCTGGTCCTGCCGACCGCCGCGTTCGCACAGCAAGCGCCGGCCGACACACAGGCCCGGACCTCCACCCTCGACACCCTGATCGTCACCGGTACCCGCGTCAGCGACCGCACCGTCGCCGAGTCGCAGTCGCCGATCGACATCATCACGTCCGAGACGCTGACCGCCTCCGGCACCACGGAACTGGCGACGGCGCTCGCACGCGCCCTGCCCTCGCTGAACTTTCCGCGCCCCGCGCTGACCGACGGCACCTCGGCGATCCGCCCGGCGCAGTTGCGTGGTCTCGCACCCGACCAGGTGCTGGTGCTGGTCAACGGCAAGCGCCGCCACACCTCGTCGCTGCTCAACCTCAACGGCACGATCGGCCGCGGCTCGTCGCCGGTCGACCTCAACACCATTCCGATCTCGGCGATCGAGCGCGTCGAAGTGTTGCGCGACGGCGCCTCGGCGCAGTACGGCTCCGATGCGATCGCCGGCGTCGTCAACGTGGTGCTGAAGGGATCTTCCGAAGGCGGCAGCCTGTCGGTGAGCGCGGGCCAGTACTCGGCCGGCGACGGCAAGCAGACCCAGATCGCCGGCGACACCGGCCTGGCGCTCGGTGACCGCGGGTTCCTGCATCTGTCGGCGCAGGTCGGCCAGCAGGAAGAGACCAACCGTGCGCGTCCGTTCGCGGGCACGCCGGGCGTCACCCAACCCGCGCTCGGCCAGAAGGCCTTCGTGATCGGCGAGCCGGAAGTCGATTTCGGCGCGGTGGGCTTCAACACCGACATTGCCCTGACCGACACCATCAGCGTCTATGGCTTCGGTACCGCGAGCAATCGCGACATCACTTCGTTCGCGTTCTTCCGCGCGCCGGGCAACACCGCGCAGAACATCAGCAGCATCTATCCCGACGGCTTCCTGCCGGAGATCAACAACATCTCCAAGGACCGGTCGCTGGTCGCCGGCGTCAAGGGCCACGCGGGCGAGTGGAACTGGGATCTGAGCTACAACTACGGCTACAACCACCTCGAGTTCTATACGCGCAACACGCTCAACGCGAGCCTGGGCGCGAGTTCGCCGACGTCGTTCTACGACGGCGCGCTGGAAACCACGCAGAACATCGTCAACCTCGACATCAGCCGCCCGCTGGAACTCGGCCTGGCCTACCCGGCCACGCTGTCGTTCGGAGTGGAAGGTCGCAACGAGAAGTGGAACCAGTCACCGGGCGAATATGGTTCGTATGCGAACGCCGGGCTCGGCGTGCCCGGTGCGGGCGCAGGCGCGCAGGGCTTCGGCGGATTCTCGCCCGAAGTCGCCGGTGCGTTCGACCGCGACAGCCACGCGGTGTACGCGGGCCTGGAGGCGGATCTCACCGAGAAGTTCTCCGCCGGCGCGGCAGCGCGTTACGAGGACTACGACGATTTCGGCAGCCAGGTCTCGGGCAAGCTGTCGGCGCGCTACGCGTTCAACGATGCGGTCGCACTGCGCGGTACGGTATCGAGTGGCTTCCGTGCACCGTCGCTGGCGCAGCAGTATTTCCAGACCGTCAGCACGACCTTCCTGCCCGGCATCAACACGCCGTTCGAGATCCGCACCTTCCCCGCCAGCAGCGCAGTCGCGCAGGCCTTCGGCGCCGAGCCGCTGAAGCCCGAGGAATCGCTGTCCTACAGCCTGGGCCTGGTGCTGCAGCCGGTCGACAATCTCTACGTCACCATCGACGCCTACCAGATCGACGTCGACGACCGCATCGCGCTGTCGTCCAACCTCACCGGTGACGCGGTGCGCCTGCTGCTGGAATCGCAGGGCATCTTCGGCATCACCGGCGGCCGCTACTTCACCAACGCCATCGACACCCGCACCCGCGGCATCGATGTTGTCGGCAGCTACCGCTGGGATCTCGCCGCCAGCAGCGTGGATCTGACCGCCGGCTACAACCACACCAAGACCGAGATCACCCGCATCGCGGCGAATCCGGAGGAACTGGCGCAGAACGGACTGGATCTCGAGCGCATCGATCGCGTCGAGATCGGCCGCATCGAGGACGGCTTCCCGCGCAACAAGCTGCTGCTGTCGGGCACCTGGAACGTGGACGACTGGGCGTTCGCGCTCTCGACCACGCGCTACGGCAGCGTGCGCACCACGCCCAACAATGCGGCGCTCGACCAGAAGTACGATGCCAAGTGGCTGCTCGACATCTCGGCAACGTTCAGGCCGGGCGACAGCTGGGCACTGACGCTGGGCGCCGACAACGTGCTCAACGAGTACCCGGACGAGAACATCTTCGGCAACTCGACCAACGGGCAGTTCCCGTACAGCAATCTTTCGCCGTTCGGCTTCGGTGGCGCATTCGCCTACGCGAAGATCGCCTACAACTGGTAAGGCCTCCGGGCTTCTCGCCTGGATCGATGCCCCGGCTTGCCGGGGCATCCTCGTTTCAGCGCGGGGTGCGCCGTGGGAGCGCGGTTGCGCGCGAAGCGGTATCGGTGCGGTCCCCTCGCACGCAAGCCCGCTCCCACGCTCGAGCCATCCGACCGCTCGCGGTGACTGCGCATGCGGATTCCGGATTCCGGATTCCGGATTCCGGCGAAGAACGCACATATTCCTGCTTGCTCCTGTCGCAAGGCGTCGGCGACACTGCAAAACCAGTACAGGCGACACGCCCCCCGATGCCGCACAACACCGACCTGATCAACATCGTCGCCGTCGGCCTCGCCATGGCCTTCGTGTTCGGCGCGCTCGCCAACAGGTTGCGGCTCTCGCCGCTGGTGGGCTATCTGGTCGCGGGGATCGTCGTCGGACCGTTCACGCCGGGCTTCGTCGCCGACCAGGATCTCGCCAACCAGCTCGCCGAGATCGGCGTGATGTTGCTGATGTTCGGGGTCGGCCTGCACTTCTCGCTCAAGGATCTGATGGACGTGAAGTCCATCGCGATTCCCGGCGCGATCGCGCAGATCACCGTGGCGACCGTGCTCGGCTGGGTGCTGGCGTGGCTGATGGGCTGGCCGATGGTCAGCGGCTTCGTGTTCGGCCTGGCGCTGTCGGTCGCCAGTACCGTGGTGCTGCTGCGCGCGATGGAAGAGCGGCGATTGCTGGACACGCGGCGCGGCAAGATCGCGGTCGGCTGGCTGATCGTCGAGGATCTGGTGATGGTGCTGGCGCTGGTGCTGCTGCCGGTGCTGGCCGACATCTACACCGACCGCGGTGGCGACACGCCACCGGGCGCCGGCGCGATCACGCTGATGATCTTCTGGACGCTGGTCAAGGTCAGCGCCTTCGTCGCGGTGATGCTGCTGGTCGGCCGCCGGGTGATCCCCTGGGTGCTCGAACGCATCGCCGGCACCGGTCAGCGCGAACTGTTCACCCTGTCGGTGCTGGCGATCGCGCTCGGCGTGGCCTTTGGCGCATCCGCGTTGTTCGGCGTGTCGTTCGCGCTGGGTGCGTTCTTCGCCGGCATGGTGCTCAACGAATCGGAATTCAGCCACGAAGCCGCGAACGATTCGCTGCCCCTGCGCGACGCGTTCGCGGTGCTGTTCTTCGTCTCGGTGGGCATGCTGTTCAATCCGATGATCGTGGTCGAGCATCCGTGGCAGGTGCTGGCGACGTTTCTGATCATCGTGGTCGGCAAGTCGATCGCAGCGTACTGGATCGTGCGGCTGTTCAAGCACCCGCGCTCGACCGCGCTGACCATCTCGACCAGCCTGGCGCAGATCGGCGAGTTCTCCTTCATCCTCGTCGGCCTCGGCGTTGCGCTGCAGTTGCTGCCGGAAACCGGGCGCGATCTGGTACTGGCCGGCGCACTGCTGTCGATCGTGGTCAATCCGCTGCTGTTCGCCGGACTCGACCGCTGGCAGGCCAAGCAGGAACTCGCCGCGCGCGCCGCGTCGGCCGCGCACGAAGCGCCACTGCCGCCCGAACACGGCGTGCCGGAAGATCTGCATGGCCACGCCATCCTGGTCGGCTACGGCCGCGTCGGTCGCCAGTTGGCCGATCTGCTGAAGCAGCGCGGCGTGCCGCTGGTCATCGTCGAGGACGACAACGAACTGGTGCGCCGCGGCCGCGAGCGTGGCTTCACCGTCGTGCGCGGCAACATCGCGTCCGAACCGGTCATGCTCGACGCCGCCCCCGACCGCGCGGCGCTGGCGATCTTCGCGATTCCGCAGGCGCTGGAAGCCGGCGAGGCGATCGAACGCATGAAGGCGGTCAATCCCGCGCTCACCGTGCTGGCCCGTGCGCACAGCGACGGCGAGGTCAAGCATCTGCTGCAGCACGGCGCCGACGGCGCGGTGCTGGCCGAACGCGAGCTGGCGTACTCGCTGGCCGAAATGGTGATGTCGACACCGCCGTTCCGTCCGGTGCGTCCGGGTTCGGTGCCGGTCGAGGCGCCGCAGCCGGGCTGACGATGCGCCTGGTCGTGCTCAGCGGGGCCGGCATCTCGGCCGAGAGCGGCATCCCGACGTTCCGCGATGCGCTGACCGGCCTGTGGGCGCGCTTCGACGCCGAGCGCCTCGCGACCGAAGACGCATTCCGCGCCGATCCCGCGCTCGTCTGGGGCTGGTACCGCTGGCGCGCGGCGATGATCGCCGCGGCCACGCCGAATGCCGCCCACGTCGATGTCGCCGCGCTCGCCGATGACGGGCACGCGCTGACTGTGGTCACCCAGAACGTCGACGATCTGCACGAACGCGGCGGTGCGCGCGACGTACTGCATCTGCATGGTCGCCTGCTGGCCTCGCGCTGCATCGGCTGCGGTGCGTGCGTCAGGCCCGACCCGATCCTCGCGCCGCCCTCGCCACCCGAAGGCGGCACGCGCGAAACGCCGCCTGCGTGCACGGTCTGCGGCGCAGCGTTCCGGCCCGATGTCGTGTGGTTCGGCGAAGCGTTGCCGACCGACGCCTGGGACGCCGCAGAAATCGCCGTCGATGCCTGCGACCTGCTGGTCGTCGTCGGCACCTCGTCACTGGTGTGGCCGGCCGCCGGCCTGCCCGAACGCGCGCTGCGCACCGGCACGCCGGTGCTCGACATCAATCCGCAGGCGACGCCGCTGTCGTCGCGTGCGACCGCGCACTGGTCACTGACCGCGACCGCCGGCATGGCGCAGCTGCGCGCGCGACTGCAGCGGATGCCGGACGATCCCCTGCGCGTGCTCGCGGATTGAGCGCGGCCTCAATCGTCCAACGGCAGCAGGATGTCGGCGCGCAGATCGGCTTCGGCCACCTGCTCGGGATCGTCGAGGAAGTGGTAATGCAGCGGCGCTTCGCGCAGGCGTTCACCACTCGCCGGCCACCACTGCGCCAGCAGGCGATCAGTCATGTCTTCCAGTTCCGAGTACGCGCCGATATGGCGCACGCGGGCATGGCGACCGCCTCCGATCGTCAGCCTGCGCAGCGGACGCGGCAGACTCGCCGGCACCGGCAGACGCACCGCGGCATCGAACTGCAAGGCGTGCGGCGGCAGGTCGCGGTGATCGCCCAGCGGCACGCCGATCAGCGCATCGATACCGTCCACCAGACCTGCGGTTCCGGCCCAGCCGAACAGGCGACCGAAGGCATCGTCCAGATCGTCGAACGCGCCACGCGCGCGCAGCGCCACGACCTCGAACGGTGCGATCTCGACGAGTTCGACGGCCAGCGGATCGAGCGTTTGCGGTGAGGGCGGCTGCAGGCGACCCAGCAACGCGGTTGCCTGCGCCGTACTGCCGCGCAGCCCGGCGGGGGTGACGCCGAGTGTCTGCCGGAACGTGCGGGCCAGCGCCTGCGGGCTGGCGTAACCGACCGCGAGCGCAACCCGCGTGACCGTCTCCCCCGCGGCCAGCAGTTGCAGCGCGCGCGACAGGCGCAGTCGCGTCAAGGTACGCCCCAGCGTTTCGCCGGTCGCTGCGCGCCACACGCGATGGAAATGGAACGGGGACAGGCTGGCCTGGCGCGCGAGCGTCTCCAGCGGCGGCAGCGCCGCGCCCTCGGCGACGAGGTCCTGCAGATGCCCGGCGACGGCGGCGATACGCGGTGCGAGACGGGTCCGGGTGTCGGCTTTCATGGCGGCGCTCGCGATGGGCTTGCAGCGAGTATCCGGTTCCGGCGACCGGCGCGCGTACCCGATCTTGCGCATCGCGCCGCCGGTCACCGCGGCTACGATGGACCGGCGTCACTGCGGCGGGTGTCAGCCCTGCTCGAACGCCAGCTGCCCGCCGGCGGCATCGACCTTGATGGTGTCGCCGCTGACGAACGCGCCCGAGAGGATGCGCTGCGCCAGCGGATTCTCCAGCTGCTGCTGGATCGCGCGCTTGAGCGGACGCGCACCGTAGACCGGATCGAAGCCGACATTGCCGAGCAGATCGAACGCAGCGTCCGAGACTTCGATGCGCAGCCCGCGTTCGGCCAGACGCTTGTCGAGACCGCGCAGCTGGATCTTCGCGATCTCGCGGATCTGCGCTTTCTGCAAGGGGTGGAACACCACGATGTCGTCGAGCCGGTTGATGAACTCCGGGCGGAAATGCGCCTGCACGACGCCCATCACCGCGGCCTTCATCTGCGTGTAACCCTCGGCGCTGTCGGCGTCGGTGCCGCGCTCGCTCATTTCCTGGATCTGGTGCGAGCCGAGATTCGAGGTCATCACGATGACCACGTTGCGGAAGTCGACCGTGCGGCCCTGCCCGTCGGTCAGACGGCCATCGTCGAGCACCTGCAGCAGGATGTTGAAGACGTCCGGATGCGCCTTCTCCACTTCGTCGAGCAGGATCACGCTGTACGGGCGTCGGCGCACGGCTTCGGTCAGATACCCGCCTTCCTCGTAGCCGACGTAGCCCGGCGGCGCACCGATCAGGCGCGCGACCGAGTGCTTCTCCATGAACTCGCTCATGTCGATGCGCACCATCGCGTCCTGGCTGTCGAACAGGAATTCGGCCAGCGCCTTGCACAGCTCGGTCTTGCCGACGCCGGTCGGGCCGAGAAACAGGAACGAGCCGGTCGGGCGATCGGGATCGCTGAGCCCGGCGCGCGAACGGCGCACCGAATCGGACACGACCTTGATCGCTTCCTCCTGGCCGATCACGCGCGTGTGCAGCTGCGATTCCATCGCCAGCAACTTCTCGCGCTCGCCCTCGAGCATCTTGCTGACCGGAATGCCGGTCCAGCGCGCGACGACCTGGGCGATCTCCTCGGCGGTCACCTTGTCCTGCAGCAATGTGAACCCCGTCGTTTCGGCCTCCTGCGCGGCCTGCAGCTGCTTCTCCAGTTCCGGGATGCGCCCGTACTGGATCTCGCTCATGCGCGCGTAGTCCTGCGTGCGCTGGGCCGATTCGAGATCGAGTTTGGCGGCCTCGATCTGCTCCTTGATCTTCGTCGCGCCCTGCACGGTGGCCTTTTCGGCCTTCCAGACCTCTTCCATGTCGTTGTAGTCACGCTCGAGCGTGGCGATCTCGGCTTCGAGATCGGCCAGGCGCTGCTTCGACTCGGCGTCCTTCTCCTTCTTCAACGCTTCGCGCTGGATCTTGAGCTGGATCAGGCGACGTTCCTTGCGGTCGAGCTCCTCCGGCTTGGAGTCGATCTCCATGCGGATGCGCGACGCCGCCTCGTCCATCAGATCGATGGCCTTGTCCGGCAACTGGCGGTCGGCGATGTAGCGGTTCGACAGCGTCGCTGCGGCAACGATCGCCGGATCGGTAATCTCCACGCCGTGGTGCACGGCATAGCGTTCCTTGAGGCCGCGCAGGATCGCGATCGTGTCCTCGACGCTCGGCTCGCCGACGAACACCTTCTGGAAGCGACGCTCCAGCGCGGCGTCCTTCTCGACGTACTTGCGGTATTCGTCGAGTGTGGTCGCGCCGATGCAGTGCAGTTCGCCGCGCGCGAGCGCAGGCTTGAGCATGTTGCCGGCGTCCATCGACCCTTCGGCCTTGCCGGCGCCGACCATCGTGTGCAGTTCGTCGATGAAGAGGATGATCTGGCCCTCGTTCTTCGACAGATCGTTAAGCACGCCCTTGAGGCGCTCCTCGAACTCGCCGCGGAACTTGGCGCCGGCGATCAGCGCGCCCATATCCAAGGAGAGCACACGCTTGCCGCGCAGGCCCTCGGGCACTTCGTTGTTGATGATGCGCTGGGCCAGGCCTTCGACGATCGCGGTCTTGCCCACGCCCGGCTCGCCGATCAGCACCGGATTGTTCTTCGTGCGCCGCTGCAGCACCTGGATCGTGCGGCGGATTTCCTCGTCGCGGCCGACCACCGGATCGAGCTTGCCGCTCTCGGCGCGCGCGGTCAGATCGATCGTGTACTTCTCCAGCGCCTGGCGCGCGTCCTCGGCGTTCTCGTCCTTGACGCTTTCGCCGCCGCGCACCTGGGTGATCGCGGCCTCCAGTCGCGCCTTGTCGGCGCCGGCCGCCTTGAGCGCCTTGCCGGCATCGCCGCTGTCGTCGAGCGCGGCCAGCACGAACAGTTCGGAGGCGATGAACGCATCGCCGCGCTGCTGGGCGAGCTTGTCGGTCACGTTGAGCAGGCGCGAGAGATCGTTGCCGACCGACAGCTGGCCGGCCTGGCCGGTAACCTTGGGCAGCCGGTCCATCGCCTCGGTCAGGCGCTCGCGCAGCACGGGCACGTTGACGCCGGCCTGGCCGAGCAGCGGCCGCGTGCCGCCGCCCTGCTGGTCGAGCAGCGCCAGCAACAGATGCACCGGTTCGATGAAGTTGTGGTCGCGGCCCACGGCCAGCGACTGCGCGTCGCTCAGCGCCTGCTGGAAACGCGAGGTGAGCTTTTCCATCCGCATGACGGGAATCCTCGGGAGATCGGGGCCGGCAACACCGGCAATGTCCCTCAGATGCGGTCGAAGCGGCGTGTTGCAAGCCTGCCGTCACGCGCAGCGCGGACGTCACTCCGGGGCGATACCCTTCGCGCGCTCACAGGAATCGTTCGCGCATGTCCGCCGGCGGCACCAGGCACACCGCGTTGCGTCCGAACATGCGATAGCGGTTGCGTGCGAGCAGACGATACGCGCGGTCCCGGAGCACGCGCGGCATGATGCGGAGTACACCGGCGACACGCCACGCACCGCCAAGGCGACGCAGGACCTCGATGACACCGCCGCTGTCATGCCAGGCCGCGTCCCCATCGACGAGCAGGAACGACACGGGATCAGCCGGATCGATCCCGTGCCTGACCAGCAGGTCATGGCCGACCCTGTCCTGCATTGCGGCAAACCGGAATCCAGCGCGCCGATCGCGACGCAGCAGGAAACGCACCCAGCCGCTGCACAGCGCACAGGTCCCATCAAACACGACGATGGGCCCCGCACGGGCTAGGGGACATGACGCGGGCGGACGGACAGGGCTCACTTCGGTTCTCCTGACACGCGCCCATCATGCGACAACGGGAAAACCACCGGACGCCAGACCGCCCTTCCGCGCGACCGTGCGGAATCGGATACGCGCAGCGCCTGCAGTCCCGCCACATCCGGAACCGCGATGCCGACACGGCGCCGGGTCCGCAAAGAGCACGTATCCCGAGGCCCACACGCATCGCCGCGTGCGACCTGCAGGCGGCGTACCGGAACTCACTGGAGGCCTTCGCAGGCCGCGGTCGGAGAGACGAGACCGACGGCGCAGGCAGGCCCGCGGGCCTTTGCGGGTGGCGGGCCCAATCCCTGTCCCTGACCACCGCGTGCCGGAACCGCCGCCCGGGCAGACGCGCGGGAGGCGGTCAGGAAACTCGACTCAGATTTCCAGAATGGATTCCACTTCCAGCACCTTGCGACGGGCCAGCGCAAGATTCGACTTGCTGCGGTCGAGCACCACGTAGATGAACAGACCGGGTTTGGACGCGACAGGGCGCAGGATGTGGTACGCCTTTCCAAGCGTGATGAGGATGTCCTCGATCGTGTCGTCGATGTTGAGAGACTTGGCGGTGTTGAGCTTGGCCCGGATCACCTCGGTGTTTCCGGCGGCGGCCACTTCCATGTCCAGGCCACTTCCGGCCTCGCCCAGCAACATGCCACTCGTGTAATCGACCAGGGAAACGGCCTGCGCACCATCGATCTGTAGCAACGCCTGAAGCGATTCGTTCAAGTTCGCCATTTCACTTTCCTTCTTGTTGGAACAACGGTTGCAAACGCAGGCATCGGGCTCAGGACCCGAGGCATGCGGACTGGATGTTTCTGCTGCAATTGCGTGCTTTCCAGAGCACGTCGCCGATGACGCTGCGCTGTGTGCAGGCGGCCATCAGCAACAAGGGGCGTGTCGACGTGGGAATCGACAGCATCAGGACCTTGCCTTCACCGGCCTCGATGATCAGGAGTTCCATTTCGCCCAGCGCGAGCTCGCGGGCCACAGCTTTGGCCAGCGCCAGCATCGAACTGGTCATCGCCGCCAGGCGCTCACCGCGCCCATCGGCTCCACTGGCCTCGGCGACCGGAAAGCCGTCGATGCTTGCGACCACCGCATTGCGCAGACCTGGCAACGCCGCCGCGAATGCGTCGAGTTCCTGCTGGATACGTTCGACAAGAGGGCCTGGAATCTGCATGGCGCCACGCGTTTCAAGCATGCCCGGCCACCAGTGCCTCTGTTTCGATACGACTCATCAGAATGTCCATCAACATGAGGATGTCTTCGGGTTCGCGGGCGTCGATCGGCACCAGCGGAATGCATTTCGCAAGCACGCGGGGAACGACGCTCAGTTCACGCACCCGGTCTTGTTCGGCCAGGTCGATCTTGCTCAGGCCCACGACGACAGGAGGGGCGGTATCCAGTGCATCGAGCGCGTCGAGGTAGCGATCCAGCTCCGCCAGTGGATCGGCAAGGCTGGCATCCACGAGCACGATCACGCCGACCGCGCCCTCCAGCAGGATCGGCCAGATGAAGGAGAAGCGCGCCTGTCCGGGACTGCCGAACAAACGCAGGCGCTCTCCGCTCGGCAGAGCGAGATCGGCGTAATCCATCGCAACGGTCGTGCCCAGCTTCTCCGACCCGATATCCGTGTTGTCGACGTCCGTATCGACGATCTGGCCCTGGGCAACGGCACGCACCAGCGTGGACTTGCCCGCCCCCATCGATCCGAGGATCACGATCTTGTGCGTCTTCATAGGCTGGCCGTGATGCGACGTCGGACCGAAGACCACATCCGCGCCAAGGCCGAACCGCCACCGGCGCGCACCTGTGCTGCAGCCGGCTCGGGAGTGCCCTTGGCGCCCTGCACCGCGGACACGTCCGCGTAGCCGCTCAGAAATGCCGCATTGAAGAACCCTTCCACCACCGCCTCCTCCAGATCCAGCAACGCAGCCGCCTGCCGTGCCGTGCTGGGCTGCTTGAGCAGCAGGCAGCACAAGCGGAAATGATCGTGCCGCCGTGCGAGTGCCCTGAAATCGGGCCACTGCCGCAGTGACAGTTGCGAGGCCCCGTCCATCGGCGCCAGCAATCCCGCCCCGCCGCCAATCCGCAGCCCCAGGCTCCACAGGAAAGGCGCAAGCGGCCAGGCCACACCTGCCGACAGCGCCTCGTCGAACACGCGATGCGTCGTCGGTAGCACCGACAACTGCAGGAACGCTGCCGCCAGACGGTCGATCGTCTCCTCGTAGCCGAGCACATCGACAGGGAGGACAAGCTGCCTGGCGAAGTCCAGCCACACCACCCGCTGTTCCCCCTCGACCATGACTGCAACGCCGTCGTGTGCGATGACGCGTGCGCGCAGACGTTCTGCCAGTACGGCCGCAGGAGGCGATCCAGAAGGCCCGGATGCAACCGACGCACTGCTGCCACTGCAGCGACGCAGGAGGATCGAGGTGATATCGGCGCTGTCGAGCACCCCATTCTGCGGGCCTCGCCCATCGCGCAGGCTGCCATCGGACTCGAGCAGCCAGAAAGGCAGGCTATCCCGGCCCTGCGCCATATGCAGGCCCACACGCGCCATCGCGCTGTCCGCCATGGCGACAAGCACGTCGCACCCCGACAGATCCGACGACACACGGACAACCGGGGCGTCGGGCACGCGGGCCAGCATCGACTCCAGCCGCTGCAGCAAGGCGTGCTCAGTGGCGCGGTCGGCCCCCATCACCAGCACACGCAACTCGAGCCTCGTCCGATGCGCTCCGCCAGTCTCCAACATCTGCTTTCCCCTGCCGACCATGGCCCGGTGCCAGACAGCACCGTCTTCCTTCCCATGCACAGAGGCTACGTCCAACCACACGGCGTGAAAGTGATGTATTCCCCAATTCAGCTAGTGCGCAAACCGGCCGTTCCGCACGTGGGCGCGCGCCCGTTCTCTCAATCACGCGGCGCCGCTGGCTGGATGATCTCCACCCAGTAACCATCCGGATCCTTGATGAAGGCGATGGACTTCATCGTGCCGTCGGTCAGGCGCTTCTGGAACGTGACGCCGAGGTCTTCAAAACGCGCGCACGCCGCGTGGATATCCGGCACGCTGACGCAGATGTGGCCGAAGCCGCGCGGGTCGCTGTTGCCGTCGTGATAGACCGGGCCGTCCTGGGTTTCGGTCCCGTGGTTGTGGGTGAGTTCGAGGACGCCGGCCTGGCGCGCGACCCATTCGCGGCGTGCGTCTTCATCGTCGGGAATCACACTCGGATCGTCGACCAGGGCGAGGAAGAACAGCGAGAACTTCGCCTGTTCGAAATCGGCCTTGCGCACGAGGGTGAAGCCGAGCACGCGGGTGTAGAAGTCGAGCGAGGCGGTCGCGTCCTTGACCCGCAGCATGGTGTGGTTGAACACGAAATCCCGGGTGGCGGCATCGCGCGGGGCAACGCCCGGGACGTTGGCGAGATCGGCAAGGGTCTGTGCGGTCATGGCACGGCGCTCCTGTGAGGGGCCGTCCATTATCGGCGAAGCCGCCGGAAGGGTGCGGTCACGCAGCGTTGGCGGCGTCCGGTTGCAGCCAGCCCTGATAACGCACCAGTGGCCCGATCAGCGGCAGCGCGGCCTCGACCTCGAATGCGTAACGCCCGTCGACTTCACGTTCGTTGCAGCGCACGTCGCGGAACAGCGCGGCCGGCAACGGCAGGATGCCGAACAGGCGCACGCCCACGACGTTCCAGAAGATCGCGCCGTCCCAGGTGTGCAGCACGAAGCGGAACTGCACCGGGCCGAGCCGCTCGCGCAACTGACCGTCGCGATGCCACAGCTTCGAGCGCATGCGCGAGGCCTTCGGCGGTGCGCCGAACGTGCGCACCCAGATCTCGCCCCTCGGGCCGCTGGCGAAATCGACACTGACCGGCGCATCGGACATCGCGCGCGGCAGACCTGCAACGCGTGCGCACAGGCGCGACAGCAGCCCCGTGCCGCGCACCACCGTCACCTGTCCGCTGTAGCGCGCCGCGCCATGCACGCCGTGCAGCGCGCGCAGCGTATCGGGCAGGCGGAAGAATGCGGCACCGAGCAGGGTCTGGTAGAGGGTCGGCGTCATCGTGGGCAGTGCGTCGGATCGGGCGCGCAGGATAGCCGCTGCGCGTCGCAGGGGCTCAGACCGGTTCCGGCCGCCGTTGCAGCGACAGCAGGCCGACGATCACCGCCAGCGCCGCATAGGCCGCCGCGAACTGGAACGCGATCGCCTGGCGCAGGCCTTCGAGCTGCCACGGCAGCACCAGCGCGCCGGTCGGATGCACCGAATGGATCACACCGAAAAGGGTCGCCACTGCAGCCGCCAGCAGCGCCGAGACCGCGACCCCCGGACGCCGGTCGACCAGCGCGACCAGTGCGGTCGCCCACAGCATCGCGGTGATGATGAAGCCGTTGCCGAGGACCACGATCGTCGCCATCTCGGGCAGGCCGTGACCGGCATCGACCTGCGCGTACAGCGCGGCCATGCGCTCGGGATCGATCCACGCCGGATTGCCGAACTTGATGTTGAGCAGATAGGCGATGGCCGGCAGGAAGGCCAGCGACACTGCGATCGCGTGCTCGCGCTTCGTGCTGTGGAAGGCCTGCACGGTGATGTCGATGCCGACGAAGACGATGATCGGCGCGAGCACCGCGACCGGCAGCCATTGCACCAGACCGGACACCAGGCCGAGCATGCCGCCGATGCCGATGAACAAACCCGTCAGCAGCGTGTAGCCGCTGCGCGCGCCCATGTGCTTGTAGGCCGGCTGGCCGATGTAGGGCGTGGTCTGCGCCACACCGCCACAGACACCGGCGACCAGCGTCGCGATCGCCTCGACCAGCAGCACATCGCGTGTGCGGTAGTCGTCGCCGGCGGCGCGTGCGCTCTCGCTGACGTTGATGCCGCCCACGACCATCAACAGGCCGAACGGCAGCAACAGCGAGAGGTACGGCAGCGTCGACGACAGGCCTGCGATGAAGCCGAGGTTCGGCACAGGCAACGCGGGCGCCGGCCAGTTCGCGTCCGGCAGTGCGAAACCGGGCGAGAAGCCGGCGAGCCCGAGGCCGTAGTACAGCGCCAGGCCCACGAGCAGGGCGAACGGCACGCCGGGCAGGCGCAGCGGCACCGGACCGCGCGCGACCAGCACGTACAGCAGCAGGCCGAGCGTCGCGAAGCCGGCAACCGGCGAGCGCAGCGTTTCGATCAGCGGCAGGAAGCCGAGCAGCATCAGCGCCGCACCGCCGATCGAACCCAGCAGCGCCGCGCGCGGCACGACGCGGGTGATCCAGTCGCCGGCGAACGACAGCACGAACTTCAGCACGCCCATCACCACCAGCGAGGCCATGCCCAGCTGCCAGGTCGCGATGCCGGCGGCGTTCGCGTCCAGGCCCTGCTGGCGAAACGCGACGAACGCGGGGCCGAGTACCAGCAGCGCCATGCCGATGCTGGTCGGCGCGTCGAGACCGAGCGGCATTGCGGTGACGTCGTCGCGCCCGCTGCGCTGCGCGAGGCGGCGCGCCATCCACGTGTACATGAGATTGCCGACCAGCACGCCGAAGGCGGTGCCCGGAAACATGCGTCCGAACACGATATCGGCCGGCACCCCGAAGATCCCGACCAGCGCCGCGGCGATGAAACCGAGGATGGACAGGTTGTCGACGACGAGGCCGAAGAAGCCGTTGATGTCGCCGGGGACGAACCAGCGGGGGCGGTGAGTGGAGGCTGCGGCGGTGGACATCGGTTTCCCGGGATTGGAAAAAATCTCTCTAACCCGTCATTCTGGCGAAGGCCGGAATCCATTTTGATCTTGCTTCAACGTTTCCTTCGCGGAACCCCGTGCAAAGGCGAAGATCAAAATGGGTTCCAGCTTCCGCTGGAACGACGTGGACGAATTCGAATGCGAACGGAGGCGCGATCGCGCGTCCTGACAAGCAACCGAGACCCACCACGAAACGCCATGACGGGTCGAGAAACAGCCTCAGAACTTCGCCGTGAACTCCACACCCCAGGTCCGCGGCTCGTTGATGAAGCCGGTCAGGTTGTTGAAGTCGATGCCGCCGACGATGCGCGTGCTGTCGGTGATGTTGCGGCCGAATACGGCGAGGTCGTAGTTGCCCTGGTTCCAGTTCGTGCCGACGCGCAGACCGCCTTCCAGCGTGGAGCGGCCGCGGAACTCCGGCGATTCGTACAGGAAGAAGTTGACCTGTCCGCGGTAGGCCCAGTCGGTGTAGACGTAGAACTCGGCGTCGTCGCCGACCGGCACACCCCAGCGCGCGGTGAGGTTGTGGATCCACTTCGGTGCCTGCGGCAGCGAGTTGCCGTCGACGAGTGCGAAGGTCTGGCCGTCGATGACCGTCGTCGGATCGGTGATCGTGCACCCGCCGCCGCAGATCGCCACCGCGAGGTTCGGGTCGTCGATCTCGGTGTCGTTGTAGCTCGTGCCCCAGGTCACCAGCAACGTGTCGGTCAGCCAGGCCTGCAGGTCGAGTTCGGCACCCTGGCCGATCGACTTGTCGGCATTGAGCAGGATCGCCTGGTTGGTCGCGCCGCCGACGGCGATCAGCTGCTGGCCGTCGACGTTGTAGCGGAACAGGTTGAAGCCGATGCGGCCGCGGCGGTCCCACAGGTCGGCCTTGATGCCGACCTCATAGGAGATCACTTCTTCCGAGTCGGCGACCGAGATGCCGCCGAAGGCGAGGCGGCCCTGGATCGACGGCGCGCGGAAGCCCTTGGCGACGCGGCCGTAGACGTTGACGTCGTCGTTGAGTGCGTAGACCGCGCTCGCGTCCCAGCTGATGTCGTCGACATCGGTGTTCTCGAAGAACGGGCCGCCGACCGGCGTGCCGAACGGCACGGCCTGCAGCACGCTGGCACTGAAGTCCTTCTTGTCCTGCGTGTAGCGCAGGCCGCCACGCAGTTTCAGCTTGTCGGTCGCGGCGTATTCGCCGGACGCGAACAGCGCCCAGGCGGTATTGCGCTGCTCCTGCACGGCATGGCCGGTCTGCGGATTGCCGGGGCTCAGCGAATCGTAGTTGAGACTGTCGACGGTCAGTTCCTCGCGGAACCAGAACGCGCCGGCCTGCCAGTCGAAGGGGCCGTCGAGGTTCGACTCCAGGCGCACTTCCTGGCTGATCTGCTTGTGCTCGGGAATGCCGTCGGCCGACTCCGATGCAAACGGGATCAGGCCGGGGCCGGAATCGGGCAGGAACACCGCGCCGTAGCCGCCGTCGATGTCACCCCGGTTCAGGGATTCCAGCGTCTCGTACCCGGTGATCGAGTACAGGCTGTAGCGGCCGAAATCCCAGCGCAGGCGGGCGCTGCCGCCCCAGGTTTCGAGGTCGGAGAAGTTGACGCCGTCGAGCGACACGCTGTCGCGGTCGAAGCCCGGGCGGAAGCGGTTGCTGCCGGGCTCGACGAGGTTGGCGCGGAACAGGCGCGCGGTGCCGTTGAGATCGCGGCGGTGCAGGTTGAACAGACCTTCGAAGCCGTCGCCTTCGTAGAGGAACTGCACGCGTGCGGCGGATTCGTCGTAACCCTCGAAGCCATCGTTGGGCGCATCGGCCAGGGTGTTGCGCACCGAATCGTCGCGGCGCTGGTACAGCGCCGACACACGCGCCGACCAGCGCTCGGTCAGCGCGCCGCCGACCGCGCCTTCGAAGTTCCACATGTTGTCGCTGCCGTAGGCGAGCTTGCCGTAGCCCTCGAAATCCTGGCTCGGGCGCACCGAATCGAACTTCACCACACCGGCCGGCGTGTTGCGGCCGAACAGCGTGCCCTGCGGGCCGCGCAGCACTTCGACGCCGGCGATGTCGAACACCGGAAAGCCCTTCAGCAGCGGGTTCTCCAGCACCACGTCGTCATAGATCAGCGAAACGGGCTGCGATGCGTTGAGATCGAAGTCGGTGTTGCCGAGGCCGCGGATGTAGAAGCGCGGGAACGCACGGCCGTAGCTCGATTCGATGTTGAGGCTGGGCACGCGGCCCGACAGGAAGCGAATGTCGGTGCCGCCGCTGCCGAGCACGCCGAGCTTCTCGGCATCGAGCGTGGTGATCGACACCGGCACGTCCTGGATGTTCTCCACCCGGCGCTGCGCGGTGACCTGCACTGCATCGAGCGTGGCCGGCGTGGAGGCCGTCGTCGCCTCCTGGGCGAACACGGTCACCGGCAAGGCGCAGGCCAGCGCGAAGGCGAGACGGGCAGGACGGAAAGCGGTCTGGGACACGCGACTGGACGACATGGGCGGCCTCTCGAAGGGCGTGGGAATCAGAAGGAGACGTCGGCGTGCAGTTGCGAGCGCAGCACCGACAGGTGACCGGTTTCCTGCTTCCATGCGGTCCGGATGGCCTCGATCGCGGCGGCCTGCTCCGGCGTATCGGGATGATGCACCACCAGTTCCTTGGAGCGCAGGCGCGACGGCGTGTCGGCACCCGGCGGCAACCACTGGCCGTAGACGTCGATCACGCTCAGGCCCTTGGGAAAGCGCGGGGTGACTTCGCGATCGAGAAAGTCGAGCCAGCGCTGTTCCGAAGCCGCGGTCTCTTCGGGCGAGGCCACCCACTGGCCGGTCGCGAAATACAGTTCGGTGCGCACCCAGCCGATGCCTTCGGCCGGCCGCGTGGCATCGCCGTGATAGGCCGACGTGACGACCTTCTCCGGCACACCGGGCGCGGACGTGGGCGCGGTGGTGGCGCAGGCGGCGAGCGCCGAGGCGGCAATGAGCGGCAGCAGGAGACGTGGGAACAGGGACATGGAGACGGCCGGTCAGGTGCGGGGGCGCCATGCTAGAGGCGTGGCGGGCCGCGAATTGTTGCAATGCCGCAACACTGTATCGCCTTATCGCGATGGACGTATGAATTTCACGCAGGCCCAATGGACGACCTGCCGCGCCCTGCGCGGTCGCGGTGCCGGGTGCCACGTCGCCCCTCCCCAGATGCGCGCCCGGCACCGCCCCTCCTCCCGCCTTCGCCAGGAACCTGCATGCCCACGTCGCCCGCCCGCCGCCTCGTTTCCACACCCCTGGCGCTGGCCATCGCATGCGGCCTGGCCCTGCCCGCCGCCGCGCAGACGCCTGCCGCCGACGGCGCGACGCGCCTGGATGCAGTGATCGTCACCGGCACCCGCGCGACCGACCGCACGGTGCTCGAATCGACCTCGCCGATCGACGTGCTCGACGAAGACGACCTGCGCCGCGCCGGCGCGGTCAACGGCGAACTCGGCGCTGCACTGCAGGCGCTGCTGCCGTCGTTCAACATCCCGCGCCAGTCGAACTCCGGCGGCGCCGACCACATCCGCGCCGCGCAGCTGCGTGGCCTCTCGCCGGACCAGGTGCTGGTACTGGTCAACGGCAAGCGCCGGCATGTCTCGTCGCTGGTGACCACGGGTTCGAAGGTCGGCCGCGGCACCACGCCGGTGGATTTCAACGCGATTCCGCTCAGCGCGATCAAGCGCATCGAAGTGCTGCGCGATGGCGCGGGCGCGCAGTACGGCGCCGATGCGGTCGCGGGCGTGATCAACATCATCCTCGACGACGGCGGCGATGGCGGCGCGATCGAAGCCAGCTACGGCGCGCACCACACGAAGTTCGAACCGACCGACCAGCGCATCACCGATGGCCAGAGTGCCTCGCTCGCGGCGAAGGTCGGCACCGCGCTGGGCGACGACGGTTTCCTGCGCGTGGGCCTGGAATACAAGGAACTCTCGCCGACCAACCGCGCCGGTTTCGACCAGATTCCGCCGTGGGACCAGACGCCGCGCAACCTCGCCCTGCAGGGCCAGCGCAACTACCACCACGGCAACGGCGCGGCCAAGGACATCAACGGCTGGCTCAACACCGAGATCGCACTCAGCGACTCGGCGACGTTCTACGCGTTCGGCACCTGGAACCAGCGCGATACCGAAGGCGCGAACTATTTCCGCTATCCCGACGGCGAAGCGAACTGGCTCGAGATGTATCCCGACGGTTTCCGTCCGGTGTCGATCGGCGAGAACCTCGATGTCGCCGGCGTCGCCGGTGTGCGTACGCAATGGGGCGACTGGGATGTCGACGCCAGCCTCAATCACGGCCGCAACGAATTCACCTATCGCCTGCGTGATTCGATCAATGCCTCGCTCGGCCCGTCGAGTCCGACGCGCTTCAAGACCGGCGACTACGCATTCGACCAGACGCTGGCCAACGTCGACGTCAGCCGCCTGTTCGCGCAGGGCGACAACCTGCACACCTTCGCCACCGGCGTGGAATTCCGCGTCGAGCACTACGAGACCGGCGCCGGCGATCCGGCGAGCTACGCGGCCGGTCCGTATCTCGATCGCCCCACCGGCTCGCAGGCCGGCGGCGGCCTGACCCCGCAGGACGAGGCCGATCTCGACCGCGATGTCGCCAGCGTCTACGCCAGCGTGTCGAGCGGCTTCGGCGAGAAGCTCAGCACCGACGCCGCCGTGCGCTACGAGCACTACAGCGACTTCGGCGGCGAAGTCACCGGCAAGCTCGCCGCGCGCTACGAGTTCGTGCCGGCGTTCGCGCTGCGCGGCGCGCTGTCGAAGAACTTCCGCGCGCCGTCGCTCGGCCAGATTGGCTACGAGTCGACGGGCACCGGCTACAACGCCGCCGGCCAGCTGATCCAGAGTCGCCTGCTGTCGGTGAACAATCCGATCGCCCGCGCGCTCGGCGCGACCGACCTCACGCCCGAACAGTCGATCAACGCCAGCCTCGGCTTCACCAGCCGCGTCGGCGAGCATTTCGATTTCTCGCTGGATCTGTTCCAGATCGACATCGACGACCGCGTCGCGCTGTCGGAAGCGATCACCAGCGATGCGCTGACCGACTTCATCGACGCCGAGTTCGGCGTGCCGGGCGTGCAGAGCGTCAGCTTCTTCACCAATGCCGCTGACACGCGTACGCGCGGCGCCGAGGCCGTCGCCAACTGGCGTCACCCGCTGGCCGGCGGTTCGCTGCTGCTGACCGGCACGTGGAGCTACGCCGACACCGAGATCAAGCGCATCGTCGCGACACCGGCGGCGCTGTCGGCGGTGGTGCCCGACGCGGTGCTGTTCGGCGTCGAGGAAAGCAACACGCTGACCGACGCCGCCCCGCGCACGCGCTCGGCCTTCACCGGCAGCTGGGCGAACGACCGCTGGAACCTGCTCACGCGCGTGACCCGCCACGGCAGCACCAAGCGCATCTTCAACTTCGGCGGCGGCTTCGAACCCGAACAGGTCTACGGTGCGAAGTGGCAGCTCGACGCGGAAGCCGAAGTGCGCCTCGGCGACAGGTGGACGCTCGCGATCGGCGGCCAGAACCTGACCGACGAATACGCCGACCTGTCGAACGAAGACATCTTCTACTTCGGCAACCTGCCCTACGACGTGCTGTCGGGCATCGGCAGCAGCGGCGCGTACTACTACACGCGGGTGCGGTACGCGTTCTGAGGTCGGCTTGGCGAATCATCGCGTTTGCCCTTCCCCCTCCGGGGGAAGGTGCCCGGAGGGCGCACACATTCCAGTAGAGCCCCACCCTCACCCGACGCGCTTTGCGCGTCGACCCCGGATCAAGTCCGGGGCAGGCTCTCTCCCGGAGGGAGAGGTGCTGTGCCAACTGTATTTCGCGAAAGAGATTGCGAAGCCTCAGGCCATCCACACCAGCGTCGCGATCCGCCCCGTGCGCTGATCCCGACGATGCGAAAAGAACGCATCCGGTTCGGCGATCGTGTCGCGGTCGCCGCCGTGGATCGCGTCGCCGCGGATGCCCACCGCTTCCAGACGCCGCCGCGCCAGTGCGTACAGATCGACGCGCCAGTGCCCGTCACGCGTCGCGACGAACGCAGCCTCCGCGCCCGGATCACCCGCGACGAATGCATCGCGCACTTCGGCGCCGATCTCGTAGGACGCGGGTCCCGCGGCCGGGCCTAGCCACACCTGCAGCTGCGACGGCGAGGTCCGCATCGCCGCGACCGTCGCTTCGAGCACGCCTGCCGCCAGTCCACGCCAGCCCGCATGCGCGGCGCCGATTTCGCTGCCGTCATCGGCAGCGAATACCACGGGCAGGCAATCGGCGGTGAGGATCGCGAGCACCACGCCCGCTTCCGACGTCACCGACGCATCGGCCTCGACCAGCGCCTGCTGCGCAGCGCCCGCCGGCGCGACGAAGCGCGTGACGTCAACGCCGTGCACCTGCTGCAGCCAGTGCGGCGGCGATGGCAGGCCGGCGACCTCGACCAGTACGTCGCGATTGCGCGCGACCGCATCCGGCGCGTCGCCGGCAGCGCTGCGATGGTTGCCGAGGTTGAAGCTGTCGAACGGGGTCTGCGATACGCCGGCGCCGCGGCGCAGCGTCGTCAGCGCCTGCACGCCGCGCGGCGCGGGCCAGGCGGCGTGCAGCAGTGCGCTCACCGGCGGCCCATTTCCGCGTGCTGGATCGCGTCCGCACGCAGCACTTTCAGCAACGCCTGCATGTCCTCCGGCAGCGGCGCAGTGCAGCGCACGGCCTCGCCGGTCACCGGATGCTTGAACTCCAGCGTCTCGGCATGCAGCGCCTGGCGGCGGAAGCCGCGCAGCGTCGCGATCATCTCGTCGGACGCGCCCTTGGGCAGCTTCAACGATCCGCCGTAGAGCGGATCGCCGAGGATCGAATGCCGCAGATGCGCCATGTGCACGCGGATCTGGTGCGTGCGGCCGGTTTCGAGCCGGCATTCGAGCGCCGTATGCGCGCGGAAACGCTCGCGCAGGCGGTAATGGGTGACGGCCTCGCGGCCGTCCTCGCGTACGCCCATGCGCAGGCGGTCGCGCGGGTGGCGGTCGATCGGCGCATCGGCGGTGCCGCCCGACACCAGCGCGCCGACCACGACCGCCAGATACTGGCGATGCACGTCGCGCGCCGAAAGTTGCTCGACCAGCGCGTTGTGCGCCTCGAGCGTGCGCGCGACCACCATGACCCCCGAGGTGTCCTTGTCGAGCCGGTGCACGATGCCGGCGCGCGGCAGCGTCGCCAGCGAGGCGTCGCGGAACAGCAGCCCGTTGACCAGGGTGCCGTCGTGGTTGCCGGCGCCCGGGTGCACGACCAGCCCCGCCGGCTTGTCGATCACGATCACCTGGTCGTCCTCGAACAGGACCGACAGCGGAATGTCCTGCGGCTCGGCCGTGGTCTGGGTGTCGAGCACGACGTTCAGGCTGACGGTCTCCCCGCCCACCACCGCATCGCGTGGTCGCGGCACGGCGCCGTCGAGCAGCACCTCGCCGGATTTGATCCAGGTGGTCAGCTTGGAGCGGGAGAACTGGGGGAAGAGCTCGGCGAGCACGGCGTCGAAACGGCGCCCTGCCGCGGCATCCGGCACCGTGGCGGTGCGCTGGTCGGAGAGGTCGCTGGGGTCTTGCTGCATCGGGACGGCTCGGGTTCAGGCGGGAAAAGCCGGGCGATCCACCCGGACTGTTATTATCCGCGGTTCGTGCCCATACGCCCAATCGCCCTCATGACCCCACGCACCGCCTCGCCGTTCCGCGCCCTGGCCCGCACTTCGCTGCTCCTGCTGCTGGTCGTCATGGTCGCCGCCGGCTGTTCCCGCGGCAACACCAAGGATGACGAGAACGAGGGCGCGCCCGTCGCCGAGCTCTACCAGAAGGGCCACGACTCCATGCGCAAGGGCAACTGGAGCAATGGCGCCACGACATTCCGCCGCCTGGTCGCCCAGTACCCGTACGGCCCCTACACCGAGCAGGCGCTGGTCGAGACCGCGTACGCCAACTACAAGATGGGCAACAACGAGGAAGCGATCTCGGGCATCGACCGCTTCATCCGCACCTATCCCACGCACCGCAACATCCCCTACATGTACTACCTGCGCGGCCTGGTGAACTCCAACCGCGACACGGTGTTCCTGCAGCGCGTGTGGAGCCTGGACAGCAGCCGCCGCGATCTCGCCTCGCCCAACCAGGCCTACGCGGACTTCAACACCGTCACCGACCGCTACCCCAACAGCCGCTACGCCGTCGATGCGCGCAACCGCATGGCGACGCTGCGCAACACCTTCGCGCGCCACGAGATCGAGACCGGCCTGTACTACCTGCGCCGCGAGGCCTACGTGGCCGCCGCGCAGCGCGCGACCTATCTGCTCGAGACCTATCCGCAGAGCGAGTACCAGAACGACGCGGTCGCGCTGCTGGCAGCGAGCTACGCCAACCTCGGCAACGACACCCTCGCCGCCGACGCCCGTCGCGTGCTCGAGCAGAACGAGCCCGACCATCCGTCGCTGACCGGCAAGTGGCCGAACGAGCCGTGGAAGATCCGCCGCCTCAACCCGTTCGCCAGCGAGCGCACCGCGATCGACAACGACCGCGACTGAGGTCGCGGGTTGCTGGACTGGAACGCCGCCTTCGGGCGGCGTTTTCCATTGCGACGCTGACGGAAATTCTTCCCCGTCGCCCCAGCGAACGCCGGGGGCCCATCTTGATCTTCCGTTTCATGCGCAGTGGGCCCCAGCGTTCGCTGGGGCGACGATGGGAGGTTTCCTGCGAAGCGGTGACGCCTCGCTCGATCCAAGAGGCGAGCTGCCCTATCCGCACCTGCGCGACAGCCCTAGACTTCGGGCATGCCGGATCTGATCGCACGCATTCTCTACCTGTTCGCCACGCTCGTCGGCGCATTGCCGGCGCCGGTGCTGCGCGGTATCGCCGGCGCGGTCGCTGCGCTCGGGCGACTCACCGGCAGCCGCGAGAGCCGCGTCGCGCTGCGCAATCTCGAACTTGCCTATCCCGAACGCACCGACGACGAACGCGCGGCGCTGCAGAAGGCGATTCTGCGCACCACCGTCCTGCAGACGCTGGAAACGCTGCGCCTGTGGACGCGTCCGCACGCGAAGAATCTCCGGCTGTTGCGCGAGCAGCATGGCGTCGGCCTGTTCGATGCAGCGCTGGCCGATGGCCGCGGCCTGATCGTCTGCGCGCCGCACTACGGCAACTGGGAACTGCTGAACCAGTGGCTGGCGGCGCGCACGCCGATCTCGATCCTCTATCGCGCGCCCGACTCGAAGACCGGCGAAGCCTTCCTGCGCCTGGTGCGTGCCGGCGCGGCCGACCGCGTGCGCCAGGTGCGCGCCGAAGGCCCCGCCGTGCGCCAGTTGTGGAAGACGCTCAAGGATGGCGGCGTGGTCGGCATCCTGCCCGACCAGCAACCCAAGGCCGGCGACGGCGAATTCGCGCCGTTCTTCGGCATGCCCGCGCTGACGATGACACTGGCCTCACGACTCGCCGAACGCACCGGCGCGACGGTGCTGTTCGCGTACTGCGAGCGCATCGGCGACGGTCCGGATTTCGCGCTGCGCATCGAACCCGCGCTCGCGGCCATCGCCGATACCGATCTTGTCCGCGCGACCACCGCGCTCAACGCAGGCGTCGAACACATCGCCCGTCGCGACCCCGCGCAGTACCAGTGGACCTACAAGCGTTACAAGGCCCGGCCCTCCGGCTCGGGCGACGACAATCCCTATCTCGACCTCGAACGTCGCCGATGAGCCCGCGCCGATGACCGCCAGCGACACCGACTTCACTGTTCCGCCGCCACTGCCCGACGCGCCTGCGCCACCCGCACCACAGGTCGAGACCGACGTCTGGCAGCCGCTGCCGTTGCGGGCACGCACGCTGGCGACGATCACCACGCTGATCGGCACCTTGATTCCACTGGGCATCGCGCTGGGCGTCGGCCTGATCGCCGCCGACCGTCAGCCGCTGTCGTTCGGACTCGCCGGCGCACTGCTGCTGGTGATTCCGGCGTGGACGGTGTGGATCGCACGTCGTCGCTGGCTGCGCACGCGCTGGCGACTCGACGACGACGGCTTCGGCGTGCGCCGCGGCCACATGTGGCGCAGCGACACGCGCGTGCCCGGCAATCGCGTGCAGCATCTCGACGTGCGTCGCGGTCCGCTGGAACGCGCGTTCGGGCTGGCGACGCTGATCGTGCACACCGCCGGCACCCGCAACAGCGCGCTGTCGCTGTCCGGGCTCGACTTCGACGAGGCCGAACGCCTGCGCGACACGCTGGCCGCGCGCGCCGCCCGCGACGACGACCATGACGACGCCTGAGCCGGCCGCGCCGCAGGCGCTGCTGCCGCAGGACCACGAGCGCCGCCTGCATCCGGGCTCGTGGCTGTTCGTGCTGTTGCAGAATCTGCGCCAGTTCATCGTGCCGCTGGCGGTGTTGCTGTTCGCCGGCGGCCGTCGCGACGATGGCTATCCGTGGTGGCTGCCGATGATCGGCGTCGGCGCACTGGTCGTGGTGTCGGTGTGGCAATACCTGACGTTCCGCTACCGCATCGACGACGACCGCCTGATCGTGCGCAGCGGAATGCTCGAACGCAGCGTCCGGCAGATTCCGTACTCGCGCATCCACAACGTCGCGATCCACCAGACCCTGCTGCATCGCGTGATGGGCGTGGCCGAAGTGCGCCTGGAATCGGCCGGCGGCACCAAACCCGAAGCGCAGATGCGCGTGCTGCGCATGCCCGAGGCGCTGGCGCTCGAACAGCTGATCCGCGATCGCGGCCGCGCCGACGCAACCGTGGCGACGCTCGACGGTGGACCCGTCGCCGCGCCGGAGGGCACCACGCTGCTGGCGTTGTCGACCTGGGAAGTGGTCAAGCTCGGACTGATCTCGAACCGGGGCCTGATCGTCGTCGCCGGTGCGGTCGCGCTGTCGTTCCAGGTCATGCCCGAGCGCGCGATGGGACGCCTGCTGGTCAACTACGGCCGCGAGGCCTTCGGCTATGCCAGTGGTTTCGCGACGACGTGGATGGCCAAGGGCCTGGTGCTGCTGGGCGTAATCGCGACGGCGCTGTTGCTGATCCGCGCGTTTTCCGTGTTGCTGTCGCTGCTGCGCTTCCACGGCTTCCGCCTGCAGCGCCAGGGCCGGCGCCTGACCGTCGAGCGCGGCCTGCTGGGTCGTTCGCGCAGCAGCGTGCCGCGGCGACGCATCCAGGCATGGACGCAACACGAAGGCGTGCTGCACCGCTTGTTCGCGCGCCGCACGCTGGAGATCGACACCGCCAGCGCGCGCGGCAGCGACGGCCAGGGCAACGCCAATGCGCAGCGCGGACTCGATGCACTCGCGCCGATCGCGCCGCCCGACACCTGCGATGCGATCGTGCGCGACATCGCCCTGCTGCCGTCGTGGCCCCCCGTGGACTGGCAGCCCCTGCATCCGCGTGCCTGGCAGCGGCTGATGCTCGGCGACCTGTTCATGACCGTCGGCCTGTGCGCCGCGCTGGCGTGGTTCTTCCAGTGGTGGGGTGCGCTGGGCCTGCTGTGGCTGCCGTGGTCGATCATCGTCGCCCGCCGCCACGCCGCACGCGCCGGCTATGTGGTCGACGACGCCGTCGTCGCGGTGCGCGAAGGCTGGTGGGCGCGCAGCTGGCGCTTCGCCGAACTCGGCAAGCTGCAAGCCGTCGAACTGCGCCAATCGCCGCTGGACCGCCGCTTCGGCATGGCCTCGGTCTGGCTCGACACCGCCGGCGCGAATGCGCTGACCACGCCGCTGCGCCTGCGATTTCTGTCGCTCGACGATGCGGCGCGCATCCACGCGACGCTCGCGCATGCGATCGCAACGCGACCCCTGCGCTGGTAGCAGCGACGTCGCGTACTGTTTTCAATAATGAGATTCATTATCATGTGGCGCCTCCCCGTCGCCTGATTCCCCATGCATCTCCGCACCTCCGTGTTCGTCGCCGTCGCCGCGGCGCTGTGCCTCCCGACATTTGCCGCCGCTGCGCAGAACGCCACCGGTACCGCGCCGACCGACCTCGACGCCGTGCGCGTCGTCGGACGCGCGCAGAGTCTCTATCGCCGCGACGACGCCGCCGTGGGCACGCGCACCGACACGCCGTTGTCGCAGGTGCCGCAGTCGATCCAGGTGCTGCCGCGCGAACTGATCGACGACCAGGCGGCGCACGATGTCACCGACCTCTATCGCAGCATCAGCGGGATCAGCTTCTTCAGCTATGCCGGCGTCACGTTGCGCGGCTTCCGGCAGGAAAACGTGCTCTACGACGGGCTGCGCGGTGATCCCTACGCGGGCTTCTCAGTGCCCCAGCTGTTCAACATCGAGCGCGTGGAAGTGCTCAAGGGGCCGGCCGGCGCGCTGTACGGCGGCGGCGAGCCCGGCGGCATCATCAACTACGTGACCCGCAAGCCGCAGGCGCAGGCACGTCGCCGGATCGAGGTGGCCACCGGGAATGCCGACTACGTGTCGGGCTCGTTGGAAACCACCGGCGCCATCACGCCCGGCGCGCGCTACCGGCTTGGTCTGCACGCCGACGGCGATGCGGGCGTGCGCTGGAATGCGGACAGCGAGAGCCGGATCGGCGATGCCTCGGTGGCGTTCGATGTCGGGCAGACCGGCGAACTGACACTGCAGCTCACCGACATCACCCAGAACCTGGGCGGCAACCGCCTGCGCGGCGTGCCGGTGAACGATGCCGGCATGTTCCTGACCGACCGGCGCTGGAACCACAACGAGTCGACCGACTTCCTCGACATGGACGCGCGCGTGGCGCTGGCGCAGTACCGCGCATCGCCGTCGGCGGACTGGGATGTCGATCTGTCGGCGCGCTGGTTCGAGAACAGCGAGCACCAGATCTATCACGAGCCCATGGGCTTGATCGATCGCGACCGTGACGGCACTGCCGAGTGGATGACCCGGCAGTTGCGCAACCAGATCCGGGACAACGAAGGCCTCACCGTGGCGGGCAATGCGGTGTGGCGGTTCTCCACCGGCGCCATCGAACACAAGCTGCTGTTCGGGGCCGACTGGTACCGGCTCGACGCGGACTTTGCCGCACAGACGGCGAACAGCGCGGATCTCACCAGCAACGCCGGCCCCGTACCGGGCATCGACCTGTTCGCGCCCGTCTATGGACGCAGCGGCTGGTTCGACTACGGGCTCGACCAGTTGCCGTGGCGCGCGACGCGCACGCGCGGCGTGCGGTTCGGCGGCTACTTGCAGGACGAGATCGCACTGACCTCGCGCTGGCACGTCCTCGCCGGCCTGCGCTGGGACGGGTTCGACGATGAGGACCGGCTCACCGGCCAGAGAATCGACGGTCAGGACCTGAGCTGGCGCCTCGGCAGTACCTACACGCTGGCGGACGGCATCAATGCCTATGCCAACGTGGCCAGCGGCTTCCTGCCGCAGGCCACCGCGAACCAGGACCCGGCCGCAGGCGGTCCGTTCGATGCCGAGCGCAGCCGGCAGTGGGAGGCGGGGCTGAAGACCGAGCTGGCCGGTGGACGCATGACACTCGGCACCGCGCTGTATCGCATCGAGCGCACCAACATCGTGCAGGCCACCGGCGCGGTCGTCGACGGCGTCAACCAGCTCGCGCCGCTGGGCCTGGTGCGCAGCGAAGGCCTGGAACTCGATCTGCTGGCCGACGTCACCGAACACTGGGTGCTCAACCTGGCCTACGCCTGGAACGATGCGCGCGTGATCGATGCCGGCAGCAACGGCATCGTCAATGCATCCGGCGACCGTTTCGCCAATGCGCCGCGCAACAAGCTGGGGCTGTGGTCGCGCCACGATCTGCCGGCGCTGGCCTCGGCGCTCGGATTCGGCCTCGACTACACCGGTGAACGCGTCAGCCTCGACGGCCAACGGGTGAAGCCCTACACCGTGTTCGACGTGAGCTGGCAGACGCACTGGCGGTCGTGGAAGTTCCAGGCCAACGTCAAGAACGTCTTCGACAAGGTCTATGCAGCCAGCGGATTCACCGGCCGGACCGGGCACTTCCCGGGCGAACCGCGACGCCTGTATCTGCAGGCCGCGTACACCTTCTGACCGACGCACGTGGGCACCCTGCCAGCCGCACGCCAGCACACGACCGCCGCGCCCGGAAAGGGCGGCGGACGCCGTCTGTGGTTCGACCTGCACAGTTGGATCGGCCTGAAGCTGTCGATCTTCATGGCCTTCGTCTGCCTGACCGGCACGCTGGCGACGGTCTCGCAGGAGATCGACTGGCTGGTGTTCTCCGAAGCCCGGGTCACCCCCACCACGACGCAAGCCAGCTGGGGGTCGATGACGGCTGCCGTGCAGCGCGCGTATCCGCAATGGACGTTCGAATCGTTGTCCGCGCCCCATGCGTCGCACTTCGCCGCGCGCGCGGTGATGCGTCTGCCCGATGGCGAGCGTCGCTTCGTCTGGGTCGATCCCTACAGCGGGCACGTCACCGGCGACACGACGTGGTTCAACGCGCAGCGGATCCTGCGCAACACGCACCGGCACCTGATGCTGCCATTGAAGATCGGCGTACCGCTGGTGTCGGCACTGGCGGTGCCGCTGCTGCTGACGCTGATCAGCAGCCTGTACATCTACAAGCGCTGGTGGCGTGGCTTCCTGACCTGGCCGCGCGCCGACAGGCCGCGTCGCCTGTGGGGCGACGTGCATCGACTGGCGGGCGTCTGGAGCCTGTGGTTCATCGCAGTGATCGCGCTGACCGGTGGCTGGTATCTCGTCGAATCGCTGGGCGGCGGCGCCGGACCTGCGGCCGGGATCGCTCTGCCCGAACCCGCGGTGGCCACCGCGCCTGCCGATGCGGAGGCGATCGATCACGCGGTCGCGGATGTGGCACGGCAGTGGCCGACCCTGGAGGTCCGTGGCCTGCACGACGTGAGTGCGCGCAGTCTGCTGATCGATGGACAAGCGCAGGCATGGCTGGTGCGCGACCGTGCGAATGCGGTCGGCTACGACCTGCAGGGCCACCGCCTGACAGGGCGACGCGACGGCCGCGACATGGGCATCCACCAGCGCATTTCCGAGATGGCCGACCCCCTGCACTTCGGCACGTTCGGCGGTTGGCCGGTGCGCTGGCTGTGGTTCGTCTCCGGCCTCCTGCTGACCACCCTGAGCGTGACCGGCGTCTACCTCTATGGTCTGCGCGTCTCGGATGCGCTGCGCTCGGCGGCGCGTCGACAGGGCAACGCGGCGGCCCGGCCCATCAGCCCGTGGCGCCAGGTGTGGGCCGGCATGGCGCGCTGGCGCTGGATCTGGATGGCGCTGCTGTGCGTCTGGATCTGGCTGCTGGCCGTCGCGCTGCGTGCGGCCTAGCGCGCGCGTCGCGACTTGAGGTAGTGCGAGACCATGCCGACCCAGTGCTCGATGCGCTTGGCCAACGGCATCGGCGCCTGGAACAGCAACCAGCTGTAGGCGCGCAGTTCCCAGAACGTCGGCGCGGGCTTGGTGCGGAACTCGGCCTTGGCCATGCGCAACCAGCGCGGCGTGATGCCGGCCTGCTGGCGATAGAACTCGAGCATGCGCTCGCTGCCGACGACGTGGCGGTAGACGCGCAGCGGCGACGGCCCGAACGATTTGAGCGCATTGCTGCCGTGTTCGCGATGGCCGACCAGGGTGTCGGACAGGTAGACCTTGTGCGCGCCGAGGATGTCGGCGCCGTAGACGATGCAGTCGTCCGGACGCGAGAGCCAGTCGGCGGCGCGCTCGGGCGGCAATGCCAGCAGCCGGGTCATCAGCGTGCTGCGCAGGCTCACTGCCGATGTCGCCGCGCCCTGGAAGCGGTGGTAATAGGCGTTGAGCAGGATCGACAGGCCGAGATCGCGGTCCGGACCAGGCTTGAACATCGGCTCGTCGAGATCGCCGAACAGCTGCATGTTGGTGTAGACGAAATCGACTTCGGGACGCGCGGCGTAGACGTCGACGATGCGCTGCAGGTAGTCGGGATTCCAGCGGTCGTCGGAGTCGAGCAACGCGATGATGTCGCCACGCGCCTGCGCGAAACCGGTGATCCAGGCCTGCAGCTGGCCGCCGTTGGCCTGCTCGACGATCGTGATCTTCGGATGGTCGCCGTAGTGACGGCGCAGCAGGTCCGGCGAGCCGTCGCGCGAGCCGTCGTCGACGATGACGATGTCCAGCGCGCTTTCCGTCTGCGCGAGCACCGACTCGATCGCCTCGACGACGAACGCGGCGTAGTTGTAGCTCGAGACGAGCACGCTGACGGTGGGGCGGACGGGAGCGGTCATGGACATCGGGGCGACGCCGCGCATGCGGCGCCGGCATCATAACAACGCGTCCCGCCATGCCCGGACGCCGCCGGCGCGATCGGCGACAATCGCCGCATGTCGATGTCCAAACCCGCCGCCGCGCCGCTGCCGATCTCCGGCGTCGTCATCACGAAGAACGAGGGCGACCGCATCGGCCGCTGCCTCGATTCGATGCGCGGCCTGTGCGCCGAACTGATCGTCGTGGATTCCGGCTCGACCGACGACACCGTCGCGGTCGCCGCCGCGCATGGCGCACGCGTCGTGCACCAGGACTGGCTGGGTTACGCGGCGCAGAAGACCTTCGCCAATACGCTGGCCGTGCACGACTGGCTGCTGCTGCTCGACGCCGACGAATGGCTGTCGCCGGGCACCGATGCAACGGTCCGTGCCCTGTTCGCGAACGGGCGTGTCGAGACCGCCGATGCCTGGCTGCTGACCCGTCGCAACTGGTTCCTCGGCCATCGCCTGCGTGGTGGCGAACCGATGGAGCGGCTGGTGCGCGCGGGCTGGCGTTACCTGCCCTCGCAGGTGCACGAACGCCCGGATCTCGAAGGCAAGACGATCGCCAGGCTCGACGCGGATTTCGAGCACGACACCTCGCGCAGCCATGCCGAACACGTGGCCAAGCTGTCGAAGTACGCCGCGCTGTGGGCGCAGCAACGCCGCGAGGCCGGCAAGCGCGCCAATGCGCTCGACGGGCCGCTGCACGCGGCCGCCTATCTGCTCAAGCAGTACCTGCTGCGCGGCGCGTTTCTGGACGGCGCACCGGGCTGGCGCTTCCACAAGGCGCAAGCGGCTTACGTGCTGGAGAAGTACCGGCGGCTGCGCGAGCTGTCGTGATGCCGCGGCGACCTGTGTGGGAGCGCGCTCAGCCCTTTGGACCGTGCACCAGCCCGTACTCGGTCCACGTCAACCGCCCCGCCGCGACCGCATCGCGGATCGCCTGGTTCGCCGCCTTCATCTCCGGCTTGACGTACCCGCGTGCGTGGTCGAGGTGGATGCACACTGCCGAGAAGCGGATCTGTCTGCCGGTCACGCCGGCATTCGCCAGACGCTCTCCGAGTTCGAGATCCTCGCCGCCGTAGGTCATGCGCTCGTCGAAGCCGTTGACGCGCACGAGATCCGCCTTCCAGCCCGACGCATTGTTGCCGGCCCAGCGCGGCTTCGTCGGCGTGGTCGCATTGAGCACGCGCTCACGCCAGCCGGGACGCGCCCAGAGTTTCAATGAGCGCTTCCTGCGTGGCAGGCCATTGGCCTTGAGCCAGTCGAGATCGGTATGCAGACCGTGCGCGATGACATCGCGGTCGATCTTCAGGCTCAGGTCCATCGGCAGCTTGCAGTAACCACCTCCGAGGTATCGCCCCGGCTCGCGCAGGCGCAGATGCTGGCTGACGAAGTCCGCGCGCGGCACGCAGTCGCCGTCGGAGAAGATCAGATAGTCGGACCGCGCGTCCTCGATGCCGCGATTGAGGATCGTGCACTTCCGGAAACCGGCGTCCTCATGCCAGACGTGACGCAGCGGATACGGCAGTTCCGGCGTGATCGCCGCCAGCATCTCGCGGGTCGCCGGCCCTGAGCCGTCGTCGGCGACGATCAGTTCGAAATCCTGCCGGTCCTGCTGCGCATAGCCCCACAGGCACCGCTGCAGCCAGTCGGTGTTGTTGTAGGTGCTGATGATCAGGCTGGCGGCGGGTGTCGTCATGGCGGCGATCCTAACCCGCGGTGCGCCGCAGCCGTGCGTAGAAAAATCCGTCCATGCCCGACTCGCCCGGCAGGCGCTGGTGGCCGGCACCGGTGTCGCGGCCGAAGCGCGCGTCAAGCGGCTCGAGCGCGAAGTCCGCATGACGCGCGAGGAAGGCTTCGACCTGCGCGGCGTTCTCGCGTCGCAAGATCGAACAGGTCGCGTACAGCAGCATGCCGCCGGGCGCGACGACGGTGGCCAGCGTATCCAGCAGCTGCGCCTGCAGCGCGGCGAGCGCATCGAGATCCGCGGGCCGCCGGTGCAGCAGCACATCGGGCTGGCGGCGCACGATGCCGGTCGCCGAACACGGCGCGTCCAGCAGTACGGCGTCGAACGGCGTGCCGTCCCACCAGCGCGCGGGATCCAATGCATCGGCCGTGCGCGGCTGCGCCTGCGCGCCGATGCCCAGGCGCCTGAAGGTCTGTGCGATCCGGGCGACGCGTGGCGCGGCGATGTCGATCGCCAGCAGCTGCAGTGCGGGGTCGCGTTCGAGCAGATGCGCGCTCTTGCCGCCGGGCGCGGCGCAGGCGTCGAGCACGCGCGCGCCGGCGGCCGGCATCAGCGCGTCGGCCACGCGCTGCGCGGCGCCGTCCTGGATCGAGACGTCGCCGTCGGCGAAGCCCGGCAATGCATCGACCGGCACCGGCGTCGCGAGTCGCAGCGCGTCGGGCATGTCGTCGGGCACATCGGCCTGCAAACCGGCCTGAAGCAGGCGCGCGTAGTACGCGTCACGGGTGCCCCGGTGGCGGTTGACGCGCAGCCACTGCGGCGCGGCGGCGGCACTGGCCGCGACGATGGCATCGCGCGCATCCGGCCAATCGGCCTGCACCTCCGACAGCAGCCATGCGGGCCACGCTGCATCGGCGCCTGCGTCCGGCAGACCTTCCTTCTGTGCGCGGCGCAACAGCGCGTTGACCAGCCCGGCCTGGTGCGCGCGCCCGATCACGCGCGCGGCGTCGACGGTGGCATTGAGCGCGGCATGCGCCGGCAGGCCCATCGGATCGAGCTGGGCGAGACCCGCGTAGAGCAGCGCACGCAACGGCGCATCGCGCTGGCCGAGCGGACGCGGCATCCAGCCCGCCAACGCGGCGGCGTAACGCCCCTGGTGGCGGATGGCGGCGAATGACATCGCCTCGACCAGCGCGCGATCACGCACGTCGTCGATGCCGGCCAGTGCCGTCGACAGCTCGGCCTTCAGCGAGCGTCCCTGGTGCAGCACCGCGTCGATGACACGCGCCGCCGATGCGCGGGCCTGTGCGCCGTTGTCCATGTCAGGCGCCCGCGCTGCGCAGATCACTGCGCGCGTTGAGGTAGTCGGCCACGTCGATCACCCGACCGCCGGCGCGTTGCACCCGTTGCAGGCGCAGCGCGCCCTCGCCGCAGGCGATCACGATGCCCTCGCGCCCCGCCGCCAGCACGCTGCCGGGTACCTGTCCGTGGATCAGTGGTGCAAGGCTCGCGGCGTGGATGCGCAGCCGCTCACCGGCGACATCCGCCTCGGCCACCGGCCACGGATGGAACGCGCGCACCGTATCGGCCAGCACCCGCGCCGGACGCGACCACTCCAGCCGCGCCTGCGCCTTGTCGAGCTTGTGGGCGTAGGTCACGCCGGCTTCGGGCTGCGGCGACGGACCGAGCTGCATGCCGGCCCGCAGCAGGCCCAGGCCATCGGCCAGCACCTGCGCGCCGAGACCGGCCAGGCGGTCGTGCAGGCTGCCGCCGGTGTCCTCGGGCGTGATCGGCGTGGTCTGGCGCAGCAGCACCGGGCCGGTGTCCAGACCCTTCTCCATCTGCATCAGGCACACGCCGGTCTCGTTGTCGCCGGCCTGGATCGCACGCTGGATCGGCGCCGCGCCGCGCCAGCGTGGCAGCAGCGAGGCATGCACGTTCCAGCAGCCGTACCTCGGGATATCGAGCACCGCCTGCGGCAACAGCAGACCGTAGGCGACGACGATCATCAGGTCCGGTTCCAGCGCGCGCAGGGTGTCGAGCACGTCGTCGCCCTTCAGGCGCTCGGGCTGGTGGACGGGCTTTCCGCGTTCCAGCGCCGCCTGCTTGACCGGCGAGGCAGTCAGCGTGCGGCCGCGGCCGGCGGGCCGGTCAGGCTGGGTGTAGACGGCGACCACTTCATTGCGTGCGTCGGCGGCCAACAGCGACGGAACGGCGAAGTCGGGGGTGCCGGCGAAGACGATTTTCATGGGGCGTTGTGTCCTGGAAGGCGTCCCGCGTTGGCGGGCCGCGTGGCGCGGCGCGCGCGGGTCGGATCCATCGGCGTCACGTGCGCCGGACGGCTCAGTCGCGCTCGCCCTTGCGCAGCTTCTCGAGCTTCTTCAACGCGCGGTCGCGCTTGAGCGGCGACAGGTAATCGATGAACAGCTTGCCGTCGAGATGGTCGATCTCGTGCAGCACGCAGGTTGCCAGCAGGCCATCGACGCTCAGCTCGAACGGCTTGCCGTGACGGTCGAGCGCGGTGACGGTGATGCCGTCGGCGCGGGTCACGTCGGCGAACACGCCGGGGATCGACAGGCAGCCCTCGGTATGGACGCGCAGGTCCGCCGAACGGTCGCGGATTTCGGGATTCACGAACACCAGTGGCTGCTCGCGGCCCTCGGTCACGTCGATGACCATGAAGCGCTCGTGGGTATCGATCTGCGTCGCCGCCAGGCCGATGCCGGGCGCTTCGTACATGGTCTGGAACATGTCGTCGAGCAGACGCTGGAACGCGGGGTCGGCGAAGCGGTCGGCGGCGACCGGCTCGGCCAGCTTGCGCAGACGGGAGTGGGGGTATTCGAGGATCTCGAGCAGGGCCATGGTGTCGAAGCGCTAAAGCGGTCACAGCCGCGGGGGACGAAGCGACCATTGTAACGCGCCGCACACTTGCGTCCGCGCGGACCTTTCAGGCTATATTGCGCCGCTGCAAGGGGAAAAATCCAAGGGGAGCAGGTAGATGGCCGGCACGCTTCAACGCCTTTCCAGGTCGTTCCGCACGGGCTGCGCCGTCGCGTTGCTGACCGTCACCACATTCGCGGCTGCGCAACAGATGCGCGGCGATCACCCCGAGACCTATGTCGTGGTCCGCGGCGACACCCTCTGGGGCATCGCCGGCCGGTTCCTCGAAAAGCCGTGGCTGTGGCCGGAAATCTGGCAGGCCAACCCGCAGATCGCGAATCCGCACCTGATCTATCCGGGCGACGTGATCAGCCTGGCCTACCTCAACCGAGTGACGATGCAGCCGGGGCCACGCCCGGTCGACGCGGCGCCGATCGGCGCGATCCCGCTGTCGGATATCGAGCCGTTCCTCAAGAACCGCCGCATCGTGTTCGACTTCGAGACGCTGCCCTACGTGCTCGGGTACGAGGACGGCCGCCTGCGCGGCAGCGTCGACCGCAACGTCTACGTCAAGGGTCTGGACACCGCGCGCCCGGGCGAGCGCTATGCGGTGCTGCGCGCGGCGACCGAGTTCTACGGTGCCCGCCGCTCGCGCGAGCTCGACTTCCGCGGCAAGCGCATTCCGGGCGAAAGCAACCTGTGGTCGCACACGCAGCCGAAATCGCGCCAGCAGGATGCGTTCCTCGGCTACGAGATGGTGCAGATGGGTGTCGGTACGGTCGTGCACGGCCCGACCGCGCAGAGCGACACCACCACGCTGGCACTGGACAACAACGGCTTCGAGGCCCGCGCCGGCGACCGCATCGTCCCGGTGAACCCACAGCCCTACGACCTGCAGTTCTTCCCGCATCCGCCAACCGCCGACGCGCTTGCCGCCGATGCCCGCGTGATCGGCGTGGCCGACATGCTGGTCACCGGCGGTCCGCGCGATGTCATCGCGATCTCGGCCGGCCACCAGAACGGCGTCGACAACGGCACCGTGTTCTCGGTCTGGCGGACGGGTTCGCACAACGTCGATCGCGTGGCGCATCCCAACACCTCGCGCATCACCGAATCGCCGAACGCGGGCACGCGTCGTGACCGTCTGCCGGACGAGTACGCCGCGCACGCGATGGTCTTCTTGACCTTCGATTTCGTCAGCTACGCGCTGGTGATGGAAGGCGAGAAGCCGACCGGCGTCGGCTACACGCTCAAGCACCCCGACGCCGAGCAGTAAGGGCGCGCCCGCGCTGCGCGGGCTTTCCCGACGGCATCAGACGACGGCACCTTCGGGTGCCGTTTTCGTGTGCGGCCTAGGCTTCGGTCATGGACGACGATGCCGATCTGCACGCGCTGCTGCGCCTGATCCACGCCGGTGGCGCCGCTGCGCCGCGCCGCCGCCTGCTCGAACATGACGCAGGCCCCGCTGCCGCATTGGCAGGCGGCGCGTCGGCCTGGCGCGAGGCCGGTCTCGATGCCGTGCAGCGCACGGCACTGGCCGGCGCGGAAGAAGCCGTCGACGGCTGGCGGCGCTGGCTGTCCGGCGCACCCGCCCGCCACGTGATCGGCTGGCACGATCCCGATTACCCGCCACTGCTCAAACGCATGCAGGCGCCGCCGCTGGCGCTGTTTGTCGAAGGCGATCCCTGCCGACTGTGGCGCGCCGGCGTGGCGGTGGTCGGCAGCCGCGCGCCGACGACAGGCGGCCGCGACAACGCGGCGCAGTTCGCGCGCCGGTTCGCCATCGAGGGCCTGTCGGTGGTCAGCGGCCTGGCGAGCGGCATCGATGCGGCGGCGCATACCGCGGCGCTCGATGCCGGTGGCGACACCGTCGCCGTGCTCGGCAGCGGCATCGACATGCCCTACCCGCGCTCCAATCTGCGCCTGCATGCACGCATCGTCGAAGCCGGCACGGTCGCCAGCGAGTATCCGCCCGGCACGCCGGCGCGACGCGAGCAGTTTCCCAGCCGCAACCGCATTGTCGCCGGCCTCGCGCTCGGCACCCTCGTCGTCGAGGCCGCGCAGCGCTCGGGCGCATTGATCACCGCGCGTCTGGCGGCGGACGCCGGCCGCGAGGTCTTCGCGATCCCCGGCTCGATCCACAACCCGATGGCGCGCGGCTGCCACCGCCTGCTGCGCGACGGCGCCACCCTGGTCGAAGCGCCCGACGAGGTGACCGGCACCCTGTCGGCGATCGCCGGCGAACTCGCCGACGCCTTGCGCGGACGGCTCGGCGCCCCCATCCAGAGCGTCGACACGATACTGAACACGGCTGCTGCCGGCCCCGTGGCCGACATCGACAGCGCCGACCCCGACTACAACCGGTTGTGGAAGGCCCTCGGGCATGACCCAACCGGTATGGATGAACTGGTCGCACGCAGTGGATTGACGGTCGCCCGGGCGTCGGCCATGCTGCTGTCCATGGAGCTGGATGGACGTGTGGTCCTGCTGCACGGTCGGTATTCCCGAAAGTCCTGAAACGACGCGCCCAAGGGCGCAGGCCGAGGGGAAATGAAAGAAAGCATCCTGGATGTCCTGCTGTACCTGTTCGAACACTATTTCACCGAGGATGCGGACCTCGTCCGCGATCGCGACTCCCTCCAGAGCGGCCTGCTCCAGGCCGGTTTCAGTCCCGCCGAGGTCAGCAAGGCCTTCGATTGGCTCGACGCGCTCTCCGACCAGCGCCCGTCGGTGCCGGTGGCCCGCGCCAACGGCCCCACCCGGGTCTACTACGGTCCCGAACTCGACCGGCTCGATGTGGACTGCCGCGGCTTCCTGCTGTTTCTCGAACAGCACGGGGTCCTCGATGCCGACCAGCGCGAACTGGTCCTCGACCGGGTGATGGCGCTCGACCAGGACGAGCTGGATCTCGACGATCTGAAATGGGTCGTGCTGATGGTGCTGTTCAACCAGCCCGGCAGCGAAGCGGCCTACGCGTGGATGGAAACGCAGATGTTCGCCGACGAGCCGGAGCCGGTGCACTGACGCATCGCGCCGTTCGACGCTCTTCCCGACAGGCGCCCACCCGGGCGCCTGTCGCGTTTCCGGTGTCTTGGGCGGCCCACCTCGCCGCTGTAGGATGAACGCGGGGAGCGGCCGGATGTCCGGCCCGGCAGGATCATCGATGACGGACACCTGGTTCCACACGACGCCCGACGGAGGGCGCAGCGGCCCGATGCGCGCCGACGATCTGGCGCGCCTGTTCCAGGCCGGTCGTATCCACGCTGCGACGCCGGTCTGGCGCGAGGGCATGGCCGACTGGGCTCCGTTGTCGTCGGTCGCGTCCACCCTGGGCCTGCCGGCGATGCCGCCGCCGGTACCGCGCCCGCCCCTTCCGCCGCCGCGTCGCGGGCTGCACTGGATCTGGATCACCGTGCTCGTGCTGGCCGTGGTGGCCGTACCGACACTCGCGATCCTCGCGGCGATCGCGTTTCCCGCCTACAACGATTACCGCGCGCGTTCCGGCGTCGTCGAGGTCGTCGCCCACGCGACGCCATTGCGGCTGGCCGTGCAGAGCGCGCACGCCCAGGCTGGCCGCTGCCCGATCACCACCTCGAGCCGAGTGCCCGGTGCCGATCGCGCCGCGTTCTCCAACGCGGATGTGGACGCGGCGCGAGCCGCCCTGCTCGCGCATGCCCGTGTCGAGAGCCTGCTGACGACGCAGGGCGCGCTGGAGGTGACGGCAGGCCACATCGACCCGGCCGATCGATGCGAGATCATGGTCAGGCTCCAGGGTTTCGAGCTGGCGGCGATCGATGGCCAGGTCCTGACCTGGTGGCTGGACCCGGACACCGGCCACTGGACCTGCGGCGGCACGATCGCCGACCGCTATCTGCCGGCAGCCTGCCGGAACTGACACCTGCCGTGCCGGCAACCGCCAAGCCGGCGGCACGAAACGAGACACGAGGATGCTGGACCGATGACCGAGTGGTACTACGCCGACGCTTCCAACACCCGTCAGGGCCCGATCACGACGCCTGCGCTGCTGCAGCTGCGTCAGCAGGGCGCGCTTAGCGAAGAGACCCTGCTGTGGCGCGACGGGCTGGATGGCTGGATGCCGCTGCGCACGCTGGCGCACGAGCTGGGATCGGCGGACCCGTCGGTGGCGCCTGCTGCGCCCACCACGACAGCGGATGGCTGGGCACTGGAACCGGTCACGCCACAGGCCAGTGAAGCCGCAGCGCCCGCCGCTGACGCCTGGCGCCCGGCCAGCGAGGACCGGGTGTCGCCGTCGCCGTCCACGACGGCGCCCGACGCCGCTTCGCCCTACACGCCGCCTGCCGCACCGGTGGCCCGCGCCGCAACGGTCGTGCACGGCGGCGATGTTGTCGATGCGGGCTTCCTCAAACGTGCGGCAGCGCTGTTTCTCGACTCGCTGCTGGTCACCGCCGTCTATTACGGCATCCTCATCGCCGCGATGGTGCTGTTCGGACTCGGTGGCACGCTGGGGCGGATGGGCGCTGGGGGCGCGCCCGATTTCGGCATCGACGCCATCCTGCTGATGGCGGTGATCTATCTCGCCTGGCCGGTGGTCAGCGCGCTGTACTACGTGCTGATGGAATCGTCCGCGCGCCAGGCGACGCTGGGCAAGATGGCGGTCGGCATCAAGGTCACCGGCCTCGATGGCGGCCGCATCGGCCGCGGTCGCGCGTTCGGCCGCTGGGCCTCCCATCTGCTCGCCTACGTCACGCTGTGCATCGCGTATCTCGTCGCGCTGTTCACCGACCGCAAGCAGGGCCTGCATGACATGGTGGCCGGCACCTATGTCGTGGACCAGTGGGCCTACACCGACCATCCCGAGCGCCAGCAGCGCACCCTGGGGACCGTGGCCACCGTCATCCTCGTCCTGTGGGCCGCACTGCTGCTGCTCGGCGTCGGCCTCGTGGTGCTGGCCGGCATCGCCGCCTCGTTCTGACGCGACACACCGCAACGCTTTCGACCACCCGACAAGGACGTACACCGATGAGCGACTGGTACTACGCCGATGCGCGCAACACGCGCCACGGTCCCGTGACGCAAGCGGCACTGTTGCAGCTCCGCCAGGATGGAGTCGTCGGCGAAAGCACGCTGATCTGGCGCGAGGGCCTGGCCGACTGGCAGCCGTTCCGCGACCTGACAGCCGAACTGGGCATCACGCCTGCCACCGGCATCGACGCGTGGGCACTGGAGCCGGTGGCGCCGGCCGGGGCTGCGGGCGACGACGCGGATACCAGCTGGCGTCCGGTCACTGCCACGGTCACCGCCGCCACCGGGATCGCGGGCTCGCCTTATGCACCGCCGACGGCCAATGTGGCACGGCCCGATGCCATCACCCACGGCGGCGACGTGGTGCTGGCCGGCTTCCTCAAGCGGCTTGCGGCCTATGCCATCGACGCCGTCATTGTCGGCATCGCCGCCGCGATCGTCGGCGGACTCATCTACGAACTGCTGGGCGTCGGCGGCTTCGGTCGCGGCTTCTGGCTGGAACAACTGGTCCTCAACGCGGTCTCGCTGGTGCTCTCGGCGCTGTACTTCGCCTGGTTCCACGCCGCCTACGCGATGGCGACGCCCGGCAAGATGGCGGTGGGCATCAAGGTCGTGCGGCTGGACGGCGCGCGGATCTCGTTCCTGCGCGGCATCGGCCGCTACTTCGCGACCATCCTCAGCAGCCTGATCCTGATGATCGGCTTCCTGATGGCCGGCTTCACCCAGCGCAAGCAGGCCCTGCACGACATGGTCTGCGACACGCTGGTGGTCGACCGCTGGGCCTTCACCGACCGGCCGGAGCTGCAGCGCCGCGAACTGGGCACGGTGACGGTCGTGGTGCTGATCCTGATCGGAATCCTGACCGGACTGGCCCTGCTGCTCCTGCTGGCACTGCTGGGAATCGCGAGCTTTTCCTGACTGGCAGCCGCGGCGCCGCTTGACAGGCCACCCCGTGCGTGATTCCACTATAAAAGCAACCGACGCCCGGGGCCTGTCCCCGGGCGTCGTCATCTTCACCCCTCTTTGTTGGGCCGCCCCCGTGGCGCGCCCCGGATTCCGCCGACATGGCCAAGAACCTCCTCATCGTCGAGTCGCCCGCCAAGGCGAAGACGATCAACAAGTACCTCGGCAAGGATTTCCACGTCCTGGCGTCCTACGGTCATGTGCGCGACCTGATCCCGAAGGAAGGCGCAGTGGACCCGTCGCAGAACTTCGCGATGCGCTACGACCTGATCGAAAAGAACGAGAAGCACGTCGAGGCGATCGCCAAGGCCGCCAAGGTCGCCGAAGGCATCTATCTGGCGACCGACCCGGACCGCGAGGGTGAGGCGATCAGCTGGCACATCGCGGAGATCCTGAAAGAGCGCGGCCTGCTCGAGAACAAGACCCTGCAGCGCGTGGTGTTCACCGAGATCACCCCGCGCGCGATCAAGGAGGCGATGCTCACGCCACGCGCGATCGCCGACGATCTGGTGGATGCGCAGCAGGCACGCCGCGCGCTGGACTACCTGGTCGGCTTCAACCTTTCCCCGGTGCTGTGGCGCAAGGTGCAGCGCGGACTGTCGGCCGGCCGCGTGCAGTCGCCGGCGCTGCGCATGATCGTCGAGCGCGAGGAGGAGATCGAAGCCTTCATCGCACGCGAGTACTGGTCGATCGAAGCGGCCTGCGCACACCAGGTGCAGCCGTTCACCGCGCGCCTGACCAAACTCGACGGACAGAAGTTCGAACAGTTCACCGTCACCGATGGCGACACCGCCGAATCCGCGCGCGCGCGTATCCAGGCCGCCGCCCAGGGCGCCTTGCACGTCACCGACGTGGGCGCCAAGGAGCGCAAGCGCCGCCCGGCCGCGCCGTTCACCACTTCGACGCTGCAGCAGGAAGGCGCGCGCAAACTCGGCTTCACCACGCGCAAGACCATGCAGGTCGCGCAGAAGCTCTACGAGGGCGTGGCGATCGGCGACGAAGGCACGGTCGGCCTGATCACCTACATGCGTACCGACTCGGTGAGCCTGTCGCAGGACGCGCTGGGCGAGATCCGCGACGTCATCGCACGCGATTACGGCACGTCCTCGCTGCCGGACCAGCCCAACGTCTACACCACCAAGTCCAAGAACGCGCAGGAAGCCCACGAAGCCGTGCGTCCGACCTCCGCGCTGCGCACGCCCGCGCAGGTCGCGCGCTTCCTCACCGACGACGAGCGCCGCCTCTACGAGCTGATCTGGAAGCGCGCCGTCGCCTCGCAGATGATCCCGGCCACGCTCAACACCGTATCCGTCGATCTGGCCGCCGGCAGCGAACACAGCTTCCGCGCCAGCGGCACCACCGTCGTCGTCGCGGGCTTTCTGGCCGTCTACGAGGAAGGCAAGGACACCAAGGGCAAGGACGACGAGGACGAAGGCCGCAAGCTGCCCGCGATGAAGCCGGGCGACCGTGTGCCGCTGGATCGCATCATCGCCGACCAGCACTTCACCCAGCCGCCGCCGCGCTTCACCGAAGCGGCGCTGGTCAAGGCACTCGAGGAATACGGCATCGGCCGTCCGTCGACCTACGCCTCGATCATCCAGACGCTGCAGTTCCGCAAGTACGTCGAGATGGAAGGCCGCAGCTTCCGTCCGAGCGATGTCGGCCGCGCGGTGTCGAAATTCCTGTCCAGCCACTTCACCCGCTACGTCGATTACGACTTCACCGCGAAGCTCGAGGACGAACTCGATGCGGTGAGTCGCGGCGAGGAAGACTGGATCCCGCTGATGGAGAAGTTCTGGGGCCCGTTCAAGGAACTCGTCGACGACAAGTCGGAATCCGTCGATCGCAACGAGGCCACCGGTGCGCGCGAACTCGGCACCGACCCGAAGACCGGCAAGCCGGTCAGCGTGCGCCTGGGCCGGTTCGGACCGTACGCGGCCATCGGCAGTACCGCCGAGGACGCCGAGGACAAGCCGAAGTTCGCCTCGCTGCGTCCGGGCCAGTCCATGCACACGATCTCGCTCGAGGACGCGCTGGAGCTGTTCCTGATGCCGCGCGCGCTCGGCACCGACAAGGGCGAGGACGTGAGCGTCGGCATCGGCCGTTTCGGTCCGTTCGCCAAGCGCGGCAGCGTCTACGCCTCGCTGAAGAAGGAAGACGATCCGTACAAGATCGACCTGGCACGCGCCGTGTTCCTGATCGAAGAGAAGGAAGAGATCGCGCGCAACCGGATCATCAAGGAGTTCGACGGCAGCGACATCCAGGTGCTCAACGGCCGCTTCGGGCCCTACATCAGCGATGGCAAGCTCAACGGCAAGATCCCCAAGGATCGCGAGCCGGCGTCCCTGACCTTCGACGAAGTGACCAGGCTGCTCGAAGAAACCGGCAAGCCGGTACGCAAGGGCTTCGGCAAGAAGGCGCCGGCCAAGAAAGTGGCCGCGAAGAAGGTCGCGGCGAAGAAGGCACCGGCCGCGAAGAAGGCCGCGACCAAGAAAGCGCCTGCGAAGAAGGCCGCCAAGAAGACCGCGAAGAAAGCGACCAGGAAGACCACCAGGTCGGTCGCGCCTGCGGTCGAGCCTGCGAAGTCGCTGCTGACCGCGTCCAAGGTCGCGCCGGGCAAGAAGCGCGTGATCAAGGCCGGCGGCGACAAGCCGGTCACGGACGACGCGCCGTTCTGACGCGTCGCGCATGACTGCGCCCGTGCTCGACATCCCCGCCGCCGCCGCGTTGCTCACGCGCGGCGGCGTGGTCGCCTACCCCACCGAAGGCGTGTGGGGCCTGGGCTGCGATCCCTTCGACCGCGACGCGGTGACACGGCTGCTCGATATCAAGCAACGCCCGGTCGACAAGGGCGTGATCCTGATCGCCGGCGCACTCGCGCAGTTCGACGCGATTGTCGACTGGACGCGACTTCCCGACAGCGCGCGTGCGCGCGTGCTGGACAGTTGGCCAGGCCCGAACACCTGGGTCGTGCCCGCACGTGCGGACATGCCCGCGTGGATCACCGGCACCCATGAAAGCGTCGCGGTACGCGTCAGCGCACACACCGATGTCGTCGCGTTGTGCGCGGCGTTCGCTGGCGCACTGGTGTCGACCAGCGCGAACCTGACCGGCGAACCCGCGGTCGCGGATCGCGGTGCACTCGACCTGCGACTGCTCGCGCGCATCGACGGCCTGCTCGACGGCCGGACCGGTGGACGCACGGGTCCGTCGACGATCCGCGATGCGCTGACGGGCGACGTGTTCCGCGCCTGAATCGGCGTTGCAGCGTGGCGTTGACGCACCTTGCGCTGCGGTTGCATCCGCAACTGAAATCCCGTCGAAAACCGGGTTGCCGCACTGCACAAACTGTGCTCTATTCGAGACCCGGCGTGGATGCGTTGTCGCGATGCAAGGACCTTGGCGCTCCGATCCCCGCGCCGGCCATGCACCTTCCCACGGACTGCGATGACGACGATGCGGGAACTCCCGGGTCGGGGCCTGTACGACCCCGCTGACGAACGCGATGCCTGCGGTTTCGGCCTGATTTCGACGATCGGCGGCGACGCCTCGCGCGAGATCGTGGACGGCGCGCTGCAGGCGCTTTCCCGCATGGCCCATCGGGGCGGCATCGCCGCCGACGGCTTGTCGGGCGACGGCTGCGGTGTGCTGCTGTATGCCGCCGATGCCTTCGTCGACACGCTCGCCGCTGAAGCCGGGCTCGAATTCGCAGGTGCATGCCGCGCCGCCGGCGCGGTGTTCCTGCCGCACGAGGCCGACGCGGCCGCACGGTGCCGCGAGACACTCACGCAACTGCTGCGCGATGTCGACGTGCGCGTCGCCGGCTGGCGCGAAGTGCCGCTCGACGATGCTGCGCTGGGCGCGCTCGCGCGCAGCTCGATACCGCGCATCGAACAGGTGTTCGTGACCGCCGACGGCGACGACGTACAGGCGTTCGAGCGCGTGCTGTATCTCGCCCGCCGCCGCGCCGAACAGGCGCTGCGCGCGCATGAACATTTCTACGTCGTCGGTCTGACACCCGGCCTGCTCGGCTACAAGGGCATGGTGCTGCCGAGCCATCTGACCCAGCTGTTCCCGGATCTCGCGCGCGAAGATCTGGCCGCCAAGACCGTCGTGTTCCATCAGCGCTTCTCGACCAACACGCTGCCGCGCTGGCCGCTGGCGCATCCGTTCCGGCGCCTGGCGCACAACGGCGAGATCAACAGCATCGAAGGCAACCGGCGCTGGGCGCAGGCGCGCCGTGGCGTGTGGGCGTCGCCGCAGCTCGACATCGGCGAGTTCGAAGAAACCGTGACCATGCACGGCTCCGACTCGCAGACGCTCGACAACATGCTCGAGTGGATGCTGCTCGGCGGCATGGACCTGCTGCAGGCGATGCGCATCCTGATGCCGCCGGCCACGCAGTCGCTGGAATACAAGGACGCCGACCTCGCCGCGTTCTACGAGTACTACGCGATCAATTCCGAGCCGTGGGACGGCCCGGCGGGCGTGGTGATGTGCGACGGCCGCCATGCCGCGTGCACGCTCGACCGCAACGGCCTGCGTCCCGCGCGCTGGACGCTGTCGCAGGACGGCATCTTCGTCATCGCCTCCGAAGCCGGCGTCTGGGACGTCGCACCCGGACGCGTCAAGGCCAAGGGCAAGCTCGGCCCGGGCGAAATGATCGCGATCGATCTGACCTCCGGCACCCTGCTCGACAACGACGCGATCGACGAGGTCAATCGCGCACGCGCGCCGTACAAGCAATGGCTCAAGCGCGGCATGAGCTATCTGCACACCGAATTGATCGATCCCGCGCTGGCCGCCGAACCCTTCGCGCCCGACACCCTGCTCGCGTTCCAGAAGCTGTTCCAGCTCACCCGCGAGGAGCAGGAATCGGTGCTGCGGCCGCTGGCCGAGACCGAGCAGGAAGGCATCGGCTCGATGGGCGACGACGTGCCGATGGCGGCGATCAGCCAGCGCGTGCGTCCGCTCTACGACTGTTTCCGCCAGGCGTTCGCGCAGGTCACCAATCCGCCGATCGATCCGCTGCGCGAAGGCGCGGTCATGACGCTGTCCACGCAGATCGGCCGCGAGGGCAACATCTTCCTCGACCGGCCCGAGAACGTGCACCACGTGCTGCTCAATTCGCCGGTACTGTCGCAGCGCAAGCTGCGCCAGCTGCTGGCGCTGCCGCGCTTCGCCGAATCCAACCTGCTGCTGAATCTGTACTTCGACGCCGACACCGAAACGCTCGAAGGCGCGCTGCATCGTCTGTGCGCCGAAGCTGAAGCCGCGACGCGCGCGGGTGTCGAGATCCTGCTGCTCAGCGACCGCTATCCCAAGCGCGGCACCGTGCCCGTACACGCGCTGCTGGCGACCGGTGCGATCCATCTGCATCTGGTGCGCGCGGGCCTGCGCTGCGACGTCAATCTGGTCATCGAGACCGGCACCGCGCGCGACCCGCACCACTTCGCCTGTCTGATCGGGTTCGGCGCGACGGCGGTCTATCCGTATCTCGCATTCCAGACCCTGCATGCCCTCGGCCGCCGTGGCGTACTCGCGACCAAGGTCGGCAACGAACACCTGCAGCTCGGCCGCAGCTACCGCCGCGGCATCCGCAAGGGTCTGCTGAAGATCATGTCCAAGATGGGCATCGGCAGCATCGCCAGCTATCGCGGCGCGCAGCTGTTCGAGATCGTCGGTCTCGCGCCCGAGGTCGTCGACCTGTGTTTCGAAGCGACCCCGTCGCGCATCGGCGGCGCCGGCTTCGCGCGCCTGGAAGCCGACGCGCGCCATCTCGCCGAACAGGGTTGGGACGATGCCGCGCTGCCCGAGCCGGGCGGCCTGCTGCATTACGTGCACGGCGGCGAGTACCACCAGTTCAATCCGGACGTGGTGACCTCGCTGCAGCGCGCGGTGCTGACCGGCGATCGCGCGGACTGGAAGCGCTATTCGGAGTTCGTCGACACGCGCCCGCCGGCTGCGCTGCGTGATCTGCTGCGTCCGAAGGCGGCGACGCCGATCTCCATCGACGACGTGGAACCGGTCGCCTCGATCGTGCGCCGCTTCGATTCGGCGGCGATGAGTCTCGGCGCGTTGTCGCCCGAGGCGCACGAAGCGCTGGCGATCGCGATGAACCGTCTCGGTGGCCGCAGCAATTCCGGCGAAGGTGGCGAGGATCCCGAGCGCTACGGCACCGATCGCCGCAGCAAGATCAAGCAGATCGCATCGGGCCGCTTCGGCGTCACGCCGGAATACCTCATCAATGCCGAAGTGCTGCAGATCAAGGTCGCGCAAGGCGCCAAGCCCGGCGAAGGCGGCCAGTTGCCCGGCAGCAAGGTCAATCCGCTGATCGCGCGCCTGCGCTACGCCAAGCCCGGCATCGGCCTGATCTCGCCGCCGCCGCATCACGACATCTATTCGATCGAGGATCTCGCCCAGCTGATCTTCGACCTGCGCCAGGTCAATCCCGAGGCGCTGATCTCGGTGAAGCTGGTCAGCCATGCAGGCGTCGGCACGATCGCCGCCGGTGTGGTCAAGGCCGGCGCGGATCTGATCACGATCTCCGGCCACGACGGCGGCACCGGCGCGAGTCCGCTGGGCTCGATCCGCTACGCCGGCGCGCCGTGGGAACTCGGCCTGTCGGAAGCGCGCCAGGCGCTGCAGTTCAACGACATGCGCGGCCAGGTGCTGCTGCAGACCGACGGCGGCCTGAAGACCGGTCTCGACGTCATCAAGGCCGCGATGCTCGGCGCCGACACCTTCGGCTTCGGTACCGCGCCGATGATCGCGCTGGGCTGCAAGTATCTGCGCATCTGCCATCTCAACAACTGCGCGACCGGCGTGGCCACGCAGGACGAGCGCCTGCGCGCGAACCACTACAAGGGCCTGCCCGAACGCGTGGAGACGTTCTTCCGCAACGTCGCCGAAGACGTGCGCGAGCATCTGGCCGCGCTCGGCGTGCGCTCGCTCGACGAGATCGTCGGCCGCACCGATCTGCTCGAACAGCGCCTGCACCACACCCGCGACGCGGTCGACATCGACCTGTCGATGCTGCTGCGCCGCGATCCGGACAAGCCGCTGTCCTACTGCGGCACGCCGGCGCTGCAGTCGCCGCCCGATGGGCTGGCCGCGGCGCTGGATGCGCGCGTGTCGAAGGCGATCGAACGCGGCGACGGTGGTGAATTCGACTTCGAGATCCGCAACACCGACCGCAGCATCGGCACGCGCCTGTCGGGACTGATCGCGCGCCATCATGGCAACACCGCGATGAGCGATCGTCCGGTCACGCTGCGCCTGCGTGGCACCGCCGGCCAGAGCCTCGGCGCGTTCAACGCCGGCGGCCTGCACATCGATCTCGAAGGCGAGGCCAACGACTACGTCGGCAAGGGCATGGCCGGCGGTCGCATCGTGCTGCGTCCGCCTGCGGGCAGCGTGTTCGAATCGCGCAACACGCCGATCCTCGGCAACACCTGCCTGTACGGCGCGACCGGCGGCGAAGTCTATGCCGCGGGTCGCGCGGGCGAACGTTTCGGCGTGCGCAATTCGGGCGCGGTCGCGGTCATCGAAGGCGCCGGCGATCACTGCTGCGAATACATGACCGGCGGCGCGGTCGCGGTGCTCGGCCGCATCGGTCTGAACTTCGGTGCCGGCTTCACCGGCGGCATCGCCTACGTGCTCGATCTCGATCGCGATTTCGTCGACCGCTACAACCACGAACTGATCGACATCCTGCGTGTGACCCCGGAAGCCTTCGACAACTACCGCTCGCACCTGCGCGATCTGATCGAGACCCACGCCCGCCTGACCGGCAGCGCGTGGAGCGGACGCATCCTCGAGGAGTTCCGCGATTTCGTCGGCAAGTTCTGGCTGGTCAAGCCGAAGGCCGCGAGCCTCGAAGCGCTGGCCGAAGATCTGAGGAGAGCTGCGTGATGTCTGTGCTGCGCACATCCACCCCCACGATCTGCTTCGCATATCGCGGGCCCCGCGCTGTGTTTCCGATCCCCGCCCCTTCGGGGCGCCCCCTTACCAAGGGGGCTCTACCTCGCTCGGTCCGCTGTGCACGAAGGAGCTCACTTCATGACTAAGCGAGACGTCTTTCGCTTCCTCAACGAACCGCGCGAGATGCCCGACAAGGTGCCGCTCATCCTGCGCACCGATGGCGACTGGAACGAGCTCTACGGCAGCTTCGAAGACAAGGAGGCCGCGCATCAGGCCGACCGCTGCCTGGATTGCGGCAATCCCTACTGCGAAGCCAAGTGCCCGGTGCACAACTACATTCCGAACTGGCTCAAGCTGGTGCAGGAAGGCCGCGTGCTCGAAGCCGCGGGGCTGTGCCACGAGACCAATCCGCTGCCCGAGATGTGCGGCCGCGTGTGCCCACAGGACCGTCTGTGCGAAGGCGCGTGCACGCTCGACGACGGTTTCGGCGCGGTGACCATCGGCGCGGTCGAGAAGTACATCGTCGATACCGCGTTCGCGCAGGGCTGGCGGCCGGATCTCTCCAAGGTCGTCGCCACCGGCCAGCGCGTGGCGGTGATCGGCGCCGGGCCTGCGGGCCTGTCGTGCGCGGACCGTCTGGCGCGCGCGGGCATCACTGCAGTGGTGTTCGATCGTTACGAGCAGATCGGTGGCCTGCTGCAGTTCGGCATCCCGAGTTTCAAGCTCGACAAGTCGGTGATCGCGACGCGTCGCGAAGTGCTCGAAGACATGGGCGTGGAGTTCCGGCTCGGTATCGAGATCGGCAAGGACGTCGGGATCGATACCCTGCTCGAGGAATTCGACGCGGTGTTCGTCGGCACCGGCGCCTACCGCTACACCGATGGCGGGCTACCCGGCCAGGATCTGCCCGGTGTGCTGCCGGCCCTGCCCTTCCTCGTGCACAACGGGCGCATCGTCACCGGCGGCGACACCTGGGGCCGTCCGGTCGCCGGCTGGGAAACCTCGCTGACGCTGCCGAAGCTCGAAGGCAAGCGCGTCGTGGTGCTCGGCGGCGGCGATACCGGCATGGACTGCGTGCGCTCCGCGGTGCGGCTGGGCGCGGCCAGCGTGACCTGCGCCTATCGGCGCGATGAAGCCAACATGCCCGGCTCGGCGCGCGAAGTCGGCAACGCGCGCGAAGAAGGCGTGCGCTTCCTGTTCAATCGCCAGCCGCTCGGCGTGGAGGCCGACACATCCGGCAACGTCGCCGGCGTGCGCGTGGTCGAGACGAAGCTCGGCGAACCCGACGCGAATGGCCGCCGCGCCGCGGTGCCGATCGACGGCACCGAATCGCTGCTCGACGCCGATGTCGTGATCATCGCGTTCGGCTTCTCGCCGGTGGTGCCCGAGTGGCTCACGACGCACGGCGTCGAAGCCAGGGGCAACGGCCGCATCGGCGTCGGCGGCGAACGCCGCCTGCCCTACCAGACGGCCCACCCGAAGCTGTTCGCCGGTGGCGATGCGGTGCGTGGTGCCGACCTCGTCGTCACCGCGGTGCAGGAAGGCCGCGACGCCGCGGCCAGCATCGCGCGCATGCTGCGCAAGGCCACGCGTCCGGCCAGCGCGGCACTCGACGCCGCCTGAAGTCTGTTCGGCGGCGATCCCGTCCGGAGCCGTCCGGAGCCGTCCGGCGCGACTGCCGTGGACGGGCGAACGCCCTTCCGGGCACGTAGTTCCAACGCGCGCTTCCCGAAGCGCGATCTCCGTGGATGCCGATGCCGGCGCAGCAAAACGGGGCCTGAGGCCCCGTCCTGCATTGCATGCTGCATGTCGACGCGTCAGAACTTCAGACCGACCTCGACGGTAACCGTACGCGGAAAGTAGAAGATGCCCGCGTTCCGGTTCACCGACACGTAGCTGGTGTCCAGTTGGCCGCCCTCGCCAAAGTAATCCCGACCGCCGTCCGGCCCACCGTAGACATAGCTGTCGTAGTTCATGAAGTTGAAGGCATTCAGCACGTTGACGCGCGCGGTCAGGCGCGTATCGCCCGCGAGCACGAACTCCTTGGTCGCCTGCAGATCGACTGTCCGGTATCCCCAGATGTCGCCGCCCACCAGAAACCTGCCATTTCCCGGCGGCACGAAGCCCACGAGCTGGCAGGTCGAGCCGTCCCAGCCTTCAACGCCGTAGCAGGCCACGGTGTTGATCGCGTTCGGCGTCTCGAGCACGAGCTTGGCGCCGAAGGTCACGCCCCAGGGCCCGTCGATCGAGCCCGAGGCGGTGAAGCGATGCGAGGGCTGGTTGCTCGACTTCACGAACGGGAAGTACTGCAGGCGCGCCTTGTCGAAGTAGTCGAACTGGCTGTCGTTGTTGCGGCTGTTCTGCCTCGCGCTGGTGTGGGTGTACGCGAGGTTCGCCCCCCAGCCCGATTCCTTCGTGTACGGCTTGTCGGCCGACAGGAGGATCTGCGTGCTGCGTTGCTCGACGCCATTGTCCCCAAGGATCACGCCACCGAAACCGGGCGGGACACGATCGGATGCGCCCCAGGGCGGACTGCCGTCGCTGAAGAAGTCGTTGTCGGGATACCGGTTGCCGAGCGTGTAGCCGAAACCATCGTAGGCGAGGATGCGCTGCACGGTGACATCGGTCAGCCACTCGCCGACCTGATTGCTCATGCCCAGACTGAACTGGTCGCTGTAGGGCGTCTTGAGGCTGTTGTTGAGCATGAACGCCTCGGCAGCATCACGCGAGCCGGTGATACCGGCGAGCACGTCCGCCCCACCCAGGTAGGCGGGGTCCCAGTCGACACAGCGGGAACCGGTGATCGCGACGCATTCGCCTGTGGCCGGATCGGCGAACTCGAGCCGCACCAGCGAAATCGAGCCCTTGTGGCGCTCGAACGCAAGGTCCCGGAACAGGTTGCGATCGTAGGAGCGGCCCGCACCGCCGTGGATCACGTGTCGCTCGTCGGCACCGATGTCATAGGAGAATCCAAGGCGCGGCGCCCAGGCATCCTTGAAGTTCTTGCGATTGCTGCCGGTGCTGATGTAGTCCAGCGGATTGATCGCATCGATACCGCCGTTGAGCCAGCGATCGACCCAGCGTTGGCCGGGATTCTGGGGGTCGGCGGCATACAGCGCGTCGACGAAGGCCTGCGGGGTCACGTGGTCGGTATACGCCGGCACGTCCTCGTAATCCCAGCGCACGCCCAGGTTCACGATCAGGTGCGGATTCACCTGCCAGTCGTCCTGGATGTAGACACCGTACTGCTTGGCCGACGTCTCCACGCGTGGCGTGAGGCCGGGCGTCGCGAAGGGCGCGATGAACTCGACGCGGTAGGGTTGCGCGGCGAGCTGCCCCGTCGCCTCGTTGAACTCCCAGGAGAACTGGGGATTCAGGGGTTCCCCGTCGCTGGACTCCAGATCGATGCCCCGGTAGTTCACGCCCACCTTGACGGTATGGTCCCCCTTGAACTCGAAGGTGTTGAACGTCAGGTCGTTCTGCAACGACCAGCCTTTCTGCCGCTGCGACTGCAGGCTGAAGCCGCTGGCCGGTCCGACCTGCAACAGCGTGGCCTCGCGCACGGGCGGACCGCGATTGATCACGGTGTAGTTGATGCCGTTGCCGAACGAAGCGGGCGTCCTGGAATTCTGCGAATCCTGGGTGCTGACGATCAGCTCGTTGTAGAAACTCTGGCCGTAATGCATCCACTTGAGGTTGACGCGCTTGTCCTCGTTGATGCGCTGGTCGCCATGCTCCGGAGTGCTCACCCCGCCCACGTTGCCGAGCACGTCCTCGTCGCGGTACTGGCCGCTCAGCTCGAGCCGGTCGCTTTCGCCGATGTCCCAGCTGAGCTTGGCGAAGTAGAGGTCTTCCGCGAACGGCAGCGTGGTTGCGCCGTAGTAACTGCGCAGGTTCTCGGGCAGCCGCAGGTACGCATCACCGGAGGCCGCGTCGGGCTGCACCGAGCGCGCATAGACGTTCTCCTTGCCCTCGTAGGCCACGAAGAAATGCATGCGGTCCTGGATGATCGGGCCGCCGAGCGCGAAGCCGTATTCCTTGACCTGGGAATCGTTCTTCTCGCTTTCATCGGAGCGTCTGGCGCGCATGCGCTCGTTGGTGAAGCGATAGAACATGTCGCCTTCGAACGTGTTGCTGCCCGAGCGCGTCGCCGCGGTGATCGCCGCGCCGCTGACCTGGCCGTACTCGGCCTTGTAGTTGGATGTGATGACCTTGTACTCGCCGATCGCCAGCTGCGGGAACGGATTGCCGGGACTCTCGTGCTGTCCCGCAATGCCGCCCTGCTGGACGTAGCTCTTCTGGCTCACGCCGTCGATGTAGAGGTTCGACGAACTGGTGTTGGTGGCGCCGGCGCGCAGCGTCGCACGGCCCTGGGCGTCGATCTTGAACTGCATGCCGGGCACGGTGTCGGCGAACTCCAGGAAGTTCCGCGTGGCCTGTGGCAACTGCTGGATCTGGCGCAGCGAAATCGTGTTGCCGACCTCGGACGTCCTGACATCCCGCAGCACCGATGCGGTCACGGTCACCGCGTCGATGTCGGTCACGTCGCCGGATACGGTGCCTGTCTGGCTGGTCGTGCCCTGCAGGTCGAGCGTCGAGCTCGACGCAACCGTCAGCGTCACCGTCTGCGGCGCGCCTCCCGCGTCGACGCGGTAGGTGCCCGGCGGCAGGCCGATCACGGTGTAGCTGCCGTTGGCATTGGTCTGCACGCGGCGGACCGCGCCGGTGGCGACGTTGGTCGCGGTCACGGTGGTACCGGCTTCCGCGCCGGCCTGGGACGACACCTGGCCGCGCAACGTCGCACCGGTGGACTGTGCGAACGCGGGCGTCACGATGACGAGACAACCCAGCAGCGCGCACGCGAGCAGACTGGGCCTGGGGGCACGCGAAGTGCAGTTGGTTTTCATGGCATCCCCTCCGAGGGATCTCCGTTACGTGATTCTTGTTGTTGTGGGATCAGCATTCACGACACGCCCACGCGCAACCGCGCGCCGGTCTTCGCCGGCGCTTCGGAAGCGGGAATGGGCCTGTATTCGACGGGACCGGACGCGGATGTCGGGTTGCATCCACTTCCTGGCCGGATCGGTGTCCCGCCGATCGCGCCGGGCCGCCGTCTACGAGGATGCGTAGCGGGGTCGAAAAGGCCGAAGCCGCCCGGCGGACTGCTGCCGGCGCCCCGCAATCGACCGTCCCCGCGCTCATTCGAACGTGCGTCCTCGTCAGTGAGGCGGACGCTAGCACCCATTGAAAACGGTTACATCTGGCATTGCAGCAAGGACAGATCCGATGGCATTCGCGCCTGGTTCGTGCATGCCCCCCGATTGCACGCCCTATTCAAGAAGTCCCGGGTTTCCGCGGCGCATTCCACGCCCCATGATGGGGGCATGCGCCCAAGACTCCGCTCCCGCACCTTCTTCGCAACGACGCTGCTGGCGACACTCGTCTGCGCGTCGGCACGACCGGTCATGGCGGATACGCCGCCGCAGGTCACCGTCTACCGCTGCACCGATGCGAACGGCCGCGTGGCCCTGCGTGATTCGCCCTGCGTCGACGGTACGACCCAGGAAGTACGCAACTTGTTGCGCCCCGTCGACGGCACACCGCTGCCGCCGCGCGCGCGCGAACCGACCGCGGCCGTCGTCGATCCGCCAGCGCCGCAGATCATCGTGATGCGTCCGCCGCAGCCGATGTTTCGCTGCGTGCGTGCCGATGGCAGCACCTACACCAGCGATTCCTCCGACGGCAATCCGCGCTGGGTGCCACTGTGGACGCTCGGCTATGGGCCCACGCGACGCGGCGCGTCGACGCGTGTCGAGGCTGGCGCCGGTCGCGGCGGCATCGAAGTGGATTCCGGCGTCGATACCCGACAGCGCGCGCGCGGCGGCTACTACGGCGCCGGCACCTGGATCCGCGACGAATGCAGGCAGATGCCGCAGGCCGAAGTCTGCAGTCTGCTGGGCAATCGCCGCGAGGAGATCCGCCGTCGTTTCTTCAATGCACAGCCGACCGAGCGCAGTCAGCTGACGAACGAAGAGCAGACCATCAACACGCGCCTGGCCCAGGACTGCGACCGGTGAGGCGAAGCGCTGTTCCAGCCATCACGCTCGCGTGCGTGCTGGCGAGTGCCGGCAGCCAGGCGGTGACCACGGTGATCTACCGCTGCACCGATGCCACAGGCGCGGTGACGTTCCAGAACGACAAAGCCTGCCCCGCCGGCCACACGCAGGAGCGTCGCGTCGTGGAGATGGCCACGCCGATGCCCGCATTCGTGGCGCCGCCGGCAACACCGGCCGCACCGCCGCAGGTGCCACTGATCTCGCGCCTGCCCGCCGCCGAACCGGTGACGCCGCGCGAGGACGACGAGGCCCCCGGACCGCCGCCCGCACTGTTCGCATGCCGCGTCTTCGACAACAGCACCTACTGGCGCGAAGACGACACCCCGCCGCTGCGCTGCCGGCCGATGCAGACCGTCGGCATCGGCGGACTGCCCGGCATGGAAGCAGGCCAGGCCTGCGAGCAGGTCGCCGATGTCTGCGAGGCGGTACCGGCCGAAGCGCTGTGCAGCACCTGGGAAACGCGCGTGCGCGAAGCGGAGTTCCGCTGGCGCTACGCGCAGGGGCGCGCGCAGGATCCGCTGCGGCTGGAATACGAGCAGCTGTTCAAGACATGGCGCGACAGCAGCTGCGGACCCGCGGGCGACGCGGCCTCGGCTCAGAACCAGCGCGGGACCGACGCACGATAGTCCGCATAGTCGGCGCCGAAACGCGTCTCCAGACACGCTTCCTCGAACGGGATGATCGCCTTGCGCAGGATCGCGAGCGGGATCGGCATCAGCGCCAGCGCCCACGGCACGTCGAGGATCGCGGCCAGTCCCGCGTAGCTCAGCAGCAGGCTCAGATAGAACGGATTGCGCGTCCAGCGATACGGCCCGCGCACGATCAGCCGCGCCGGCATGTGCGCCGGCATGATCGTCGTGCGGCGCAAGGCGAACAGCGCGATGCACCACAGCGCCAGTGCGAGGCCGGTATTCGCGAGCACGGTGCCGACGACGTGCAGGGTGTCGAGCGCAGCGCCCGTCGGCATCGGCAGGCCGAGCGATACCTGCAGCAGTGCGGCTACGGCGAAGGTCACGCAGAAATGCAGCGGCGACGTGGAGCGCACCAGCCAGGGCGCGTGCTCAGAAGCCATGACGCAGGAAGCCACCGTCGACCGCGATGCATTCGCCGGTGATGTAGGCCGATGCGGGCAGGCACAGGAACGCGACCGCCGCGGCGACTTCCTCCGGTTCGCCGATGCGGCCCATCGGCGTGCGCAGCAGGACGTCGTCGAGATAATCGGGATCCGACAGCGGACCCGAGGTGCGTCGCGTGCGGATGTACCAGGGCGCCACCGCATTGACGCGGATGCCGTCCTCGGCCCATTCGACCGCGAGGTTGCGGGTCATCTGGTGCAGCGCCGCCTTGCTCATGCCGTAGGGCGCGCCGCTGCGCACGTGGGTGATGCCCGACACGCTGCCGACGTTGACGATCGCCGAACTGCCGCGACTCGCCAGCAGCGGATGCGCGTAACGCGCCAGCTCGAACGAGCTGAACACGTTGACCTCGAAGATCTCGCGCCACTCGTCTTCGGCGTAGTCGTTCGCCGCGCGGCTGAGGTTGCCGCCGGCGTTGTTGACCAGGATGTCGAGTCCGTCGCCCTGGTCCTCGACCCAGTCGAGAATCTCGCGCCGCTGCTCTTCGTCGACGACGTCGGCGATCATCGCGCGCACGTCGGCCTGCGGAAATTCCTCGAGCAGTTCTTCGCGCGTGGATTCGAGCGCATCGCCGTTGCGGCCGACGATCAGCACGGTCGCGCCGAAGCCGGTCAGTTCGCGGGCGATCGCGCGGCCGATGCCGGCGCTGCCGCCGGTGACGAGGGCCAGTTGTCCATCCAGGCGCCAGCGGTGCGGATCCATCGACATTCCCCAGTCTGCGTCGGCGTTAGGATAACGCCGAGCCCGCCCGTCGGAGTGCCGCATGTCCAGCCCACGCGTGTATCGGTGTCTCGCCATAATCCGTCGCCGCGCCTGCGCCTGCGCCGGCGCGCTGCTGTTGCTCGGCTGCGCGGCCTGTACGCCGCCGCCCGACTCGCCGACCGAGAAACCTGCAGAGCCACAGGCCACGCAGTTGCGCGACGCGATGCAGAAGCCGCTCGATACTGCGCGCAGTGCGCAGGCGGCTGTCGATGCCGATGCGCAGCGTCAACGCCAGGCGATCGAAGACGCCGGCGGCTGAGCGGCCCCGGCGTCCCGGCGGCTCACCAGTCCGTCGGCTTGTAGTCCTTGAGGAACTGGCCCCAGACGTGGGTGCCGGTGTTGATGCCGTCGATGATCGGATCGACGATGCGCGCCGCGCCGTCGACGATGTCGAGCGGCGGATGGAAGCGCTCCTCGACGATCTTGCGCTCGGCTATCTCCACCGGATCCTCGTCGGTCACCCAGCCGGTGTCGACGGCATTCATGTGGATGCCGTCGCCGTGGTAATCCGCGGCCGAGGTGCGCGTCATCATGTTGAGCGCGGCCTTGGCCATGTTGGTGTGCGGATGCTTGGTGGTCTTGAAGTTGCGGTAGAACTGCCCCTCGACCGCGGACACGTTGACGATGTGCTTGTCGCGGCGCGGTTCTTCACCGACGGGCGTGCGCAGCATCAGCGTCTTCAGGCGCGCGTTGAGGATGAAGGGCGCGACCGCGTTGACCAGCTGCGTTTCCAGCAGTTCGACCGCCGGCACTTCGTCCATCTGCAGACGCCATGAGTTGCGTCCGCGCAGATCGACCTGCTGCAGATCCTTGTCGACGCGGCCTTCCGGAAACAGATGCGCCTGGCCGACCAGTTCGTCGGCGAGCAGCGGCACCTGCGACAGTTCCGCGGCGCGTGCAAGACCGGCACGACCCGCGCTGCTGTCGACCAGCGACCGGCTGCCGCCCGGCAGCAGATCCGCCGCGCGCAGGCCCTCGTAACCGCCGACGAGCTTGCGCACGTGTTCGGGCAGTTCGTGCAGCGCGGCGGTCTCGCCGGCCATCATGTGCGCGTAGAACGCGGGCGGACGGCGCACGGTCTGGCAGGCGTTGTTGACGATGAAATCCAGCCGGTCGCGGGTGGCGACGAGTTCGGCGCAGAAGGCTTCGACGCTCGGCGTGTGGCGCAGGTCGAGGCCGAACACCTCCAGGCGATGGCCCCATTCGCCGAAGTCCGGCTCCTGCGCGTAACGCTGCGCGGAGTCGCGCGGGAAGCGCGTGGTCACGATCAGCGAACAGCCCGCGCGCAGCAGCTTGAGGCCGGCCTGGTAGCCGATCTTGACCCGGCCGCCGGTCAGCAGCGCGACGCGGCCGGTGAGGTCGGCGGTTTCGGTGCGCTTGATGAAATTCAGTTCCGCGCAGGTTGGGCACAACTGGTCGTAGAAGTGATGGATCGCGGTGTACTTCTGCTTGCAGACGTAGCAGTGCAGCAGCTCCGGCGATTCGGCGAACCGGGGTTCCTCCGGCGCGGCATTGCGGGGATCGTGCTGGCCCGGCGGCTGCGGCGGGAAATAGTTCGGCGTGGTGAACACCGGTTTGCTGCGCAGGACGCGGATGCCGGTCTGGTCGAGCAGTGCCTCGGTGCGCCGCACCTTCTCGCGGTTGGCCTCGCGCAGCGCTTCCTTGGCCTGCTTGCGGCGCGCGCGCGGCTCGGGGTGATGCACCAGCGCGACCGCCTGCAGCAGGCGGATGCGGTCCTCGTCCGGCAGCGCCTCGAGCACACGGCGGTCGTCACGGATCGCCTCGAGCAGTTCGAACGCGATGCGTGCGCGATGCGGCAGGGAATCATCGGCGTGGGATGCCGGAAGCGGAGCGGAAGTCGAATTCAAGAGCATGTCCGTGGGCGTGCGCGACAGGTCGGACGCGAGACGCCGGTGTCGTGCGGGGAAAGCGTGCGGTGCATCGGCGGGTCGGCCGTCGCGGGCGTGGAGCGATCACAACAATCGCGCGAGGCGCCTGGTGCGTGGCCGTGCCGGGATCGGATGGGATCCGCGACCGGAGCATTTTCGCCGATCGGCGGTGGCTGTGCCATCGGACAGCGCTCCTGGCCGCTTTCCCGCCATTCCGGTGCCCCCGTGCACCTGCGCCCCGTAGCGGATCGGTCAGCGCTTCACCGGCTGATACACGATGAAGATCACCAGCGCCTCGTCGCCGATCTGGTCGAGGGCATGGCGGTCGCCGTTGCGGGTCAGGATCGCGTCACCCGGTCCGACCTCGCGGACGGTGTCGTTCAGCGTCAAGCGGCCGCGTCCCGACAGCACGTAGTAGATCTCGTCCTTGTCGTTGATGTGGTCGCCGATCGTCGCGCCGGGATGGAAGGCGCGCTTGCGGAAGATCAGGTCGAAGCCGGTGGCATCGGAGAAGAACGGATACGCCGTCGTCGTGCCCTGCCCCTCGTGCGGGCCGGGCTGTTCGATCGCGATGTCGCGTTCCTGCACGACGACCGACGGCGACACGGGCGCCAGAGGCGGCGCCGGCAAGGCGTTGCATTCGGCTGCGGTCACGGCCTTCACCGGTGCATCGGCGTCGATGCCGCGCCAGCCGGCGGCGACGAGACAGGCGACGGCATCGGCGCCGGCCTCGCTGAAATGGGTGCCGTCGGTCTTGCCCTGCGTGAACATGAAATAGGGCTTGGCGCCGTCTTCGCCGTGCACGCGGATCCAGTCGCTGGACGCGGCATTGAGATCGATCAGCGCAACACCTTCGCGTTCCGCCAGGGCCTGCATCGCCAGCGTGTAGCGGCCATGGGTGTCGACCAGCGAACGGAAGTCGTAGAGCAGGCGCGCGACCGGGGTGATCAGGATCGGCGTGGCGCCGCGTGTGCGTGCGACCTCGACATAACGCTGCAGCAGCTGCGGGTAGTCGGTCGCGGGATCGGTATAGCGCGTGGCGTCCTCGCGCTTGGCGTCGTTGTGGCCGAACTGGATCAGCAGCACGTCGCCTGCGCCGATCTCGTCGGCGATCGCATCGAGCCGGCCTTCGTCGATGAAACTGCGCGTGCTGCGTCCGCCCACGGCGTGGTTGCGGACCTCCCAGCCGTCGGCCGTCCAGTCCGGCAGCTTCTGGCCCCAGCCGGCCTGTGGCGCGCGCTCGGCGCCGTAGGTCGCCGCGGTGGAATCACCGGCGATGAAGATGCGATGCGGTGCGGGCGATGCGGCGAACGCGGTGCCCGCGGCACCCGACAGCAGCAGCGACAACAGACGTTTCATCATGCGGGCGCTCCGCGAGGAATCCGGGTTGGAACCACAGGCCGCCGCACTCTGGCGGCGGCCTGCGTCGTGCAACGGTGTCGCGCGAGGCTTACTTGCCCAGCACGCCCTTGACGTAGGCGACGATGGCGTCGTCCTGGGCGTTGTCGAAGAACGCCTTCTGGAAGCGCTCGCCACCGACGGCCTGCTTCACCAGTTCCTGGTCGATCGCCTTCAGACCTTCGACGAAGTCCTTCGACGCGCCCTTCTTGACGTCGGCCAGGATGCCCGCATTGGTCATCTGCGATTCCTTGCGCTCGGCCGGGTAGCCCTGGCCGCGCTCACCGTCGAACGCCTTCTCGAAGATGTAGCGGATGTTGATCTCCGCGCCCCAGCCGTAGCCCTTGGCGAACGGGAGTGCCAGTGCGTTGCCGTTGTTGACCTGCGCGAACAGGAACGCGTCGGTCGGCTCGATGCAGTAGCCGCAGTACACGCCCGGCCATGCATTGAGCGACATCAGCGCGCCCTGACCCGTGCCGCAACCGGCGACGACGAAATCGACGGCCTTCGAGTTCAGCAGCAGCGAGGCGCAGATGCCGAGGTGGATGTAGGTCAGGCGGTGGTCGTTGTCGCCGTCCATGCCGACGTTGAAGACCGTGTGGCCCTTGTCGGCGGCGACGGTGTTGAGCTGCTCCAGCACGACCGGGTTCTTGGCGGCCTGGCTGAATTCCTGCATCAGTGCGATTTTCATTGCGTGTCTCTCTTGCGTGTTCGAAGGGGAAAGAAACGGCAGGCCCGCCGATAGGACGGACCTGCCGGACAACGTGCGTGGATCAGCGCGCGAGCCAGCCGCCGTCGACCGGAATCACCGCGCCGTTGACGTAGTCGGACGCGCGGCTGGCGAGGAACACCGCCGTGCCGCCGAGATCCGAAGGCTCGCCCCAGCGCGCGGCCGGGATGCGATCGAGGATCGACTTGTTGCGGGCTTCGTCGGCGCGCAGCTGCGCGGTGTTGTCGGTCGCCATGTAGCCCGGCGCGATGGCGTTGATGTTGACGCCCTTGCCGGCCCACTCGTTCGCGAGCAGGCGGGTGATGCCGGCGATGCCCGACTTGCTGGCCGTGTACGACGGCACGCGGATGCCGCCCTGGAACGACAGCATCGACGCGATGTTGATGATCTTGCCGCTGCCCTGCGCGATGAAGTGCCGGCCGACGGCCTGCGACAGGAAGAACGCGGACTTGATGTTGACGTTCATGACGTCGTCCCAGTCCTGCTCGCTGAAATCGACCGCGTCGGCGCGGCGGATCAGGCCGGCGTTGTTGACCAGGATGTCGACGCCGCCGAGGCCGTCGAGCGTTTCCTTGAGCAGACGCGCGACCGGCTCGATGCTGGTCAGGTTGGCTTCGATCGACACGAACCTGCGACCCAGCGCCTTGACCCTGGCTTCGGTCTCGGTCGGCGGGCTGATGCCTGCCGCAGCGATGTCGGCGCCGGCTTGCGCCAGTGCCACTGCGATGCCCTGTCCCAGGCCGGTGTTGGCGCCGGTGACCAGCGCGACCTTGCCTTCGAGACTGAACGGATTCGTCATTGCATAGCTCCCTGTTGCGATACGGGTGGTGGCCACGTGCGGCCGGTTACCTGAGCTGGCAGATATCCAGCACGTGCATGTCGGTGTAATCGAGGTTCTCGCCGCCCATCGCCCAGATGAAGCAGTAGTTCGACGTGCCCGCGCCCATGTGGATCGACCACGGCGGCGAGACCACGGCCTCGTTGTTGCGCACCACGATGTGGCGCTGCGCGTGCGGCTCGCCCATGAAGTGGTAGACGCGATCGGCGTCGCCGAGATCGAAGTAGAAATAGACCTCGCTGCGACGGTCGTGCAGGTGCGGCGGCATCGTGTTCCAGACGCTGCCCGGCTTGAGGATCGTCAGGCCCAGCAGCAGCTGCGAGGACTGGCAGGTGGCCGGCACGATGTACTGGTAGATCGTGCGTTCGTTGCTGGTGTCCAGTGCACCGCGCTCGAGCGGCACCGCGTCGGAGATCGAGATCTTCTTCGTCTCGAAGCGCGCATGCGCGGGCGTCGAGGCGAGATAGAACTTCGCCGGCGCGGAGGCATCGTCGGATGCGAACACGACCTCGGCGCTGCCCATCGGCACGTACAGACCGTCCTTGGGCGCAAGCGCATACGCGGTGCCATCGACGGTCACCGTACCGGCGCCTGCACCGACATTGACGATGCCGAGCTCGCGACGCTCCAGGAACGGACGCCCGGCAGCGGACGCGGGCTCGGTCTGCGCCGGCAGCGACAGCGGCCCTGCGACCGGCGATGCGCCGCCGATGACGAAACGCTCGTAGTGCGTGTAGCTCAGACGGATCGCGTCGTCGGCGAACAGGCCATCGAGCAGATACAGATCGCGCAGCGCGTCGTTGTCGATGCCCTGCATCACACCGGGATGGGTCGCGTGATAGGTCTTCTGGTACATGACGGGCTCCAGACGGGACAGGGCACGATCACCACGGCACGGCGCCGGGCTCTTGCGCGGACGGTCATTCTATGATGTCCGGTAACCGGTGTCATTCCGCGGCGCGGCATGGGTGGCGTGGGCCGATCCATGACTGCATGACAACGTCTGTGCTCAGGACCGGCGACCGCGCACCGATGCGCGCACTCCCCCGGTCGTCATTTCCGCGCAGGCGGGAATGACGATCCGTGGATTGAGCGTCAGCTGGGAGAGCGCAGCAGCTGTGGTCCGAAAATTCAGCCAGAGCGGCCTCACTCCACCACCTGCTTCGCAGGCGGTCCTCCCCTCTCCCGGAGGGAGAGGGGCACTGGCGTCTGCCGCCTCCGGCGGCAGACAGCGTCTTATTCTGGTGGCTGGCAGGAATCCCGCAGGATCAGATGCGGGCGCACGCTGGCCAGCGGCCGGGGGCCGTCCTCGGGCTGGATCAGCATCGCCGCGGCAATGCGGCCGGTGTCGCGGGTGTCGCGGCGTACCGAGGTCAGCGGCGGCCACAGGCGGGTCGCCAACGGGCTGTCGTCGTAGCCGACGACCGAAAGTTCGCGCGGCACGTTGATGCCTTCACGCATCGCGACGCGATACACACCGGCGGCCATTTCATCGTTGCCGCAGAAGATCGCGGTCGGGCGCTTCTTCGCCGACAACAGCTTTTCCGCGGCCGCAACGCCGGATTCGAAGGTGTAACCGGCTTCGACGACGCGCGACTTGGGCAGCTCGATGCCGCGCTTCTGCAGCGCCGACAGGAAGCCGCCGGTGCGTTCGATCGAGGAGCGGTAATCGCGTGGACCGGTGATCAGGGCGATGTCGCGATGGCCCAGCGACTGCAGGTAATCGGCCACTTCCGCCGCGCCGTCATGGTCATGCGTGACCACCATGCGCTCGGGCTTGTCCATCGACACGGCCGCGATGCGCACATAACGCACACCGATCGAGTCGAGCATCGCCGCCAGCGCCGGATCCTCCGACACGCGCGGCACCAGCATTACGCCGTGCAGTTTCTGCTGCTGCACGAAACGGCGCACGCCGTCGACGTAATCGGGACTGCGGCTGTCGCAGGGATGCACCACCAGCTCGAACCCCGAGCCGCGGAGCGAATCCAGCGCGCCGTACTGCATGTTGACGATGAACTGCGCGGTCGGATTGTCGTAGACCATGCCGATCAGGAACGAGCGCCGGAACGCCAGCCCGCGCGCCAGCGGATCGGGCGAATAGCCGACCTCGCGCATCAGCGTCTCGACCTTCTCGCGCGTGTCCTGACGGACCAGCGGCGAGTGGTTGATGATCCGCGACACGGTCTTCTTCGACACGCCGGCAAGCCGGGCGATGTCGTTGATCGTCGCCGGGCGTTTCATGTCGGTCGGAACCGCTGCCTTCGTGGTCTTCTTCGCTGCGGGCATCGGCCTTCCATCCGTCGGGTTGTCGCGCGGTTTCCATTCTAGCGGCAGATTCCGGAGCGCCGCGTGGACGGCACTCCGGTCGCGCAACCGGCTCAGTCGAGCGCGCGGTACTGGAAGTTCCGGAAATGCACCTTGCCGTTGCCGGCGGCGTAGATCGCCGGCTTCACCGCGAGGAAGCGGCCGGCCACGTTGTGGTGATAACCCGAGATCTCCATCTGCACCGGGTATCTGGTCCAGGTCTCGCCGTCGGCGCTGGTGTGGATGGTGACGATGTGCTGGTCGTTCTTGACCCGCATCCACAGCTTGCCGCCGGTGGCGCTGGGGGCGATCTGGCTGGGCCGCTCTTCGCCGTAGCGATGCATGATGAAACGCTCACCGTTGCTGCCCACGCCCACATACAGCTTGTCGCTGTAGAACAGCAGCGCCCCGCCCTGCGCGCCCGGTTCGATCTCCATCTCGACCTGGAATTCGTAGGACGTGTCGCCGGCGATGACCGTCAGCGGTGAACTGTCACGCGGTTGGGTGCCCTTGCCCTGCAGCGTCAGCGTGCCGTCGCCGAAGCCCAGACGCGCGTATTCGGTCTGCGTCGGGTCGTAGAACGACCACTGCGCGCCCAGCGTGTCACCGCTGAAGTCGTCCGACAGCGCCAGGCCGTGCTGGCCGACCGACTCGCCGGCGGGCTTGGCCAACGGCTGACCGAGATCGCCGCCCCTGGCGACGAACCAGCCGTCGTCGGTCCACTCGATCGGCTCGAGCAGCGCCTGGCGACCGAGCGTCCAGTAGCCGTTCTCGTAGCCGTGATAGATCATCCACCAGCGGTCGTCGGTGCCTTCGACGATCGTGGCGTGACCGCGCGACCACCACGGCTCGCTGCGATCCACGGTGCGCACGATCGGGTTGTGCGGCGAGTTCTCCCACGGGCCGTGGATCGAGCGCGAACGCGCGGTGATCACCATGTGCCCGGTGGGCGGACCCGCGGTGCCGCCGACGGCGGTGGTCATGTAGTACCAGCCGTCGCGGAAATTGATCTTCGGGCCTTCCTGCGCATAGGCCTCGACATCCCATTCTTCCGGGTATTGCCAGCCATCGTAGACATGCTTCGGCTCACCGACGACGCGCAGGCCATCATCCGACAGCTGCACATAGGCGCCGCCACTGAGGAACAGATAGCGCTTGCCGTCTTCGCCGACCGCGTGGCCGGGATCGATGTAACGGCCGAGGCCGATGTCGACCGGCTCGCTCCACGGCCCCTTGATGTCGTCGGCCCAGACCACGTAGTTGCTGCGCTCGCTGCCTTCGGTGCCGCCGGTGCGCGCGGGGAAATAGATGTAGTAGCGCTCGCCGTGCTTGATGATGTCCGGCGCCCAGATCGAACCGACGTTCTTCGTGATCGCGTGGCCCAGCGGCTGCCAGTTCACCAGATCGCGCGAATGCCACAGCGGCAGGCCGGGATAGGCATCGAACGAGGACAGCGTCAGGTAGTAGTCGTCGCCATCCTTGAGCACCGACGGATCCGGACGATCGCCGGCGAACACCGGATTGAGGAAGGTACCGTCGCCGAGATCGGCCTGGCGCTGGTTCTCGATGCCGCGCGCCCAGGGCGATGCCTCCGACGTGGCGCTGGCGGGAGGCGCGGCGAATGCACCGGCGGCGAACGACAGGCCGGCGACACAGCAGGCAACGAGAACGGGGGCACGCAACATCGATCGCGACATCAGCAACTCCAGGCGGGAACCGCGGGGGCATCCAGTTGAATGACACCGATAGTCAAAGGACCCTAGCAGACGCGCCCGGATCCATCATTCTGCGTCGCAGCAAGGCTTTTACCGGGTGCGCCGCTACAGTCGCAACGAACCGAGCCGTCGCAGTCCGTCTTGAAATGACACCGATAGCCAGCCATTCCGGCGTGTTTCCGCGGGCCAAGTCGTGACCCTGGTCGCCGGCATCGACGCGGGTACGCAGAGCGTCAAACTGCTGATCTACGACACCGAGCGCCGCAGCGTGATCGCCGCCTCCAGCGCCGCATTGACGCTGATCGAACGCGAGGACGGCACCCGCGACCAGCAGGCCGACTGGTGGACGACGGCGATCGCCGCCTGCTTCGCGCAGATCGGTCCCGACATCCGCCAGCGCATCCGCGCACTCGGTGTGTCGGGCCAGCAGCACGGCTTCGTGCCGGTGGATGCGGCGGGTGCGGTCGTCGCGCCGGTCAAGCTGTGGTGCGACACCAGCACACAGGCCGAATGCGACGCGATCATGGCCGCGGTCGGCGGCGAAGCCGCCTGCATCGCCGCGGCCGGCAATCCGATCCTCGCCGGCTACACCGCCTCGAAGCTCGCCTGGACGCGCACGCACCGGCCCGATGCCTGGCGCGCGATGCGCACCGTGTTGCTGCCGCACGACTACCTCAACTTCTGGCTGACCGGCGAGCGTTTCATGGAAGCCGGCGATGCCTCGGGCACCGGCTGGCTGGACGTGCGCACGCGGCGCTGGTCGCCCGAACTGCTCGCGGCGATCGATCCCGATCGCGATCTCACGCTGTGCCTGCCGCCGCTGCTCGAGGCGGACGCCAGCGTGCCGATCCGCGCGACGACTGCCGAATCGCTGGGCCTGTCGCCGGAGGTGCGCGTGTCCGTCGGCGGCGGCGACAACATGATGGCCGCGATCGGCACCGGCAACGTCGTGCCCGGACGTCTGACGATGAGCCTCGGCACCTCGGGCACGCTGTTCGCGCATGCCGCGCAGCCGGTGGTCGACGACGAAGCGCGTTGGGCCGCGTTCTGCGCATCGGCCGATGGCTGGCTGCCGCTGATCTGCACGATGAACTGCACTGTCGCCACCGGGACCATCGGCCGGCTGCTGGGCCTGTCCACGGCGGCGCGCGAAGCCCTGCTGGCCGACACGTCGCCCGGCGCCGACGGTCTGCTGCTGTTGCCGTTCTTCAACGGCGAACGCACGCCGAACCTGCCGGCCGGCCGCGGCTGCCTGCATGGCATGACGCCGTCGAACATGACGCCCGCCCACTTGGTGCGCGCAGCGATGGAAGGCGCGACCTGCAGCCTGCGCAGCGGCTACGACGCATTCCTCGATGCGGGCCTGCGTTTCGACACCCTGCTGCTCACCGGCGGCGGCAGCCGCAGCCCGGCCTGGCGGCAGATGGCCGCCGACATGCTCGACCTGCCGGTCTCGGTGCCCACACAACCCGAAGGTGCCGCGTTCGGCGCCGCGCTGCAGGCGCTGTGGGCATTGCAGCGCCATGCGGGCGACCGGGCTCCGCTGGTCGACGTCGTCGATGCACACGTGCAACTCGACGACGCGGCCGCCGCGCAGCCCGATGCCGCCAGCGTCGACGCCTACCGCACGCAGTACCGCGCCTTCGTGCGCCATCTCGACGCGATCGCCCCGCTCTACCGCGCCTGATCGCATCCCCCACGACCGACCCCGGAATCCCGACATGTCCACCCAGGTTTTCACCGGCGACACCACGTTTTTCCCCGGCATCGAGCGCATCGCATTCGAAGGCCCGGACTCCGACAATCCGCTGGCGTTCAAGGTCTACGACGCGAACAGGCAGATCGGCGATCGCACGATGGCCGAGCACCTGCGCTTCGCCGCGTGCTACTGGCACAGCTTCTGCGGCAACGGTGCCGATCCGTTCGGTCCCGGCTCGCGCGCGTATCCGTGGGACGCCGGCACCGGCACGGCGTTGCACAAGGCCGAAGCGCGTCTCGATGCGGCGTTCGAGTTCTTCACCAAGCTCGGCGTGCCGTACTGGTGCTTCCACGATGTCGATCTGTCACCGGATGCCGACGACATCGGCGAATACGAACAGAACCTGCAGCACATGGTCGCGCTGGCCCAGCAGCGCCAGCAGGCCACCGGCATGCAGCTGTTGTGGGGCACGGCGAACCTGTTCTCGCACCCGCGCTACATGAACGGTGCATCGACCAACCCGGACTTCGCCGTCGTCGCGCGCGCTGCGGTGCAGGTCAAGGCGGCGCTGGATGCGACGGTGGCACTGGGCGGCGCGAACTACGTGTTCTGGGGCGGCCGCGAGGGCTACGCCAGCCTGCACAACACGCAGATGAAGCGCGAGCAGGAGCACATGGCGCGGTTCCTGACCGCGGCCCGCGACTACGGGCGCAGCATCGGCTTCACCGGCAACTTCCTCATCGAGCCCAAGCCGATGGAACCGATGAAGCACCAGTACGATTTCGACAGCGCGACCTGCGTCGGCTTCCTGCGCGCGCACGGTCTGGACCAGGACTTCAAGCTCAACATCGAGGCCAACCACGCCACGCTGTCGGGCCACAGCTTCGAACACGACCTGCAGGTCGCCAGCGACGCCGGCATGCTCGGCATGCATCGACGCCAACCGCGGCAATCCGCAGAACGGCTGGGATACCGACCAGTTCCAGAGCGATCTCTACGACACCGTCGGCGCGATGCTGGTCGTGCTGCGCCAGGGCGGCCTCGCACCGGGCGGCCTGAACTTCGACGCCAAGGTGCGCCGCGAATCCACCGACGCCGAAGACCTGTTCGCCGCGCACATTGGCGGCATGGACGCATTCGCCCGCGGTCTCGAGGTCGCGCACGCGCTGCTCGAAGCCTCCCCGCTGGAAACCTGGCGCCGCGAACGCTACGCCAGTTTCGACGCGGGCGACGGCCTGGCGTTCGCGAACGGCGAACGCGGGCTGCAGGACCTGCATGCGATTGCGCTACGCTCCGGCGAGCCGCGCCAGCGCAGTGGGCGCCAGGAACTCTACGAGAACCTGGTCAACCAGTACCTGCGTCGCTGAGCGCACGACGACACACCCTCGGGAGGGGATGCATATGACGGCAACACAGAGTGGCGAGAACACCCGGCTGATCATCCTGATCAGCTGCGTCGCCACGATCGGCGGGTTCCTGTTCGGCTTCGACAGCGGCGTCATCAACGGCACGGTCGACGGCCTGCAGCGGGCATTCAATTCCGATTCGGTCGGCACCGGCTTCAATGTCGCGTCCATGCTGCTGGGCTGCGCGGTCGGCGCGTTCTTCGCCGGTCGCCTGGCGGACGTGTTCGGCCGCCGCACGTTGCTGATCGCGGCCGCCGTGCTGTTCCTGGTTTCGGCCTGGGGCTCGGGCATCGCGTCAGGGTCGCTGGAGTTCGTGATCTACCGCATCATCGGCGGCCTCGCCGTCGGCGCGGCGAGCGTGATGTCGCCCGCCTACATCGCCGAAGTGTCGTCCGCGCGCTACCGCGGGCGGCTGGCGACGGTGCAGCAGATCGCCATCATCGGCGGACTGTTCGCAGCGTTCCTCAGCAACTATCTGCTGGCGCGCGTGGCCGGCGGATCGACGGCCGAGTTCTGGGCCGGCTTCGAGGCATGGCGCTGGATGTTCTGGGTCGAGATCGTGCCGGCCGCGCTGTTCCTCGTCGCGCTGTTCGCGATTCCCGAGAGCCCGCGCTTCCTCGTTGCTCGTGGAAAGATGGTGCAGGCCGAGCGTGTGCTGGTGCGTCTGTACGGCGATGCCGACGGGCGCCGCAAGCTCGGCGAGATCCGCGATTCGCTGGCGTCCGATCTGCATCGCCCGAAGTTCTCCGACCTGGTCTCGAAGGTCACCGGTCGCGTGCGGCCGATCGTCTGGGTCGGCATCGGCCTGGCCGTGTTCCAGCAACTGGTCGGCATCAACGTCGTGTTCTATTACGGGGCGGTGCTGTGGCAGGCGGTCGGCTTCTCGGAGAGCGACGCGCTGCTGATCAACGTGCTGTCGGGCGCGCTGAGCATCGGCGCCTGCGTCGTGTCGCTGCTGCTGGTCGACCGCATCGGCCGCAAGCCGCTGCTGTGGATCGGCTCGGCCGGCATGGCGGTCACGCTGGCGGCCGTCACCGCCGCGTTCTGGACCGGCACCCTCGGCGACGACGGTCGGCTGGTGCTGTCCGATTCGATGGGCCTGCTCGCACTGGTCGCGGCCAATCTCTACGTGATCTTCTTCAACGCCTCGTGGGGCCCTGTGATGTGGGTGATGCTCGGCGAGATGTTCCCCAACCAGATCCGTGGCTCCGGCCTGGCGGTGGCGGGTCTGTTCCAGTGGGGCGCGAACTTCCTGATCACCTGGACCTTTCCGATGCTGCTTGCGGGCATCGGTCTGGCAGGCGCCTACGGCCTGTATGCGATCGCGGCCGCGCTCTCTGTGTTCTTTGTGCTGCGCTACGTCAACGAAACCCGCGGCCGCGAACTCGAACAGATGGAAGGCTGATGCGGCTGGGGCTGGCCGCGAACCGGCTGCACCACGCGCGTCCGGATGCCGCGCTGTTCCGCTGGTTGCGCGCCAGCGGCGCCGGCATCCGCGAGCTCGACATCGGCCTGCATGCCGTGGGCCGCACCTTCGATGCGATCGTCGAACGTGATGCGCTTGCAGGCCATACCGGCCTGCGGCGCTATCCCTACGGCCGCGAAGGCGGCCTGATGACATTGGTTGCCGAAATTGTCGGCCTCGGCCCGGAGCGCACGCTCGACGGCGTGGTCTATCTGATCGATCCGGTCGATCCGTCTTCGATCTTTCCCGAAGCAGTGGCACTGAAACGCCAGTGCGTGATCCAGGGCAAACCATTCCTGTCGACGGTGGCCTCGGCGCGTGACCTCATCGAAAGCGAGCGCCTGCATGCCGGTCTCGCCGCCGACCCCGGCGCCGACGATCTGCACGCGTTCGAAGAACACACGTTGGCGCTGATCGCGCACGATGCGATGAAGCCGCGGATGCTCGAGTTCGTGGAGCGGCACTTCGAGCTGCTGTCACGTTTTTCCGGCCGTGTCGCGACCGGGACGACTGGTCAACTGCTCAACGATCTCGCCTGGCAACGCGGCTGGCCGGGCGATCAACCGTGGACACAACGCTTCCAGAGCGGTCCGCTCGGCGGCGACGCACAGATCGCCGATCTCGTGCTGTCCGGTCGTTGCCAGCGCGCGGTGTTCTTCGAGGATCCGCACGTCGCGCGCCAGCATGAGGCAGACATCCAGTTGCTGGAACGGGCGGTCACGACGGTGACGGATACGGTGGCGTGTCTGACGTCACCGGCGGTGGCGGATCGATGGGCGATGGCGGCGCGGATGCGGGTGGAGATGGGTTAAGGGTTCGATTCTTTGGCTTCGTTGCTTTGGCTTCGTTGCTTTGGCTTCGTTGCTTTGATTTTGTCGCTTTGGCTTCGCTTTTAGCTTCACCGCCGTCATTCCCGCGAAAGCGGGAAACGCTTCTTCAACGGCGCGCAGCGCTGGTCATCCATTTTGATCTTCCCCGCTTCGCCCTCGCCCTCGCCTTCGCCCTCGCCCTCGCCTTCGCCCTCGCCCTCGCCCTCGCCCTCGCCTTCGCCTTCGCCTTCGCCTTCGCCTTCGCCTTCAGCTCCGGCTCCGGCTCCGGCTCCGGCTTTGGCTTTGGCTTTGGCTTTGGCTTTGGCTTTCGCTCCACGCCTTTGATCTGCATCGAGCCGTAAAGCGAGCCGAGCATCGCAGGGCGGCGGGGTCGAAGAGCAGCCCATGTCTGAGCGCAGCGAGTTTGGGCTGCGTGCCCCGTCGACCGAGAAGCGCAGGGGACCGCCGCGGCT
>Ga0160445_100083_pt1 | contig 103259 bp, 93 predicted proteins | sample HID1972M_E1MG_FD_108215 | JGI IMG/M metagenome (GOLD analysis project Ga0160445, IMG submission 108215) | Enriched pill bug-associated microbial communities from UW Madison campus, WI, USA - HID1972M_E1 MG | ecosystem: Host-associated > Arthropoda: Insects > Digestive system > Unclassified ... | reverse complement strand
GCCGCGCGCCCTCAGCACATCCGCCTCGGCGACCAGGCCCCGCTCCCACATCCGCTCGACGCGGCGATCGAGGCGCTCGACCAGCTCTGATCGGTCGACGTGCACGCCCAGGAGCGTGGCGCGCTCGTGCCAGAGCGCGGGGGCTTCGGGCAGCGCGGCGCCGTGGGTGCGCTCGCCCTGCAGCACGACCTCGAGTGCGCGGACCAGGCGCCGCCCGTTGTGCGGGTCGATGCGCTGCGCGGTCGCGGGATCGAGCGCGCGCAGCCGCGCGAACAGCGCACCGGCGCCCTCGCGCTCGAGGTCGGCCTCGAGTCGCGCGCGCAGCGCGTCGTCGTGCGGGGGGAAGCGGAAGTCGAACACGATCGACGACACGTACAGCCCGGAACCGCCGACCACGACGGCATCCGCCCCGCGCGCGAAGACGTCCTCGATCGCCGCGCGCGCGCGACCCTGGTACCAGGCCACGGCGGCGTCGTCGGTGACCTCGAGGACGTCGAACAGATGATGCGGGATGCCGTGGCGTTCCGCGGCCGGCAGCTTCGCCGTGCCGATGTCCATGCCGCGATACAGCTGCATCGCATCGGCGTTGACGATCTCCGCGCCGCGACCGCGGGCGATCAGCGCCTCGGCGAGCCGGAGCGACAGGTCGGTCTTGCCGGTGCCGGTCGCCCCGACCACCGCCCACAGGCGCGGCGCGCTCACCGGGCCGGCGCCACTTCTCGGCATCCGCGCCGCCGATCGGCGGCGCGGATGCCGGGAACGGGCGCGCTCACTGCCGGTCGCGGAGCGTCGGCAGACCGAGAGACACGGCGCGCGGCGCGGTGCCGGCCGGGGCGGGCACGCCGCACGACTCGGCCTGCGAGCGATCCCACGCCTCTCCCGCGCGCGTGCGCCGGATCCGCAGCGGGGCGCCGTCGGCGCTGTCGGCGAGCAGATGGAAGGGCGCGGCGTGGGTCACGACGACCGACACGACGTCGCCGGGGCGCGGGATCGCGGAGTCCGCCGGCACCTCGAAGTGGACGAGCCGGTTGTCCTCGGCGCGTCCGGTGAGACGGTGGGTCGCGGCATCCTTCTTGCCCTCGCCGGTCGAGACGAGCACAGCCAGCTCGCGGCCGACCTGCTTCTGGTTCTCCTCGAGCGAGATCCGCTCCTGTAGGGCGACGAGGCGCTCGTACCGTTCCTGCACGACCGCCTTCGGGACCTGGTCGGGCATGGTGGCCGCCGGCGTGCCCTCGCGGATCGAGTACTGGAAGGTGAACGCCGACGCGAACCGGGCCTGCTCGACCACGCGCAGCGTGTCTTCGAAGTCCTCGTCGGTCTCGCCGGGGAACCCGACGATGATGTCGGTGGAGATCGCCGCGTGCGGCATGCGCTCGCGCACGCGGTCGAGGATGCCGAGGAAGCGCTCGCTGCGGTACGACCGCCGCATCGCCTTGAGGATCCGGTCGCTGCCCGACTGCAGCGGCATGTGCAGCTGCGGCATGACGGCGGCGGTCTCGGCCATCGCGTCGATGACGTCGTCGGTGAAGGCGGCGGGGTGCGGGCTCGTGAAGCGGATGCGCTCGAGCCCCTCGATCTCGCCGGCCGCGCGCAGGAGCTTGCCGAACGCCTGCCGATCGCCGAACTCGACGCCGTAGCTGTTGACGTTCTGGCCGAGCAGGGTCACCTCGACGGCGCCGTCATCGACGAGCAGCTTGATCTCGCTGAGGATGTCGCCGGGACGGCGGTCCTTCTCCTTGCCGCGCAGGCTCGGCACGATGCAGAAGGTGCAGGTGTTGTTGCAGCCGACGGAGATCGACACCCAGCCGCTGTGGATCGCATCGCGCTTGGTCGGCAGCGTCGACGGGAACACCTCGAGCGCCTCGAGGATCTCGAGCTCGGCGTCGCCGTTGTGTCGCGCGCGCTCGAGCAGGCTCGGCAGCGACCCCATGTTGTGCGTGCCGAAGACGACGTCGACCCACGGCGCCTTCTCGAGGACGGCGTCCTTGTCCATCTGCGCCAGGCAGCCGCCGACGGCGATCTGCATGCCCTCGTGCTTGTCCTTGCGGCTCTTCAGATGGCCGAGCGTGCCGTAGAGCTTGCCGGCGGCGTTGTCGCGCACGGCGCACGTGTTGATGACGACGACGTCGGCCTCGGTGCCGGCGTCGGCGCGCACGTAGCCTGCCGACTCGAGCGAGCCCGAGAGGCGCTCGGAGTCGTGGACGTTCATCTGGCAGCCGAACGTGCGCACCTCGTAGGTGCGCAGGCGACCCTCGGGGGTGAGCGCGGCAGAAGACGGCGCGATCAGCGTGGGTGCGGAGGACGGGGAGGTCATAGTGGGTCCATTCTACGAGCCGTCGCCCGGGACGGGCGGGGAGCACTCCCCCGCGCGGGGGAGGCGGCGGCCCGGCCGGTCACGTAGCGTCGATGTCAGGTTCGGAAGGGAAGAGGACATGACGACGACGCCGGCAGCCATCGCGACGGGAACTCCGCGACGAGTCCGCGGATCTGCGGCGCTGGCCGCCCTCGCCCTGCTGCTCGTGGGGTGCGCTCCCACCGAGCCCGCGCCGCCGGCATCCCCTCCGGCCGCGTCGGCCGTCGCGATCCCCGAGACCGCGGTCGGCGAGATGACGCAGTGGATCCTCGGGGAGATGAACGGGGAGTCGGAGTCCGCCGCTGCGGACTGGGCGGAGCGCCTGCACGCCGACTTCACCGCCGAGGTGAGCGCCGACGAGGTGGCCGCCCTCATCAACCGGCAGATCAGACCCGCCCGGCCGCTGACCCCCCTCGCGTACCGCGGGGACGAAGGACACGCGGTCACGACGATCGCCGGGGCGCTCGGCGACCCGTTCGACCTGGATCTCACCGTCGACGACGGCGGGCTGATCGTCGGCCTGTGGCTCGGGCCGGTGCAGCCCTCGCACACCCCGGCGGCGTCCATGGACGAGATCCGCGACCGTCTGGCCGCGCTGCCGGGCGCCGTCCGCGCGCTGATCACGCTCGACGGCGAGGTGCTGTACCAGCGCGCGCCCGACGCCGCCGCACCGATCGGCTCGATGTTCAAGCTCTACGTGCTCGCCGCCGTGGCCGACGCCGTCGCTGCGGGCACGGTGTCGTGGGACGACACGCTGACGGTGACCGCTGATGTGCGCAGCCTCCCGTCCGGCGAGCTCCAGGACGCCCCCGAGGGCACCGAGGTCACCGTCCGCGACGCGACGGAGAAGATGATCTCGATCAGCGACAACACGGCGACCGACATGCTCATCGCGCTCGTGGGGCGCGATGCCGTCGAAGCCGCCGTCGCGGCGCTCGGGCATCACGAACCCGGCACGATGCGGCCGTTCCTCACCACGCGCGAGGCCTTCGCGCTGCTGTGGGGCCGGCACGAGGACCTCCGCACGCGGTGGACGGACGGCGACGAGGCCGCGCGCCGGACCGTGCTGGCCGAGTTGGCCGCACGGCCCTTCGACATCGGCGTGGACGACGTCGACGACGCGCCGGGGTGGGCCGCGGGCATCGAGTGGTTCGCCACCGCGCACGACATCGCCGCGGCGCACGCCGGACTCAGCGTGCGGGCCGAGTCGATGCCGCAGATCGCGGAGATCCTCGCGGTGAATCCCGGCGTGGGCGTCGACGCCGCGCGCTGGCCGGTCGTCGCGTTCAAGGGGGGCTCGTCACCGGGAGCGGTGAGCGGGTCATGGCGCGCGGTCGACGCCGACGGGCGCGTGCTCATGATGACGCTGCTGCTGTCGGATGAGGATGCCGCAGCGGTCACCGATGCTCAGCCCGAGCTGTTCGGCCTCGCTGCCGACGTGTTCGCCGTGGCGGACTGACCCCGATCCGGCCGCGCCACCGAGGAAGGGCGCCCGGGGAGGAGATCCGCGGGCGAGATCCGCGGACGAGCATCCGAGGGGGAGAATCCGAGGGGCTCAGTCCGAATGCGTGTCGCCGGGCCGGGCCAGCCCCTCGTACGGCTCCGCCCTGCTGCGGAAGGTCTCACGGTCGGACTCGGAGATCGTCGTGATGCCGTAGGTCAGGGTCACTCCGGCGATCAGCCACCCGTTGGCCTTCGCCGTCTTATGCTCCGCGGGGTCGAGGCGCGCGTCGCCGACAGTCACGCTGAGCCATTCCGTGCCGAACGCGACGAAGTCGGCGAACCACATGGTCGTCGATCGGGTGATCTCCTCTGCCGGGTCGAGGGGGACCTGCGGGACGAACCCCGACGGAGCGACCGCTGAGGCGATCAGGTCGATGACCCGCTCCCAGCGCTCCGGCGCGATCGTGGCGTCGAAGCGCCACTCACCGGAGTTGAACGTCTCGAGCATGCTCGCGCCGCCGTACCCGTTCCCGGAGGACGGGTACCAGGCGCCCTCGCCGTGCAGAACCGGCGGGCCGAGGTCGAACTCGGCGGAGAGGGCGCGCGCGATGTCAGCGACGAGGCGCTCTTCTCGGGCGGGCGTCTCCTCAGTGCTCGGTCCGGCCAGAACGTCCTCGGCCGCCATTCCCGCATGCGCGGGGTAGTCGGCCCAGTCGACCGTGACCGTCGCGCCGGACGCGTCGCGGTAGGTGGTCTTCGGCGACACCGCGCACCCGACGAGGAGGACGCAGGCTGCGGCCGCGACGGCGAGAGCACGCATCGGGCGGGCGCGAACAGCGGAACGGATCACGACCTCAGCGTAGAAGCCGATGCGGGCACTCCGACGTTCTCACGGCGTACTCACCGCTCCCCCGTTCACTCGAACCGCACGCCCGACGGCCGGGCGGTCTCATCGAGCGCCTGCCGCGCGACGCTCAGCGCCGCCGCGCCGAAGCCGCGCCGTGCCAGTTGGCCCGTCAGCCGACGCAGCGCGGCGTCGCGGTCGAGCCCGCGCATCGCCGCCGCCTTCTGGCGTGCGAACGCGAGCGCGCGCTCGGCCTCGTCGTCGGGCAGTTCGGCGAGAGCCGCGTCGATCACCTCGCGAGGGATGCCCCGCTGCGACAGCGTCTGGGCGAGCGCCTGACGACCCTGCGCTTTGCGCGCGAGCCCCTTGTCGATGAGCTGCTCGGCGAGGGCGGCGTCATCGAGGTAGCCCTGCGCGGTGAAACGCGCGACGATCGCCGCGGCGGTCCCGGCGTCGATCTCGTGCTCCCGCAGAACGGTGTCGGCCTCGCGCAACGACAGCGACCGGGTGCGCAGGCGCTTGAGCAGAATCTGCTCCGCGCGTTGCTGCGCGTCGCGCGTCTGCTCGTCGAGGTCGTCCGTCGCGGTGTCGGCGAGCCAGGTGGCATGCCACGTCTCCGCCTCGTCGGCCGGGGCTCCGCCGAAGAGCGGGATCACGGGGGCGAGCGCGTCGCGCTCGCCCCCGTTGCGATCGTCGGCCATCACGCCGGGCGGCGCGCTGCCAGCTCGTCAGCGGCGGCGGCCTCGGTCTGCTTCGGGACGCCGATGCCCAGCTTGAGCTTGATCTTGGCCTCGATCTCCGCGGCGATGTCCTCGTTCTTGATGAGGAAGTTGCGCGCGTTCTCCTTGCCCTGACCGAGCTGCTCACCCTCGTAGGTGTACCAGGCACCGGACTTCTTGACGATGGCGTGCTCGACGCCGAAGTCGATCAGGCTGCCCTCGCGAGAGATGCCGACGCCGTACAGGATGTCGAACTCGGCCTGCTTGAACGGCGGCGCCATCTTGTTCTTGACGACCTTGACGCGTGTGCGGTTTCCGACTGCCTCGGTCCCGTCCTTCAGCGTCTCGATGCGGCGGATGTCGAGGCGCACCGACGCGTAGAACTTGAGCGCCTTGCCGCCGGCCGTGGTCTCGGGCGAGCCGAAGAACACTCCGATCTTCTCGCGCAGCTGGTTGATGAAGATCATCGTCGTGTTGGTCTGGTTCAGGCCACCGGTGAGCTTGCGCAGCGCCTGCGACATGAGGCGCGCCTGCAGGCCGACGTGGGAATCGCCCATCTCGCCCTTGATCTCGGCTTCGGGGACGAGGGCGGCGACGGAGTCGATGACGACGAGGTCGATCGCGCCGGAGCGGATCAGCATGTCCGCGATCTCGAGGGCCTGCTCCCCCGTGTCGGGCTGCGACACCAGCAGCTGATCGATGTCGACGCCGAGCTTCTGCGCGTAATCCGGGTCGAGTGCGTGCTCCGCGTCGATGAACGCGGCGATGCCGCCGGCTCGCTGCACGTTCGCGATGGCGTGCAGGGTGAGCGTGGTCTTTCCGGACGACTCCGGTCCGTAGATCTCGATGATGCGGCCGCGGGGCAGTCCGCCGATGCCGAGAGCGGCATCGAGGGCGATGGAGCTGGTCGGAATGACCTCGACCGGCGCACGCTCGTCGCTGCCCAGTCGCATGACCGAGCCCTTTCCGAACTGCCGGTCGATCTGGGCGAGGGCCGATTCGAGGGCCTTCTCGCGGTCAGCGGGTGATGGCATGGACGTGCTCCTTTTTGCTCGCGTTCCGTCGCCTGTAGGCTGTCGCGCCCCTCCCCGACGGATCGGATGCTGCGACAAGGCGTGGGTGTCATCTGACGCTGTTCACGTTACGAAGGACCTCCGACATCGAGTCGGCGAACCCGTGCAACCGGGGACAGCTTCTGTCCGGCACCGCTTGTGCAGGAGCCTACGCCGGTCATCGAACACATCTTCGATGACACGCCGCGAGTCGGCGCGCGGGTTTCGATGCGTCAGCGCTGCGGGTCGAGCAGGCCCACGCCGTGCCGGCGTGCGACGGGGACGTCCGTCTCGGCGCACAGCGCGAGCCAGACCTCCCGCGCCGGCACGCCGTCGCGCAGGGCCTCCGCCGCCGTCCGACTGCCCACGCCGCTCAGGGCGAGGTCCACGACGAGCGACGATCCCTGACCGCCGAACTCGTGCGCGACGGCACGATCGAACTCGCTCAGGCGCACGTCAGTGCAGCGAGAGCTCGGGTGCGACGATCTCGTCGTCGAGTCCCGCGAGGTCGTCGGGGACGACGTCGGCGAAGCCGTGCAGACCCTCGAGCACCGAGATGCGGTCGCCGACCTCGGTCATGATCTTCGAGATGGGGACATCGAGCGCCTCGGCCACGGCGGCCAGGATCTCGCTCGAGGCTTCCTTCTGACCGCGTTCGACCTCGCTGAGGTAGCCCAGCGCGACGCTCGCGCGACCCGCGACCTGACGGAGAGTACGGCCCTTCTGCAGCCGGAAGTCCCGCAGGACGTCTCCGATCTCTTGACGTACCAGGATCATCTCGGGCCCCCTCCTCTACCGTGATTCCGCGTTCCCCGGGGGGACTACAGTACAGCACCTTGCTGCCACCCTAGACCCCGAGTGCTGGAGAATGGGTGGGAATCACTCACAGTCAACGACTCGGGTCGTCATCGTATTCCGCGACACGGCGTCAGAGTGCATCCAGCGCGATCCGCACGGCGAGGGCGGCCGCCTCGGCGCGGATCGTCTCGCGGTCCCCCGCCAGGTGCAGCGACTCCACCCGCGAGCCGAGTGGCGTCGACACGGCGATGTGCACGGTGCCCACGGGCTGCCCGTCGGGTGAGAGCGGCCCCGCGATGCCCGTCGTGGCGACGCCGACATCGCTCGGGACGCCGTCCCGGCCGACCGCGCGGCGGATGCCCTCCGCCATCTGCCGCGCGACGCGGGGATGGACCGGTCCGTGCGCCTCGAGCAGGTTGGCGTCGACGCCGAGCAGGCTCTGCTTGACGTCGGTCGCGTACGCGACGATCGCGCCGCGCACGACCGTCGACGCTCCCGGCACCGAGATCACGGATGCCGCGACGAGGCCGCCGGTGAGCGACTCGGCCACGCCGATCGTCCACCCGAGCTCCTTCAGCCGGGCGACCAGGCGTTCCGGCTCGGTGCGGCGTCCCGTGGATACGAGTGTCGTCTCGACGTCGTCCGGCAGGTCGCGCGGAGGATGCCGGTGCATCACGGGCGCTTCCCCGACCGCCCGGCACGCGCTCCGCGCACCTCGGTGAGGATGTAGTCCACGCCGCTGGCGACGGTGAGCACGACGGCGATGGTCATGGCGACGGCGTTGACGACGTGGATCCCGTCGCCGACCAGCGTCCACAGCGGCAGCAGCGCGAGCGAGAGCGCGACCGCCTGGGCGACGGTCTTGAGCTTGCCCATCCAGGCGGCTGCCACGACGTGGCTGCTCGCCACCAGCAGGCGATGCACCGTGATGCCCACCTCGCGCACGAGCACGAGGATCGTGATCCACCAGGGCAGCTCGCCGATGATCGACAGGCAGACGAACGCGCACCCGGTCAGCGCCTTGTCGGCGATGGGATCGAGCAGTTTGCCGAGGTCGGTGACGATGTCGTGCCTGCGGGCGAGATAGCCGTCGATGCCGTCGGTCGCGATCGCGACGATGAACAGCACCGCCGCCCACCAGCGCAGCGGGCCGTCCGCGCCGCCGTCGGCCAGCAGCATCCACACGAAGACCGGTGCGCAGAGGATGCGCACGATCGTGATCGCGTTGGGCAGCTGCCGGGGAATGGACACGATCAGAGCCTATCGGGCCGGTCGCTAGCGGCCCGTGAGACCCCAGGCGTCCTCGGCGCCGTCCTCGCCCTCGACGACCTCGTAGCCGTCGTACTGGGCGTCCACGGCATCCGGCCCGTGGCCGTCGCCGCCGGGCGCCGCGGGCGGCTCCTCGCCGCGCAGCCGCGCCAGCACGGTCGGCAGCTGGTCGGGGGTGACGAGCACGTCGCGCGCCTTCGACCCCTCCGAGGGACCGACGATCTCGCGCGACTCGAGGAGGTCCATGAGGCGGCCGGCCTTGGCGAAGCCGACGCGCAGCTTGCGCTGCAGCATCGAGGTCGATCCGAACTGGGTCGAGATGATCTGCTCGGCCGCCGCCAGCAGCAGCTCCAGGTCGTCGCCGATGTCGGCGTCGATCTCCTTCTTCTCGACGACCGCGGCCACGTCGGGACGGTAGTCCGGGCGCGCCTGGTTCTTGACGTGCGTGACGACCTTCTCGATCTCGCTCTCGGCGACCCACGCGCCCTGCACGCGGATCGCCTTGGACGCGCCCATCGGCAGGAAGAGCCCGTCGCCCTGGCCGATGAGGCGGTCGGCGCCGGGCTGATCGAGGATGACGCGGGAGTCGGTCACGCTCGTGACGGCGAACGCGAGCCGCGAGGGGACGTTGGCCTTGATGAGACCCGTGACCACGTCGACGGAGGGCCGCTGGGTCGCCAGCACCAGGTGGATGCCGCTGGCGCGGGCCAGCTGCGTGATGCGCACGATCGAGTCCTCGACGTCGCGCGGGGCGACCATCATGAGGTCCGCGAGCTCATCGACGACCACGAGCAGGTAGGGGTAGGGCTTGAGCACGCGCTCGCTGCCGGCCGGGAGCTGGAGCTCGCCGGCGACGACGGCCTTGTTGAAGTCGTCGATGTGACGGAAGCCGAACGACGCGAGGTCGTCGTACCGCATGTCCATCTCCTTGACGACCCACTGCAGCGCCTCGGCGGCCTTCTTGGGGTTGGTGATGATGGGCGTGATCAGATGCGGCACGCCCGCGTAGCTGGTCAGCTCGACCCGCTTGGGGTCGATGAGGACCATCCGCACCTCGGACGGCTTGGCCCGCATCAGCAGGCTCGTGATCATCGAGTTGACGAAGCTCGACTTTCCCGAGCCCGTGGAGCCCGCCACGAGCAGGTGGGGCATCTTCGCGAGGTTCGCGACGACGTAGCCGCCGCCGACGTCCTTGCCGACGCCGATCGTCATCGGATGCACGGAGTTGGCGGCGTTGGCCGAGCGCAGGACATCGCCCAGGGTGACGATCTCGCGGTCGGTGTTGGGGATCTCGACGCCGATCGCGCTCTTGCCGGGGATCGGCGCGAGTATGCGGACCTCGTTCGATGCGACGGCGTAGGCGATGTTGTTCGTCAGCGCGGTGATGCGCTCGACCTTCACACCGTGGCCCAGTTCGATCTCGTACTGCGTGACCGTCGGCCCGCGCGAGAATCCCGTGACGCGGGCGCCGATGGAGAACTGCTCGAAGACGCCCGTGATGGCCCGGACGACCAGGTCGTTGGCCTCGGAGCGCGCCTTGTGCGGGGTGCCCGCGGCGAGCGCGTGGACGGACGGGAGTCGGTAATCCGCAGCGGGCGGCTGGCCCTCGCCGTCGCCGCCGAGTCCCGACAGCCCGGGCAGCAGCCCGTCGTCGACCTGCTCCTGCGCGTCCTCGCGGATGCCGGTGTCGGCAGCGCGCGCCGCCTTCTTCGCCCCGGCGACGACGGCAGGGTCGATGACCTCGGTCGGCGCGTCGGGCGACGGCATCGGGGTCGTCACGGCCTGTTCGAAGCCGCCGTCGGTGGCCGACTGCAGCAGCGCGGTCAGGTCGTCGGAGCCGAGCGCGCCGTCCGCGTCCTCCTCGCGGCCGGACTTGTTGCGACGCCACCAGGGCAGCGCGGCGTCCTTCTCCTCGTCCTTCGCGAAGGCGACGGATGCCGTGGCCTCGGCGGGCGCGGAACGCTCGCCGCCGAACATCCAGGCGTACAGGTCGCCGAGGCGGTGCCCGATGCGGTTGGGCGGCGTCTTCGTGATGATCAGGACGCTCAGCGCGGTCAGCAGCCCGAGCACGACGCAGGCGCCCACATCGGTGAGGAAGGTGAGCGGCTCGCCGACCATCCAGCCGAACAGGCCGCCGGCCTCGCTGAGGGCGGGCAGGCCGCTCTGCGGCTGGGGACGCCCGCCGATGACGTGGCAGAAACCGGCGACGGTGAGCACGAACAGACCGAAGCCGATCCCGATGCGACCGTTGTCGTGCACGGAGGCGGGGTGGCGGAAGAGCCAGCCGGCGAGGATGAGCAGCAGGACGGGCAGGATGAATGCCGTCCGCCCCACGAGCGCGCCGACCGTGTAGGCGCTGATGGTCGTGCCCGCCTCGGTGCCGATGAGGAACCATTCCACGACCGCGCCGGCGATCGCGAGCAGCACGAGCAGGAAAGGGAACCCGTCGCGGCGCTGATCCTTCTCGAGCGTCTCGGGCCCGAAGGTCCGGAAGATCCCGCCCGTCGCGTGCGCGAGGCCGAGCCATGCCCGCACGACGACGGGCGGCTTGTCGACCTCGTCGACGTAGCGCTTCGGCGCCGGCTCGGGCTTCTTGGCGCGCGAAGAGGAGCCCTTCGCGGACGCGCGGGCGTTCGTGGGCGTGCTCGTGGATCGTGCCATTGCTCCACGGTAGGTCGCGGATGCCGAAAAACCGCGGATTGACGCGGGCGGTCGCGGCATCGTCGCGTCAGCATCGGCTCTCAGGGCCGTCGATTCCGGACCCTAGGAGCCGAGCGGGTCTTCCGCTATCTTCGGGTACATGAACCCGGGTCCCCACCGATTGGTCGACTTCCAGCGGTGAAGACGGGTCCATTCCTACCCGAAAGGAACCAGCATGAACCGTCGAACCACCGCCTGGGCCGTAGCCCTGGCCGCCGTGCTCTGTCTGACCGCCTGCAGCGCCGACTCCACGGAGCCCCCTGCAGCGCCACCGGCCGCCAGCGCTCCGGCGCCCGCGCCGGAGCCCGAACCGGAGCCGGAAGAGCCGGCTGCCGCCGAGCAGTCCGTCGCCGAGGCGTGCGTGAGCCTGGCCGCGCCGATGCAGGAGGCGGCCGCGACCCTGTCGGCGCTGTCCACCGCCTCGTCGGACCCGCAGACCGCCGTCGACGCATGGACCGCCTTGGTCGACGCGTACACGTCCGCGGCCGCGTCGATCACCAACGCTGACGTGAAGTCCGCTGTCGCCGCCGTCGCCGAGCACACCGGGGCCGTGCGCGACATCCTCTCGAAGGTGTACGTCGACGGGGACACCGGTGCGGCCGCGGAGATCACCGCCATCACGCAGGACTGGCAGGCGTCGTTCACGGAACTGAACACGCTCTGCATGGGCTGATCTCGTCGCGCTGACGGACGAGGCGTCCCGCTGCGATGAGCGGGACGCCTCGTCGACGTCGGGATCGCGTCCGCGTGATCGGCCGCGCCGCGGGCGGCGTCAGGCCTCGATGACGAGGGGCACGATCATGGGGCGCCGGCGCAGGGACTGGTTCACCCAGCGGCCGATCGTACGTCGGACCACCTGCGACAGCGCGTGGCTGTCGCGGACGCCGGACTGAGCGGCCTCGGCGAGCGCGGCGGCGATCTTCGGCTTGACCGACTCGAAGACGCTGTCGTCCTCGGCGACGCCGCGGGCATGGATCTCGGGGCCGGAGATGATCCGTCCCGTCGCGGCATCCACCACGATGATGACCGAGATGAAGCCCTCCTCGCCGAGGATGCGCCGATCCTTGAGGTCGGCGTCGGTGATCTCGCCGACGGTCGAGCCGTCGACGTAGACGAAGCCGAGGTCGAGCTGACCGGCGATGCGGGCGACGCCGCCCTTCAGGTCGATGACGGTGCCGTTCTCGGCGATGATCGTGTTCTCCTGCGGGATGCCGGTGTCCTGGGCGAGCTTTGCATTGGCCATCAGGTGGCGGTACTCGCCGTGGACGGGCAGCACGTTGCGCGGCTTGAGGATGTTGTAGCAGTACAGCAGCTCGCCGGCGGCGGCGTGCCCGGAGACGTGGACCTTCGCGTTGCCCTTGTGTACGACATTCGCACCGAGCTTGGTGAGCCCGTCGATCACGCGGTACACCGCGTTCTCGTTGCCGGGGATGAGGCTCGAGGCCAGGATCACGGTGTCGCCGGCGCCCGGCTCGATCGCGTGGTCGAGGTTCGCCATGCGCGACAGCACGGCCATCGGCTCGCCCTGCGACCCGGTGGACATGTAGACGATGCGGTCGTCCGGGAGGTCCTTGGCCTTCTTGTAGTCGATGAGCACGCCGTCGGGCACGTTGAGGTACCCGAGGTCCTCCGCGATCGTCATGTTGCGCACCATGCTGCGCCCGAGGAACGCCACCCGGCGGCCGTGCGCGTGCGCGGCGTCGATCACCTGCTGCACACGGTGGATGTGACTCGAGAAGCTCGCGACGATGACCCGGCGCGGCGCCTTGGCGATGACCTGGTCGAGGACGGGGCCGATCGCCCGCTCGAGCGGCGTGAATCCGGGCACGTCGGCGTTGGTGGAGTCGACGAGGAACAGGTCAACGCCCTCCTCCCCCAGCCGCGCGAACGCGCGCAGGTCGGTGAGGCGGCCGTCCAGCGGAAGCTGGTCCATCTTGAAGTCGCCGGTGGCGAGGACCAGACCCGCGGGCGTGCGGATCGCGACGGCGAGCGCGTCGGGGATGGAGTGGTTGACCGCGATGAACTCCAGCTCGAACGGCCCGGCGTTCTCGCGCTGCCCCTCGGTGACCGTCAGTGTGTACGGCGCGATGCGGTGCTCTTTGAGCTTGGCCTCGACCAGGGCGAGGGTCAGTCCCGAGCCGAGGAGCGGGATGTCGCGCTTGAGCTTGAGCAGGTAGGGGACGGCGCCGATGTGGTCCTCGTGGCCGTGCGTGAGCACGACGCCGACGATGTCGTCGAGGCGGTCCTTGATGGGCTCGAAGTCCGGGAGGATGAGGTCGACGCCGGGCTGGTGCTCCTCGGGGAAGAGCACGCCGCAGTCGACGATCAGCAGCTTGCCGCCGTATTCGAAGACGGTCATGTTGCGGCCGATCTCGCCGAGACCCCCGAGCGGGGTCACGCGGAGAGTGCCGGATTCGAGCGGGGCGGGTTCGTGGATGTCGGTCATCAGCGGGTTGTCCCGTGCACTTTCGGAAGGGCGCCGCCGGCGGCGGCGTTGCGGTCAGGTCGGAAGTTCGAGAAGTCGGCGCCCTCGACGTCCGCGACGAGCGCGAGCTCGTCCTCGATGATCGCGGCCTCCCACTCCTCCGGACCGACGAGGGGCAGGCGCACTCGCGGGCTGGAGATGCGGCCGAGGCCGTGCAGGATGTACTTGGCCGCGACGGTGCCCGGCACGTGGGTCATCACGGCGCGCACGAGCGGCTCGAGTCGGCGATGCGCGGCGGTGGCGGCTGCCAGATCGCCGCGGTTCACGGCATCCACGATCACGCGATAGGGCGCGGCCGCGATGTTGGCCGTCACGCCGATCAGACCCGTCGCGCCGATCGACATGTGCGGCAGGGCGTTCGCGTCATCGCCGGAGAAGTACATGAGATCGGTCTGGTTCAGCACCCGGCTGACCTCGCTGAAGTCGCCCTTGGCGTCCTTGACGGCGAGGATGTTCGGGTGCTTGGCCAGGCGCAGGATCGTCTCGTAGTTGATCGGGACGCCGGTGCGGCCAGGGATGTCGTAGAGGATGACCGGGAGGTCGGTGGCGTCGGCGACGAGCCGGAAGTGCGTGAGGATGCCGGCCTGCGTGGGCTTGTTGTAGTACGGCGTGACGATCATGATGCCGTCGGCGCCGGCCTTCTCGCTGGCCCGGTAGAGCTCGATCGCGTGCGCGGTCTCGTTGGATCCGCCGCCGGTGATGATCTTGGCGCGGCCCGCGGAGACGGACTTGCCGACCTCGACGAGCTTGAGCTTCTCGGGGTCCGTCAGCGTGCTCGTCTCGCCCGTCGTGCCGGTGACGACGATGCCGTCCGCCCCGGCGGTGATGACATCGTCGATGTGCTTCTCGACGGCGGGCCAGTCGACTTCGCCGTCGGCCGTCATGGGCGTGACCAGCGCGACGAGGACCTGTCCGAAGGGGTTGCCCGTGTGCGTCATGAACCCCAGGCTATCGGTTCGACGTGCGCCCCGTTCCGCATCTGCCGGCGCGGTCGGCACCTCCCGGCGTCTTCGGCAGTCACCCGCGCACAGTCCCCGGCGCCCCGACTGTGCCGAAGCGACTGTTGAACGTCAGCCGGCCGGTCCGAACGAGTCCCGACCCACTCAGCAGTCACTCGCGCACAGTCCCTGGCGCCGAGACTGTGCCGAAGCGACTGCTCAACGGCGTCCGGACACCTCCCGACCCACTCAGCAGTCACCCGCGCACAGTCCCAGGCGCCCCGACTGTGCCGAAGCGACTGCTCAACGGCGTCCGGGAACCTCCCGACCCGTTCGACAGTCACCCGCGCACAGTCCCCGGCGCCGAGACCGTGCCGAAGCGACTGCTGAACGTCAGCAACCGGTCCGGACACCTCCCGACCCACTCAGCAGTCACCCGCGCACAGTCCCCGGCACCGACACTGTGCCGAAGCGACTGCTCAACGGCGTCCGGGAACCTCCCGACGCGTTCGACAGTCACCCGCGCACAGTCCCCGGCGTCGAGACCGTGCCGAAGCGACTGCTGAACGTCAGCAACCGGTCCGGGCACCTCCCGACCGGTTCGACAGTCGCCCGCGCACAGTCCCCGGCACCGACAACATGCCGAAACGACTGCTCAACGTCGGTCCGGACACCTCCCGACCCACTCAGCAGTCACCCGCGCACAGTCCCCGGCACCCAGACCGTGCCGAAGCGACTGCTGAACGTCAGCGACCGGTCCGGGCGAGACGGGCGGCCAGTGACGACGGGAGCACCCGCACCAGCCCGACGAGCAGCTTGTAGCGCGCCGACGGGATCGAGACCGCTCTGCCGCGCGCGGCGTCGCGCAGGCCGGCGCGCACGACGTCGGAGGCCTCGAGCCACATGAAGGAGGGCACACCCTCCTGCCCGGGCGGCAGCCCCATCCGCTCGTGAAAGTTCGTGTGCGTGAAGCCGGGGCACAGCGCCGTCACCGTCACGCCCCGCGGTGCGTACGTCGCGTTCGCCCAGCGGCTGAACGACACCACCCACGCCTTGACCGCGCCGTACGTGCCGCGCGGCATGAAGGCGGCGACGGATGCCACGTTAACGACGCGTCCGCTCCCCCGCTCGAGCATGGGTCCGAGCGCCGCGTGCACGAGACGCATCGTCGCGCGCACGTGCAGGTCGAGATGACGCTCCTCGTCGGCGACGGCGTTGCGCTCGAACCTCAGATCCAGGCCGAAGCCGGCGTTGTTGACGAGGACCTCGACCGGCGCGGCGGCCAGCCGCGCTTCGACGGCGGCGAGTCCCTCGCCGGCGGTGAGGTCGGCGGCGAGCACCTCGCAGGCCACGCCGTGGTCGCGCACGATCTCGGCCGCGAGCGCGTCCAGCGCCGCCGCATCGCGCGCGACGAGCACCAGATCGGCGCCCTTCGCCGCGAGCTGCCGTGCGAACTCGGACCCCAGTCCGGAGCTCGCTCCCGTGATCAGTGCCGTCTTCGCCATGCCGCCAGCCTACGCAGGCGGGTCAGCGCTGCAGCGTGACGAAGCGGTACCGGATGCCGGTGCGCGACGACCGCCAGTCGCTCTCGGCGACCGCGCTCCACCCCTCGCGCGACGGGGCGCGGGTGTCGCCTTCCACGGCGAGATCGAGCTCGGTCACCTCGAGCACATCGGCGCGGTCGATCGCCGCCCGGTACAGCTGGCCGCCGCCGATGACCCACACCGTCTCGGCATCGCCGGCGACGGCGAAGGCCTCGTCGAGCGAACCGGCGCGCTCGGCCCCGTCGGCCTCCCATCGGGCGTCGCGGGTGACCACGATGTTGCGCCGTCCCGGCAGCGGGCGGAATCGGTCGGGGAACGACTCCCACGTCCGGCGGCCCATCACGACGGGGGCGCCCATCGTCACGGCCTTGAAGTGGGCGAGGTCCTCGGGCACGTGCCAGGGCATGCCGCCCGCAGCGCCGATGACGCCGTCGCGGGCCTCGGCCCAGATCATGCCGATGCGGCTCATACGGCGACGGCGGCGCGGATCGCGGGGTGGTGCCGGTAGTCCTCGACGACGAAGTCCTCGTAGCGGTAATCCAGGATCGACTGCGGCGTGCGCGCGAACCGCAGCGTCGGGGGGGCGTAGGCCTCGCGGCTCAGCTGCTCGCGCACCTGCGCGATGTGGTTGTCGTAGACGTGGCAGTCACCGCCGGTCCAGACGAATTCGCCGGGCTCGAGTCCGGTCTGCTGCGCGATCATGAGCGTCAGCAGCGCGTACGAGGCGATGTTGAACGGTACGCCGAGGAACATGTCGGCGCTGCGCTGATAGAGCTGGCACGACAGCCGGCCCTCGGCGACATAGAACTGGAACAGCGCGTGGCAGGGCGCCAGCGCCATCTCGGGGATGTCGGCGGGGTTCCACGCCGACACGATGAGGCGACGCGAGTCGGGGTTCGCGCGAATCTGCTCGACGACCTGGGCGATCTGGTCGATCGACGCGCCGTCCGAGGCCGGCCAGGAGCGCCACTGCACCCCGTACACCGGTCCGAGCTCGCCCGCGTCGTCGGCCCACTCATCCCAGATCGACACGCCGTGCTCCTGCAGCCACCGCACATTCGACTCGCCGCGCAGGAACCACAGCAGCTCGTACGCGATCGACTTGAAGTGGACGCGCTTGGTGGTGATCAGCGGGAAGCCCCGGGCCAGGTCGAACCGGATCTGCCGGCCGAACACGCTCGTCGTTCCCGTGCCGGTGCGGTCGTCCTTGTGGACACCGTGCTCGAGCACGTCACGGAGCAGGTCTTCGTACGGCGTGGGCACGGGGGCTGCTGCGGCGGTCACGCCTGCCAGACTACCCGCGGTCGCCGACGCGCGGCCGTGTTACGACGACGTGAAATGATCGGTCGGCATCGCCGTGACGGGTTATCGTGAGGGTTTGTGAACATCATCGACGCGCTCATCGTGCTCGCCGCCCTGCTGGCGGTGACGATCGGCGTGGGCGTCTTCCTGCGCTGGCAGCAGCGCCGGCCCCGCCGATTCGATCCGACGGAGGTCGTCGATCCGCGCCGTCTGGGCGCGACGGCGCTGGGCGAGGCCGCGACCCTCCTGCAGTTCAGCACCGAGACGTGCAGTCGCTGCCCCGGCGTGCACCGAACCCTGACCGCGATCGCCGACGACGCCGAGGGCGTTCTGCACCTCGACGTGGATCTCACGCACCGCCCGGACATCGCCAAGCACTTCCATGTGCTGCAGACACCGACGACGCTCATCCTCGACCGTCACGGAGTCGTCCAGACGCGCTTCGGCGGCGCCCCCGGCCGGGAGGTCGTCGAGCTCGAGCTCGCCCGCGTCACCGCGGAGCAGGTCCATGCCTGAGCCGCGCGGGATCGACCCCCGCGGTCCGCGCTTCGCCGCCGGCGTCACCGCGCTGCTGCTGGCCGTGACCGTGGTGCTGGGCCTGACGGGCCTCTCATCCTCACAGGACGCGGCCTTCGGCTGGTTCGCCTATCAGCCGCTCGCCACCGTGGCTGGCAGCTGGGCCGTCACGGCGGTGCCGTTGCCGGTCCGGCTGGCCGACCCCGGCTTCCTGCTGCTGACCGCGATCACCCTGCTGTTCCTCTGGTCGGTGCTCTCGCCGCGCACGGCGCCGTGGGGCGTGCTCTACCGCAAGGTCGTGCAGCCGCGCCTCGCGCCGCCGGCCGAGCTCGAGGACCCGCGCGCGCCGCGATTCGCACAGGGTGTGGGACTGTTCGTGACCGGCATCGGTGTCGTCCTGCACCTGCTCGGCGTGCCGCTGGCCGTGCCCATCGCGGCAGGCATGGCGTTCATCGCCGCGTTCCTCAACGCGGCCTTCGGCCTCTGCCTCGGCTGCCAGCTCTACCTGCTGCTGCAGCGGGCCGGACTCGTCGGCCGCGCCGCCTGACCCCACCCGGGCGCCGCCCACCCACGCGCCGCCTGACCCCACGCTCGGTCCCGGCCGCGCCGCCTGACCCCCCGCGCGCCACCCACCCGCGCGCCACCCCAGCCCACCCTGGCGCCGCCCAGCCCGCGCCACCCCACCCCCTCCGCGCTCAGCCCCCGTTCCCTCCCCGCACGCGCACGTCTAGGCTCGACCCACGGGCGTCGCCCATTCGTGCCCGCGTCGAGGAGGATCGTCATGAGCGTCACCAGCGAAGCCAGCACCACGTGGAAGGGCAGCCTGTCGGAGGGTTCCGGCGAGGTCGCCCTCGAGAGCTCGAACCAGGGGCCCTACCCCGTCGATTGGAAAGCCCGCAGCGCGGGCTCCACGTCGGTCACGACCCCCGAGGAGCTTCTCGCCGCCGCGCACTCCGCGTGCTTCAGCATGGCGCTCTCGCACGCACTGACCGAGAACGGCACCCCTCCCGAGAACATCGAGACGACGGCATCCGTCACGTTCATCCCGGGCACCGGCATCGCCGGATCGCACCTGAACGTCAATGCGACCGTGCCCGGACTGTCGGCCGAGGACTTCGCGCGCATCGCGGCCGATGCCAAGTCCGGCTGCCCCGTCTCGCAGGCGCTCGCGGGCATCGAGGTCACGCTCGAGGCCACGCTTGCCTGAGGCCGGGCGCGCACAGTCCGGGAGCCCCGCATCCGACGGCGCGGGCCGCATCGTCATCGCAGGCGCGTCGGGACTCATCGGCCGCGCGCTGACGGCCGCGCTCGAAGCCGACGGCATCCGGGTCACTCGTCTGGTCCGGCACTCCCCCGAGGGCCCCGAGGAGGTCGCCTGGGCGCCAGGCGCCGAGCGGCTCGATCCGGCGGTCCTGGCGGGCGCGACGGCGGTCGTCTGCCTCAACGGCGCGAGCATCGGTCGATTCCCCTGGACCGCACGCTACCGGCACGAGTTGGTGTGGTCGCGGATCCTCCCGACGCAGACCATCGCCCGCGCGCTGCGTGAGCTGGGAGCGGACGCACCCACGTTCGTCAGCGCGTCGGCGGTGGGCTGGTACCCGTCGGTGCGCGGCCGCGCGATGACCGAGGACACGCGCCGCGGCGACACGTTCCTCGCAGACCTCTGCGGCGAGTGGGAGACCGCCGCGCGCACGGCCGGCGATCGCGTCGCGCTGCTGCGCACGGCACCCATCCTCCACCCCGACGGGGTGCTCAAGCCGCTGCTCCTGCTCACCCGGTTCGGCCTGTCCGGTCCCCTCGGCCGCGGCACGCAGGTGTGGCCGTGGATCACCCTCGACGACGAGGTCCGGGCGATCCGCCATGTCATCGACCAGCGTCTGGTCGGTCCCGTCAACCTCGTCGCCCCGCAGCGCGCCACCGCGAACGACATCGGCTTCGCCCTGGCGCTGCGCATGAACCGCCCCTACCTGCTGCGCGCGCCCGAGTGGGCGCTGCGGCTGATCCTGGGCCCGGACGCGACCGAGGCGCTGCTGACCGCCGACATGCACGTGGTGCCGCAGCGGCTGCTCGACACCGGGTTCGAGTTCCGCCACCCGACGGTCGAGGATGCCGTGGCCGCCACGGTGCCGGCGGGCTGAGCGCCCACACCGGCCCGAGAGTGTCGTCGTCCCGACCGGGGCATCCGGGTTCCGGCCCGAGTGCGGTTCCGACCCGAGCGCGTCAGCCGTCCTGACCGGGTTCCAGCCCGAGCGCGGTTCCGACCCGAGCGCGTCAGCCGTCCCGACCGGGGCATCCGGGTTCCAGCCCGAGCGCGGTTCGCGGCGGGCTCAGCCGCGCGACTCGGCCCGCTCGAGGCGGATCGCGGTGCGCACCGCCCGGCGCGCGCGGGGGCGGTCGCCGGCTCCGTCGTAGGCCAGCGCGAGCCGGAACCATGCCCGCCAATCGTCGGGGCGGGCCTCCACCTCGGCGCGGTACGCGGGGAACAGCTCGTCGGCCTGCTCGCGCACCGGGCGACCGCTCGGACGCACGTCGAGCTGATCTTCGGGCAGTCCGCCCTCAGCCTCGAGGCGGCGGCCGAGGGCCGAGGCGCGCAGCCCGAACGCCAGCTCGCGCCACAGCCCCCACAGTGCCACGGCCGGGAGCAGCAGCAGGACGGCTCCCATCACTGCTCCGACCGGCTCTCCGGAGACCAGCAGCAGCCACGCCCGGTGCCCGACCAGGGCGATGTAGATCACCAGCAGCACCGCCATGACGGCGACGCCGATGCGCGCGCTCATGCGCCGGTCACGCGTGCGACCTGCCCCGGTGCGGCGCCCTCGTCGGCGGGTGCCGGCGTCGACCGCTCCGCCGGGGGCCGGAGGCCGATGTCGATGAAGCTATCCAGACCCACCGTGACGCCCGTCGCGGCACGCGCGGCGGCGAGAGCGATGCGGATGCCGGGGGCGTACGCCGCGGCCGGTTCCACGGTGTCATGCACGATCGAGAGCGATTCGCCCGCACCGGACAGGATCGTCTCCTGCCGGGCGACGACGCCGGGGCGGCGCAGCGAGTGCACCGGGACGCTCGCCACCTGCTGGCCACGGGCGCGCTGATCGACGTGGGGAGACTCGACCGGACCGGCATCGGCACGCGCGGCGGCGATCAGTTCGGCGGTGCGGACGGCGGTGCCGCTGGGCGAGTCCACCTTCGTCTCCCGGTGGGCCTCTACGATCTCGATCGACGGGAAGAACGGGGCGGCCGCGGCCGCCAGCGCGGTGCCGAGGACCGAGCCGAGCGAGAAGTTGGGGATGAAGACCGCTCCGGTGCCCGCGGCATCCACGAGCGGACGCACGAGCGCAATGCGCTCAGCGGACCAGCCGGATGTGCCGACGAGCACGTTGATGCCCCGCTCGATCGCCGCACGGACCACGTCGATCGAGACCGCCGGCGTCGATGCGTCCACGACGAGATCGGCGCCGTCGAGCTCGCTCAGATCGCTCGCCGAGCCGAGGATCGCCAGGGTCTCGAAGCCGTCGGTCTCCTCGATGACCCGGGCGATGATGCTGCCGAGCTTTCCGGTGCCGCCGACCAGGGCGACTCGCGTCGTCGTCATGTCTCCAGCCTAGGCGGTGCGCCGCGGACGATTACTCTCGAAGGCATGGTGGAACTGCGTCCGACCCGCACCGATGACCCGGCCGCCCACGCGCTCCTGGCGGAGTACTTCTCCGTCCGTGCCGAGACCTTCCCCGGCGGCGCGTACAGCCCGGTGTTCCCAGATCCGGCCGTCTTCGAGCCGCCCGCCGGCGTGTTCCTCGTCGTGCACGGCGAGAGCGGTGTCGGCGTGGGATGCGGCGGCATCCGGCGCATCGCCGACGGACCGCACGGACCCCGCTACGAGGTCAAGCACCTGTACCTGCGTCCCGAGACCCGTGGACGGGGCTGGGGCCGGCTGCTCCTGGACGACCTGGAGCGCCGGGCCCGGGAGTGGGGCGCGGCCGAACTCGTCCTGGACACGCATCACACCCTCGAGGCGGCCGGCGGCCTCTACGCGCGCAGCGGCTTCGCGGCGATCGAGCCGTACAACGACAACCCCAACGCGACGGTGTGGTTACGTAAGGTTCTCAAGTAGCGGTAGCGGACCACGGGGCAGGCAGTTCCTCACCAGGCGCGACCGACGATGGACAACGGATCTGTCTGAACGGTCTGCCACTTTCCACGAGGGTCCGTCTCGACTTGGACATGCTTGTCAGCGTCGACGTACAACCAGCGCATCTCGGACTCAAGAACCGACCCCTCCACAGTGAGGTGGACCCAGACGTGTGCGCAACCAGGTCCACGCAGTTCCACCCGAAGCAAGTCGTACGACTCGAGTCTGGTGGCTTCAAATCGGGACCGAACCTGTCCGATGAAGGCGTTCCGCGACTTGGGCTTTACAAACTCGTGCATGAAGGGTGCCAAGCGCCCGTAGTTCTTGCTCTTCCAGGCATCGAGCATAGAGGCGGCCGCTCGGACGACAGGTTCACCCATCACCGCCTCGAGTCCATCGCGCTCAACCGACTTTGCGCGGGGCTTCCACTTTTCCATCTCCCGCTTCTGCCGACCGGTATCCGCGAGCTTGCGTAGCGATTCGCCCAGCGACGGCGTGGGCGGCTCGGGGACCTTCGCCTTGTCGAGCGCCTGCGCCCAATCGATGACGGCGAAAAGTCGGTTCCACGCCTTGGAAGCCACGACCAGGTTGTCGTAGTTGGTGAGATTGCCGTGGACGATGCCGTTACGGTACAACTCGAAGACCGGATCGGTGTTCGTCTTGTTGAAGCTCTTAGTGAACGACGCCTGGGTCGATGCAAGACCCTGGTGATGCGCGGTGACAGAACCCCAGGCGACGAGTTCTTCGCCGTCCCGTGTGTGGAGTCCTCGCCGGTTCTGGCCCACGTCGTTCACAAAACCGTCCATCACCGTCAGGAGGACCAAGACGACGGCGTAGTAGCGCCCCTCATGGTAATCGCGGTAGGCGGCATCAATAAGTTCAGCACGCGCACGCATCTCGCGCACGTTCTTGGTCCGCATCAGAACCCACTTCATCCGTTCTGCGTCCTGGTACTGGGCAATTAGCGCCGACTCGGCTTCATCCGGGTCCTCAGCGCGAAGGACCGCGACAAGCGGCTCCAACTTCAGATTGTCGTGGAACACCCAATGCCGTTCGCCGAGCACTTTGTAGAAGCGCTCGACCGTTCCCACGATGCGCTCGAACTCTGTCTTCAGCTTCTCGAATTCGCCACGCATGGACGGCTTGAGGACGAGGAGCAACTGCAACGCCGTCATCTCCTCGCGCATCTTCTTGAACTGCGGAATGTCATAGGCGGTCGGATAGCCAGACGTGGGCGGAGGGTTAGTCTCACCTCTGCTTGGCTGGGATGCTCGCGGCATCATTGCCTCCTCTCGCCGTGACGACGGCTGTCGTCGTCGGGCTGATACCTCGACGGCACGGCGTTCTCGACGGTCGCGCTCACCTTCATGATTGCATCGCCCTCCGACTCTGCCGATGCGCGGGAATGCGCAGTGCGTGTCAGATCCGAACGCGACGCGCTCGTACGGCAAGCGACTCACCGCGTAGACGCCGCGCCCCAAGCCACCAGTACTGTGACACGGCCCCGGTCTGTGACACGACCCCGAGGCATGTCACACAAAACGCGGGATGCCCGCGCGCGAAGCCACCAGTACTGTGACACCGCCCCGAGGCATGTCACACAACACGCGGGATGCCGACACGCGACGCCACCAGTACTGTGACACGGCCCCGATCTGTGACACGCCACCGAGGCGTGTCACACAACACGCGGGATGCCCGCGCGCGAAGCCACCAGTACTGTGACACCGCCCCAAGGCATGTCACACAACACGCGGGATGCCGACACGCGAAGCCACCAGTACTGTGACACCGCCCCAAGGCATGTCACACAAGACGCGGGATGTCGGCGCGCGAAGCCACCGGTACTGTGACACGGCTCTGCGAGTACGCGTGGCGGCGCGCCGCAGCGCGGCAGCGCCCCCGGCCGGGCGAGCGCGCGCCGCGCGCCGATCAGACCAGGGGAAGTTCGGGCAGACCGGTGCGCAGTTCCATGGGCAGGTGCGCGAGGTCGTTGTGCGAGACGAGCGTCCACGGGCGGCCCGCGCGCTGCGCAAGCACGGTGAGCCCGCAGTGGGCCTGCGTCATCGTGAGCCAGCGCCAGGCCGGTGCGTCGAGCACCTCGCGGACGAACCAGGCGATCACGAAGTTGTGCGTGATGAGCAACTCGTGCGCGCCGGGCTTGCGGACGAGGAACTCCGCGACGGCGTCGGACATCTGCGCCGACCCCGCCTCGATCTCGGCCGCGGTGATGCCGCCGAAGAACGCCTCGTAGACCGGCGGCGTCTCGGGCGTCATCCCCGTCGGAACGCAGTCGAACAGCAGCGCCGTGGGCTCAGGCGAGACCGACGGCAGCCGCCCCGCGACCGTTCGCGCCGTCTCGGCGGCGCGCTCGAGGGGCGAGTGCCAGACGTTGGTCAGCGGCACGCCGGACAGTCGATCGGCCAGCAGCTCCGCCTGGCGGCGCCCGCGCGGCGACAGCGGCCCGTCGAGAAGTCCGTGCTCGGCGTCGAGATGCTCTCCATGGCGCACGAGGTACAGATAGTGCGTCACAGGCGGCTCATTTCACAGGTCGTCTCGTCACCGGGTCGTCGGCCATGGCAGGCACTTCCACCCTACGTCAGCGCAACGACACGTCCTCCGGCAGCGTGTCATCCCCCGACTCCTCGAGGGCCGGGACCGGTCGCGCGATCAGGCTGCGGCGCGCGATCAGGCTGCGGCGCGCGCGATCTCGGCCAGGTGCGCGCGGCTGAGCCGCGCCCCCACTCCCTGCACGAGCTCATCGACGTGCTGCACGGCGTAGACGTTGACGATCGGCGCGGCGACGATCCGCTGAGACAGCAGCCAGGCGATCGCGACGGCGGCGGGCGGGATCGACAGCTCGGCGCCGACCTTGTCGAGGGCGCGCAGCGTCCGCGAGCCGCGGCGGTTCATGCTCGCCACGAGCTGGATCCCGCGGACGGACGGCCCGATCAGCGAGCGGTCGCGGTGCACACCGGCGAGGTAGCCGTGCTCGAGCGCGTGCGAGGGTGTGACGGCGATGCCCTGGGCACCCGCGACGAGGCGAAGGTCGCCGTCGAGCTCCTGCCGCCGCAGGACGTTGTACGGCACGTCGAGCACCGTCATCCTCGGATACCCGGCCGACGCGAGGATGCGCGACTCGACCAGCTGGGCGGCCGTCATGCCGAACGATCCGAGCGCGCGCACCTTGCCGGCGTCGATGAGCCATTCGGCGGTGGCGAGGATGTCTTCGAGCGACGTGGCCGCGTCGCCCGAGGCATCGAGGTAGAGCACGTCGATGCGATCGGTCTGCAGCCGCCGGAGCGAGGCCTCGACGGCGCGGATGAGGTTGACCGAGCCGAGCCCGGGATGATCCGGGCTCGTGCCGACACGCACACCCAGCACGATGTCGTCACGCACGTCGCGCGAGCGCATCCACTGGCCGATGATGTGCTCACTGCGCCCCGACGCGTACGCGTCGGAGGTGTTGAGCGCGTTGCCCCCGCGCTCGTGGTAGGCGTCGAGGATCGCGTGCGAGGCGGTGAGGTCGACGTGCCAGCCGAACTCGGCTCCGCCGAGGATCAGCGGGAACACCCCCAGGCCGGTCTCACCGAGCGTCGTACGCACGGCGTGTCCGACCGGAGCACCCTGCACGGGCAGCGGGCCGGAAGGGTGCGTCGCCGCCGCATGCGGCGCCGAGGATGCCGGCGCGGCCGCGGCATCCAGCACGGGATCAGCACGGTGACCGCGCATACGCACCCCCTCACACGAGCCTCTGGCGGAGAATGCGTGTCATCCACGCACCCCCCGATGCGTAGTACCGAGGGTAAGCCAGGTCACTGACACGATCGGCCATTGCGGCCACCAAGCCGTGAATATTCGGTAACACTTTCGTCACGAATGTCCCGCGGCCCCCGCGGTGGGCTCCGGGGTGTCCCCCGATCGGGGGACAAGACGGCGGCTGCCCGCCTCTCCGCAACGGGAGAGACGGGCAGTCGCGGGCGGTTCTGCGGAGCGGATCAGCCCTCGGCGGGCGCCTCGGGACCGGGGTTGGCCGCGTCGCGACCCTCCTGGTCCGCCGCCTCTTCGAGCACCGGCTCGAGCGACAGCTTGCCGCGGTCGTCGATCTTCGTGATGCGGACGAGCAGCTTCTGCCCGACGCCCAGCACGTCCTCGACGTTCTCGACGCGCTTGCCGCCGGCGAGCTTGCGGACCTCGCTGACATGCAGCAGGCCGTCCTTGCCCGGGAGGAGCGAGACGAACGCACCGAACGTCGCGATCTTGACGACCGTTCCGAGGAACTGCTCGCCGACCTCCGGGTTGGTGGGGTTGGCGATCGCGTTGACCTGGGCACGGGCGGCCTCGGCCGACGGACCGTCGACGGCGCCGATGTAGACGGTGCCGTCCTCCTCGATGGAGATCTGCGCGCCGGTCTCGTCCTGGATCGCGTTGATCGTCTTGCCCTTCGGGCCGATCAGCTCGCCGATCTTGTCGACCGGGATCTGCACGCTGATGACGCGCGGAGCGGTCGGAGCCATCTCGTCCGGACCGTCGATCGCGGCGTTGAGGACGTTCAGGATCGTGAGGCGCGCCTCCTTGGCCTGGGTCAGCGCGGCCGTGAGCACCGACGACGGGATGCCGTCGAGCTTCGTGTCGAGCTGGATCGCCGTGACGAACTCGCTCGTGCCGGCGACCTTGAAGTCCATGTCGCCGAGCGCGTCCTCCGCGCCGAGGATGTCGGTCAGCGCCGCGTAGCGGGTCTGGCCGTCGACCTGGTCGGAGACGAGGCCCATCGCGATGCCCGCGACGGGCGCGCGCAGCGGCACACCGGCGTTGAGCAGCGACAGGGTCGAGGCGCACACCGAGCCCATCGACGTCGAGCCGTTGGAGCCGAGTGCCTCGGAGACCTGACGGATCGCGTACGGGAACTCCTCGCGGCTGGGCAGCACCGGCACGAGCGCGCGCTCGGCGAGGAAGCCGTGCCCGATCTCGCGACGCTTCGGGCTGCCGACCCGGCCGGTCTCACCGGTCGAGTAGGGCGGGAAGTTGTAGTGGTGCATGTAGCGCTTGTGGGTGACAGGCGACAGCGAGTCGATCTGCTGCTCCATCTTGAGCATGTTCAGCGTGGTGACACCCAGGATCTGGGTCTCGCCGCGCTGGAAGATCGCCGAGCCGTGCACGCGCGGGATGACCTGCACCTCTGCGTCCAGCGGACGGATGTCGGCCAGGCCGCGGCCGTCCATGCGGACGCCCTCGGCGAGGATGCGACCGCGCACAATCGTCTTGGTGACCGACTTGTACGCGGCGGAGAACTCGGTCGCGGCGACGGCCGGGAGCTCGCCCGACTCGATCGCGGCGGTCAGCTCCGCCTTGACGGCATCCTTCAGCTCGTCGTCGGCGTTCTGACGCGCCGCCTTCTCGGCGATCTGGTAGATCGGGACGAGCTTGTCGTAGGCGCGGCCGGCGACGAAGTCGTAGGTCTGCTGGCTGTAGGGCAGGAAGACCGGGAACTCCTTGATCTCCTTGGCCGCGGTCTTCGCGACGCTGTTCTGCGCCTCGACGAGCTGCTTGAGGAACGGCTTGGCCGCCTCCAGTCCCTGCGCGACGATCTCTTCGTTGGGCTTGACGGCGCCGCCCTTGATGAGGTTCCAGCTGTGCTCGGTGGCCTCGGCCTCGACCATCATGATCGCGACGTCGCCGTCGTCGAGCTGGCGGCCCGCGACGATGAGGTCGAACACGGCCTCCTCGAGCTGGGCGACGGTCGGGAACGCGACCCACTGGTCGGCGTTCTCACCGTGACCGGGGATGAGCGCCAGACGCACACCGGCGATCGGGCCCGAGAACGGCAGACCCGAGATCTGGGTCGACAGCGAGGCCGCGTTGATCGCGAGCGCGTCGTAGAACTCGCCCGGTGCGATCGACAGCACCGTCACGACGATCTGGACCTCGTTGCGCAGGCCGTCGACGAACGACGGGCGCAGCGGGCGGTCGATCAGACGGCACACGAGGATCGCCTCGGTGGAGGGACGGCCCTCGCGGCGGAAGAACGAGCCGGGGATCTTGCCGGCGGCGTACGAGCGCTCCTCGACGTCGACCGTCAGCGGGAAGAAGTCGAAGCCCTCGCGGGGGTGCTTGCCGGCGCTGGTGGCCGACAGGAGCATGGTCTCCTCGTCGAGGTACGCGGCCACGGCGCCCTGCGCCTGCTGGGCCAGCCGTCCGGTCTCGAACCGGACGGTGCGGGTGCCGAAGCGGCCGTTGTCGAGCACGGCTTCGGCGAAAGTGATTTCAGGACCTTCCAAGAGGTCTCTCCTTCTTTGTTTAGTCTCGTCCGTCCGTGTGACGGGCGAGAGTCATGCGAAGGAGCAGGAACAGGCAGATATGGGCGCGCGGCATGTCTCGAGGACACGGCCGCGTGTGCCGCCTGCGCTGGTCACCAGTCGAAGATCACCGGATCTGCTCGACGACGCGCGCGATGCGGCGTATCGGGATCCGGGAACCCACCACAGGGGACCAGCTTCCTGCCGGCCTGCTCCGTGAGCTCAGTATGAAATTGAGCGGATGCCGGGACGGCAACCCGGTCAAGCCTACCAGGCGGCCTCTTCCCTGCGTATGGTGGGGCCATGAGCACTCACGACTCTTCAGCGTCCGCCGCCTCCGAGGAGATGAAGCGCAAGTTCAAGGAAGCGCTCGACAAGAAGAACGCCCAGCATCGCGACGGCGAGGCCCACCTGGACGGCGACTCGCCCGTCCACGGCACGCACGGCGCGATGACCAAGCGCGAGTTCCGCCGCAAGAGCGGCTGAACGGGAGCCGTCATGAGCGACAACCGCGAGCCGGTGCCGGACGAGGAGCGCGAGGTCCCGGTGGACGACGGCGTCGAGCTCGAACTGCCGCCGCCCACGCTCGACGACCGCGAGGCCGTCGAGGACGTCGAGGACGAGGTGGTCGCCGAAGAGCGGGACGCCGCGATCGAGGCCGGGGAGATCGCCCCCGGCGAGTGAGGCCGCCGGACCGGCGGCGAGGAGCCGGCCGACGGGTGGCTAGGATCGGGCCGTGCCCACGCCTCCCGTCTCCGACAGTCCCGCCCACCGCTACACGCCGGCCCTCGCCGAGCAGATCGAGCTGAAGTGGCAGGAGCGCTGGGAGCAGCGCGGCACCTTCTGGGCCGCCAATCCGAGCGGCCCGCTCACCGATGGCGACGGCGCGGGAGCGGAGGGGGCGAGCCCCTTCTTCGTCATGGACATGTTCCCGTATCCGTCGGGTGCCGGCCTGCACGTCGGGCACCCGCTGGGGTACATCGCGACGGACGTCGTCGGCCGGTTCCGGCGCATGCTCGGCGACAACGTCCTGCACGCCCTGGGCTACGACGCGTTCGGACTGCCCGCCGAGCAGTACGCGGTGCAGACCGGGCAGCATCCGCGCACGACCACCGAGGCGAACATCGCGAACATGCGCCGCCAGCTGCGCCGCCTCGGCCTGGCGCACGACTCGCGTCGCAGCTTCGCCACGATCGACCCCGACTACGTGCGCTGGACGCAGTGGATCTTCCTGCAGATCTTCGACTCCTGGTACGACCCCGACGCGGAGCGCCCGGACGGCGGACGCGGGCGCGCGCGCCGCATCGCCGAGCTCGCGGCCGAGTACGCGAGCGGGGCACGGCCCGTCCCGGCCGGCGTCGAGGGCGTCGAGGAGGGCTCCGACTGGGCGACGCTGACCGACGCGCAGCGTCGGGCGGTGATCGACCCGCAGCGGCTCGCGTACGTCGACGAGTCCCCGGTGAACTGGGCTCCCGGCCTGGGCACGGTGCTGGCCAACGAGGAGGTCACCGCAGACGGCCGCTCCGAGCGCGGCAACTTCCCGGTCTTCCCGCGCAGCCTGCGCCAGTGGAAGATGCGCATCACCGCCTACGCCGACCGGCTCGCCGACGATCTCGCTCTCATCGACTGGCCCGAGAAGGTCACCGCGATGCAGCGCAACTGGATCGGCCGCAGCGAGGGCGCGCTCGTGCGCTTCGTCGTGGCGGGCACGGCCGGCGGCGCCGCCGGCACGGAGATCGAGGTCTTCACGACCCGCCCGGACACGCTGTTCGGCGCGACGTTCCTGGTGGTCTCCCCCGAGCATCCGCTGCTGGACGAGGTGCCGGCGCACTGGCCGGACGGGACGAGCAGCGGATGGACCGGCGGGCACGACGGCCCCGTCGCGGCCGTCGCCGCGTATCGGCGCGCGGCCGCCGCCAAGACCGCGGTCGAGCGACAGGCCGATGCCGGCGCGAAGACCGGCGTGTTCACCGGCCACCTCGCCGTCAACCCGGCCAGCGGCAGCGTCATCCCGGTGTTCACCGCCGACTACGTGCTCATGGGATACGGCACCGGTGCGATCATGGCCGTGCCCGGGGGCGACGAGCGCGACTTCGCGTTCGCGCAGGCATTCGGCCTGCCCGTCGTACGCACCGTCGCGCCCGACGGCGGCGATCCCGATGAGACGGAGGAGCCGGGCGGAGCGTACACGGGCGACGGACGGGTCGTGGCGTCCGCCAACGACGAGGTGTCGCTGGACGGACTGCGCGTCGCCGACGCCAAGAAGCGGATCACCGAGTGGCTCGTCTCGCGCGGGCTCGGCGAAGCCACCACGACGTACCGCCTGCGCGACTGGCTGTTCAGTCGCCAGCGCTACTGGGGCGAGCCCTTCCCCATCGTGTGGGACGACAACGATCAGCCGGTGGCCCTCCCCGACGCGCTGCTGCCCGTGAACCTGCCGGACGTGCCCGATTACGCGCCCCGCACGTTCGAGGCCGACGACGCGCATTCGTCGCCGGAGGCGCCGCTCGGCCGCAACGCGGAGTGGGTCAACGTCACCCTCGACCTGGGCGACGGCCCGAAGCAGTACCGCCGCGACACCAACACCATGCCCAACTGGGCGGGGTCGTGCTGGTACTACCTGCGCTACCTCGACCCGCGGTGGGAGGGCGGCGACGGCGACATCGTGGTCGATCCCGCACTGGAGCGATACTGGCTCGGCCCGCAGCACAACGCGAGCGCGGGGGCGGCCGGCGGCGTCGACCTGTACGTCGGCGGTGTCGAGCACGCGGTGCTGCATCTGCTCTACGCCCGGTTCTGGCACAAGGTCCTCTACGACCTGGGCCACGTGTCGAGCATCGAGCCGTTCCATCGCCTCTTCAACCAGGGCTACATCCAGGCGTACGCCTACACCGATGCGCGCGGCCAGTACGTCCCCGCCGCGGAGGTCACCGAGGAGCCCGCCGCCGACGACTCCGGCGAGATCGTGTACCGCTGGAACGGCGAGGTCGTCCACCGCGAGCACGGCAAGATGGGCAAGTCGCTCAAGAACGTCGTGACCCCCGACGAGATGTACGCCGAGTACGGGGCCGACACCTTCCGCGTCTACGAGATGTCGATGGGCCCGCTCGATCTGTCCCGGCCGTGGGAGACGCGCGCCGTCGTGGGCGCGCAGCGATTCCTGCAGCGCCTGTGGCGCAACGTCGTCTCGGAGCAGACCGGGGAGGTGACGGTCGTCGACGAGCCGGCCGACACGGCCACGCTGCGCGCCGTGCACCGCGCGATCGCCGATGTGCGCGCCGAGATGGAGCACATGCGCCCCAACACGGCGATCGCGAAGCTGATCACCCTCAACAACCACCTCACGACGCTCGACCGCGTCCCGCGCGAGGCCGTGGAGCCGCTCGTGCTGATGACGGCGCCCGTCGCCCCGCACATCGCCGAGGAGCTGTGGGAGCTCCTCGGCCACGACCGCTCCCTCGCCCGCGAACCGTTCCCGGCCGCGGACCCCGCCCATCTGGTCGAGGACGCCGTCACGTGCGCCGTCCAGGTCAAGGGCAAGGTGCGTGCCCTCCTCGAGGTGTCCCCGGCGATCTCCGACGCCGATCTGACCGCAGCCGCGCTCGCAGACCCGAACGTCGTGCGGGCGATCGGCGGCGCCGAGATCCGGAAGATCATCGTCCGCGCCCCGAAGATCGTGAACATCGTCGTCTGACGCAGGCGACTACTCCCCCGTGAGCCCGCCCAGCAGGTGCCCGAACGAGCGTCCCTCGCCCAGATAGTGCGCGGGGTCGAACGGGTCGCCGCCGCCTGCCGGTGCGCGGCGCGCGACCGCGTCGGCCAACTCGTTCGCGCCGCGCGCGACCCGTGCGCTCAGCGGCGCCACCTCATCCGCGTGCGCACCCCAGTCGCTCGAGGCGGCGAACACCCCCGTCGACACCGGATCGGCATGCAGGTAGGTGAACAGCGGCCGGATCGCGTAGTCGATGGCGAGCGAGTGCCGCGCCGTGCCCGCGTTCGCGCCGATCAGCACCGGCATCCCGGTCAGCGCGTTCGGGTCCAGGACATCGATGAACGACTTGAACAGCCCGGAGTAGCTCGTCGAGAAGATCGGGGTCACCACGATCAGCGCGTCGGCGGAGACGACCGTGTTGACGGCCGATTCCAGCTCGGGCGGCGCGAACCCGGTGAGCAGGTTGTTCGTGATGTCGTGCGCGAGATCGCGCAGTTCGATCGTGTCGATGGATGCCGTGATCCCCCGGTCCTGCAGCGCCGTGAGCGTCGCGGAAGCGAGCCGGTCGGCGAGCATGCGCGTCGACGAAGGGCTGGACAGCCCCGCCGAGACGACGGCGACGCGGCGGGCGGTCATCGTGCGCCGCCCACGCCGAAGGCGGCACCGGCGGGTGCTGCGGTGTCCTGGTACGGAGAGGGGCCGCTGAGGTTGTCCCCGCGGTTCGCGCGAGGGCGCGCCTCGCGTGCCGGGCCGTCGCCGTACGCGGCTGTCACGAGGCTCGCATGCGTCGGCGCGGCGGGGACGGCGGCCGGGCGGTCCTTCGCGAACTCCCTGCGCAGGGCCGGCACGACCTCGCCGCCGAGAAGGTCCAGCTGCTCGAGCACCGTCTTCAGCGGCAGGCCAGCGTGGTCCATGAGGAACAGCTGGCGCTGGTAGTCGCCGAAGATCTCCCGCATGCCCGCGTAGCGATCGATGACCTGCTGGGGCGAGCCGACGGTGAGCGGCGTCATCTGGCTGAAGTCCTCGAGACTGGGGCCGTGGCCGTACACCGGCGCGTTGTCGAAGTAGGGACGGAACTGCGCGACCGCATCCTGCGACTTCTTCGCCATGAACGCCTGACCACCCAGTCCGACGATGGCCGTCTCGGGGCCGCCGTGTCCGTAGTGCTCCCAGCGCTGACGGTACAGCGCGATGAGACGCTGATAGTGCTCGGCCGGCCAGAAGATGTTGTTCGCGAAGAAGCCGTCGCCGTAGTACGCGGCCTGCTCGGCGATCTCCGGGGTGCGGATGGAGCCGTGCCACACGAACGGCGCGACGCCGTCGAGGGGCCGGGGCGTCGCCGTGAAGCCCTGCAGCGGCGTGCGGTACTTCCCCTCCCAGTCCACGACGTCCTCGCGCCACAGCTTGTGCAGCAGCGCGTAGTTCTCGATGGCGAGCGGCAGCCCCTCGCGGATGTCCTTGCCGAACCACGGGTACACGGGACCGGTGTTGCCGCGACCGAGCATGAGGTCCATCCGTCCGCCGGACAGGTGCTGCAGCATCGCGTAGTCCTCGGCGATCTTCACCGGGTCGTTGGTCGTGATGAGGGTCGTCGCCGTCGATACGACGAGGCGCTCGGTCTGCGCGGCGATGTAGGCGAGCGTCGTCGTCGGCGACGACGACCAGAACGGCGGATTGTGGTGCTCCCCCAGCGCGAAGACGTCGAGGCCCACCTCCTCCGCGTGCCGGGCGATCGCGACGGTCGCGCGGATGCGCTCGGCCTCGCTGGGGGTGTGCCCCGTCGTCGGGTCCTGGGTGATGTCGCTGACGGTGAAGATGCCGAACTGCACATCCTGCCCCGGCTCGACGGTGCTCTCGCTCACGGTGATGTCGCCTCCCGGATGCCCGCGGCATCCCTTTCATGCAGATGAATGTATCTGGTGAAACGCGTGGGAGTCCAGGCTATTCCCGCGCAGCGCTCCGACCCTGGAACTCGCGGATCGCGGGATTGCGGATGACGCCGTCGCTGATCTCGATCGCGCGGCCGATCGTCTCGTTGGCCGACCACGCCTCGGGCCCGGCCATGACGACGGGAATGAAGCCGAGCAGCGCCTCGCTGATCTCCCAGCTCGCGGAGTTCCACAGGTACGACGGGCTGTGGTCGACCCCGTAGTAGTCGATCCCGCCGCCGACCGTGAACATCGGGTCGGCGAAGCTCGTCGGGCGCGCCCAATCGAATGCCATCCCCTCGTCGCACGAGACGTCGACGATCAGGCTCCCCGGCCGAAAGGCGCCGAGGTCGGTCTCGCGCAGGTACATCAGCGGGCGGTTCGGGTCCTGCAGAGTGCAGTTGACGACGATGTCGCTCTCAGCGAGGAAGGGCGCGAGCGGCCGCCGGCCGTCCTCGGTGATGACCTCGCTCGAGTACGGCGCCTCGTCGTGGTCGAACTGGATCATCTGCGCGGCGTGGATCGGCGAGGCGACCGACGCCGTCCGCCGGTTCGTCAGCACGCGCACGTCATGCACACCGTGCGCCCGCAACGCGGTCACGGCACCGCGGGCGGTCGCGCCGAAGCCGATCACGACGGCCGTGAGACGGCGGCCGTAGTCTCCGGTCGAGCCGGCCAGCTGCATCGCGTGCAGCACCGAGCAGTAGCCGGCGAGCTCGTTGTTCTTGTGGAAGACGTGCAGGCCGAACGTGCCGTCCGAGCCCCAGTGCTGCATCGCCTCGAAGGCGATCGCCGTCAGCCGCTTGTCGATGCAGAGCTGGGTCAGCTCCCGGTCCTGCACGAGGTGCGGCCAGCCCCACAGCACCTGGCCGTCGCGGAGCTCGCGCACGTCGGCGGCCTGCGGCTTGGGCAGCAGCACGACATCGGCCGCCGCGATGACGTCCGCACGCGGCAGGATGCGGGCGACGAGCGGGCGCAGCCGGTCGTCCGAGAACCCGAATCGGGCACCGTATCCCTCTTCGATGACGATGCGCGCGCGCAGGTCTTCGGGAAGGCGGTCGAAGTGCTCCGGATGGAGCGGAACGCGACGTTCGTCGGGTTTGCGGGAGGCGCCGATGACGCCGAGGGTGAGTCCTGCTGCGGTCGACATGGTCGTCCTCGCTGTGGCGAGGACTGGTCGCCCCCGGGATGCCGACGCTACACGGGTGGGCTGGGAGTCAGGATATTGTGGCCTACGCGCCATGACCGACACCATGAACCGGCCCCGCCGCCGCGTGCCCCTCTGGGACAATGCCCGCTTCGCGTGCATCGTCCTGGTCGTCCTCGGCCACGCGATCCAGCGGCTGACCTACGACTCCGAGATCGCGCTCGCGCTCTACCTGCTGATCTATTCGTTCCACATGCCCGCGTTCGCGCTGATCTCGGGCTACTTCTCGAAGTCCGACGCCCCGACGCGGCGCCGGATGGCGCGGGTGATCACGGACATCGTCGTCCCGTACATCATCTTCGAGGGCCTGTGGACGCTGACGAAGTGGATCGTCGAGGGGCGGGCGAATCCGAACATCACCCAGCCCTCGTGGACGCTGTGGTTCCTCCTCGCGCTCGCGATCTTCCGCCTCGTGCTCCCCTATCTCGCCCTGCTGCGCTGGCCGCTCGTGTGGGCGCTGGTGGTCTCCATCGGCGCGGGCTATCTCCCCAACGTCGACTCGACGTTCTCGCTGTCGCGCACGCTCGGACTGCTCCCGTTCTTCACACTCGGCTGGTGGCTCAACGAGCACGCGATCCTCGAGCGCCTCGACCTGCTGCGGCGCCGGCGCTGGTGGGTGCGCGCGCTCGCCGCGGCCACGTTCGTGCTCGCGGGGTGGGTGTGCTGGTTCTTCGTCGACGTCTGGCGTGACGTGGACCTGCGGCTGTGGTTCTTCTACGAGGAGAACTACGCGGCGCTGGGCGGCACGCAGTGGTGGGCCGGCGGCGTCCGGCTGGCGATCATGACGATCGCGGTGATCCTCAGCATCGCGTTCTTCGCGCTCATCCCCCGCGGCACCCACCGCTGGACGGAGTTCGGCAAGTACACGATGTACGTGTACCTGCTGCACTCGTTCGTCCTGTACCCGTTCCGCGAGTCCGGGGTGCTGCGCGGGCTCGACCCCACCTGGTTGTGGCTGCCCCTGGTCACGGCGCTGTCCGTGCTGATCGCGGTCGTGCTCGCGACCAGACCCGTGCGCACGGCGTTCCGTCCGCTCATCGAGCCGCGACCGGCCTGGCTGTTCGCCGACCCTGCCCTCGCCGGCCGCGAGGGCCACCGCAGCGATCCCACCGGGTCGCGGCGCCCGCGCAGCGACGCGGCCGGTCCGGACCCGCGACAGAACGGCTGAGCGCCGCCAGCCGAGTCGGCGTTCCCCCGGGCGCGCCCGGGCCGCGGTCATCAACGGCAACAATCCAGCGGGATGCCGGAACGGTGCCTAACCTCGGGGTCATGACGGACCTCAGCCTGCCGATTCTCGACCTGTCGCTGCTCGATCAGGGCCCCGCAGCAGCCGCCCGCTTCCGCGACGAGCTGCGCGCCGCCACGCACGACGTGGGGTTCTTCTACCTCACGGGCACGGGCGTCTCGCCCGAGCTCGAGACACGACTGCACCGCGCGGCGCGGGACTTCTTCGCGCTCCCCGACGAGGACAAGCTCGCGATCGAGAACGTCAAGAGCCCGCACTTCCGCGGCTACACCCGCATCGGCGGCGAGCGCACGCAGGGTGCGGTGGACTGGCGCGAGCAGATCGACATCGGTCCCGAGCGGGCGGCGGTGGCCGACCCGGACGGCGCGGACTTCCTGCGCCTGATCGGCCCCAACCTGTGGCCCGATGCCCAGCCGGAACTGCGCGAGGTCGCCGCCGAATGGCAGGAGCACCTCGCCGGTGTCGCCCGCCGGCTCCTGCGCGCATGGGCACTGTCCCTCGGCGCGGCGGAGACCTACTTCGACGAGCACTTCGGCGAGCCGTCGACGCTGCTGAAGATCGTGCGGTACCCCGGCTCGACCCAACCCGCCCCGCAGCAGGGCGTCGGGGCGCACAAGGACTCCGGCGTGCTGACGCTGCTGTGGGTCGAACCGGGCAAGGGCGGGCTGCAGGTGCAGCGTGACGGCGAGTGGGTCGACGCCCCGCCCGTGCCGGGTGCGTTCGTCGTCAACATCGGCGAGATGCTCGAGTACGCCACGAACGGCTACCTGATCGCGACGAATCACCGGGTGGTCTCCCCGGCTGCGCCCGAGGACCGCATCTCGGTGCCGTACTTCTTCAACCCCGCGCTGGACACGCGGCTCCCGCTGATCGAGCTCCCGGCCGAGCTCGCCGCAGAGGCCGCGGGCGTCACGCAGGATCCGGCCAACCCCATCCATGCGCTGTACGGCGAGAACGCCCTCAAGTCGCGGCTCCGCGCGCACCCCGACGTCGCCGGGATCTGGCACGCCGATCTCGTCGCGGAGCGCGCCGCCGCGGCATCCTGACCCGCATCCGCGTACACGGGCGCGCGAGCGGTCGCAAGCCCCTCGCTCGCGGGCGGCGTGGTCGCGTAGCGTGCGGGGGCATGAGCGACGTCGCGATCTTCGCGCCCTCCCCCGTGCTGACCATCACGGTCGAGGAGCACTCGGGCGCCCCCGACATCCATGTGCACGCCGGCGGGCAGGGGGTCTGGCAGGCGCGGATGCTCCTGCGCCTGGGCGCGTCCGTGACGATGTGCAGCGTGCTCACCGGCGAGGTCGGTCGCATGGTGCAGCGGCTGCTCGAGGAGGAGGGCATCACCGTCACCGGCTCGATCCGGGAGGGGCGCGGGGCGGCCTACGTGCACGACCGCCGCAGCGGGGAGCGCACGGTGATCGCCGAAGCCGACGGCGATCCGCTGGGTAGGCACGACCTCGACGAGCTGTTCAGCACGACGTTGCGCGAAGGCATCGAGGCCGGCTTGGCGATCCTGAGCGGCCCGCAGGGCGACAGTGCACTCTCCTCCGACACGTACCGCCGTCTCGCCGCCGATCTGCGGCGCGGCGGGGCGCAGGTGGTGGTCGACCTGGCCGGCGAGCGTCTCAGCGCCGCGCTCGAGGGAGGCGTCGACGTGCTCAAGGTCAGCGATGACGAACTGCGCGACGACGGGCTGCTCGAGGACGGATCGGTCAGCGCGATCATGCGCGCCATGCGCGAGCTGCGCGGACGCGGCGCCGAGACGGTCATCGTCACGCGCGCGAGCGAGCCGCTGCTGCTGCTGGACGGCGACGGGTTCCTCGAGGCCACGCCGCCGCGCCTCGAGGTCGCCGACACGCGCGGCGCGGGAGACTCCCTGACCGCCGGCATCGCGGCCGGACTCGCGCGAGGCGAGTCGCCCCGCGATGCCGTGACGATGGCGGCTGCCGCCGGCGCACTCAACGTCACACGGCACGGACTGGGCACGGGGGATCCCGAGACGATCGCCCGGCTGCGCGCCGAGGTGACGACGCGCACGGTGCACGAGGAGACCAGCGGCGATGTCGCGCAGCCCAACACGACCCGGGTGAGCCCCGATGGGCTGGCCGCGCTGGCCCAGCAGGACGAGGACGAGGACGAGGGGGAATCGTGACGCGGATTCTCGTTACCAACGACGACGGCATCGATGCGGCGGGACTGCACGCGCTGGCGCGCGCCGCGGTCTCGGACGGCCATGAGGTGACCATCGCCGCACCTGCGCGGCAGTCGAGCGGGGCGAGCGCCTCGATCGTGGCGGCCGAGGAGGACGGACGCATCGCGGTCGAGCGGCGCGAACTGGCCGGACTCGACGGCGTCCCGGCCTTCGCCGTGCGCGGCGGGCCGGGTCTGATCGCACTCATCGCCGCGCGCGGCGCGTTCGGCGACCCCGCGGACGTCGTGCTGTCCGGGGTCAACCACGGCGCCAACGTGGGGCGCGCCATCCTGCACTCGGGCACGGTCGGCGCCGCGCTCACCGGCGGGCTCAACGGGGCCTGGGGACTCGCGGTCTCGCTCGACGTGGGCATGCGCCCCGCGGAATTCCACTGGGATGCCGCGGCCGCGGCGGCCCTGGGCCTGCTGCCGTCGCTGCTGACGGAGCCGCGGGGAACGGTGATCAACCTCAATGTGCCGAACACGGCCGAGAACCGCGGCGTCCGAGAGGCGGAGCTCGCGCCGTTCGGCATCGTGCAGACGACGCTGTCGGAGCGGCACGAGCAGTTCGTCCGGCTCGCGGTCGAGGATCTCCCCCACGTGCCGATGCCGGGCAGCGACGCCGCCTACCTCGCCGAGGGGTGGATGACGATCACGGGCCTGGATCCCGTCTCCCACGCGCCGCTGAACTGGACCGCTCAGGACTGAGCCGGAAAAGACGGAAGACCGCGGAAAAGACGGAAGGCCACGGAAAAGACGGAAGACCGCCCACACCGTGGGCGGCCTTCCCAGAAGTTTCGAGCGATTGAACGCTGGGTCTCGATGCCTTAGCGGCGGAGTCCGAGACGCTCGATCAGCGCACGGTAACGTGCGATGTCGACGTCCTGGAGGTAGCCGAGCAGACGACGGCGCTGACCGACGAGCAGGAACAGCCCACGACGCGAGTGGTGGTCGTGCTTGTGCTCCTTGAGGTGCTCGGTCAGGTCCTTGATGCGCTGCGTCAGCATCGCGACCTGCACCTCGGGGGATCCGGTGTCACCGGGGTGCGTCGCGTACTCTTCGATGATCGCCTTCTTGACCTCTGCATCCAGTGCCATAGGTGATCCCCTCTCTCTTCGTTGCGCGGCGCCCGACGCCTGATGCGTGGGCTCTCTTTATCCGCGGCCGATCGAACGGCAACCGGACGAGTCTACCAGTCGCGTAGGCTCTCCTGGTGCAGTACTCCCTCCGTGTGAAGCCCGGCAGCCGCAGAGGCCCGCTCGTGGAGGAGGATGCCGAAGGACTCGTCGTCCACGTGCGCGAACGGGCCGTCGACGGCGCTGCGAACGCCGGAGTCGTCGCCGCGCTCGCCGCGCATTTCGGCGTCCGCGCGCGTGACGTGACGATCCTGCGCGGTCACGCCTCGCGCCACAAGCGCGTCGAGGTGGCGCACTGATGGCCCGGCTGCGTCGCGATCACTTCATCGACCTGCGCCCGCTGACGACCAGCCCGGCGTTCGCCCGCATGTGGATCGGATCGACGCTGGCCGGGCTGGGCGGCCAGCTGACGATCGTCGCCATCATGCTCCACATGTACGAGCTGACCGCATCCACCTTCGCCGTCGCGATGATCGCCGTCGCCGGCCTCGTCCCGATGATCGTCGCGGGCCTGTACGGCGGCATGCTGGCCGATGCGTTCGACCGGCGCCGCGTCGCCCTCATCGCCGCGACGATCACGTTCGCCTCCACGGCCGTGCTGATGGTCCTGACCTGGGCCGGCGGCGAGACGGTCGCGTGGCTGTACGTCATCGCCGTCGTCAACTCCGCGGCCAACACGGTCGTCATGGCGGCACGCCAGGCGATCGTCCCGCGCCTCCTGCCGCTGTCGCTGCTGCCTGCGGCATCGGCGCTGGGGGGCATCACGATGGGCATCATGGTCTCGATCGGCCCGGCCGCCGCCGGCGTGCTCGTCGCCTTCACGGGCTACGGCTGGACGTACACGATCGACCTCGTGCTGATGTCCGCCCTCTTCCTCGGCCTGTGGACGCTGCCGTCGATCCGCCCCGAGGGCGAGATCGTCCGTCCCGGCCTGAAGTCCCTCGCCGACGGCTGGCGCTTCCTGCGGCGTGCGGGCAACATCCGTCTGCAGTTCGTGCTGGACATCATCGCCATGACGTTCGGGCAGCCGATCGCGCTCTTCCCCGCCATCGGGGCGCTGGTGCTCGGCGGCGGACCGATCACCACCGGCATCCTCACCGCGGCGATCGCCGTCGGCGCGTTCTTCTCGAGCCTGTTCTCCGGCTCGGTAGCGCGCTACCGGCACCACGGCCGCGGCATCGAGCGGGCCATCGTCGCATACGGGGCGGCGATCGCCGCGTTCGGCATCGTGCTGCTGTGCGCGGCGCTGCGCTGGTTCGCGCCCGACCGCGTGGACGAGACCTCGGCGAACATCGTCCTGCTCGTCGCGGCCGTCGTGGCGCTGGCCGCGACCGGCGCGGCCGACAACGTGAGTTCGATCTTCCGGAACACGATGGTGCAGGCTGCCGTGCCCGACGCCATCCGCGGGCGTCTGCAGGGCGTGTTCATCGTGGTCGTCGCGGGTGGGCCGCGTCTGGGCGCGCTCTACGCGGGCACTCTCGCGACGTTCGCCACGCTGTGGTTCCCGCCGCTGCTGGGCGGCTTCGTCATCATCGGCCTCGTGCTGTTCCTCGTGCGCCTGTCGCCGCGCTTCCGCGACTACGACGCCGCGCACCCCGTCCCCTGAGCGCGAACGGAGACGACGGAGGGTGCCGGATGCCAGGGCATCCGGCACCCTCCGTCGTGTGAGGGGATCGGCTCAGGCTGCGTCGGCAGCGGGCGTCAGCGAGCCCTGCAGGTCGAGCGTGATCGTCACGTCCTTGCCGACGAGCACGCCGCCGGTCTCCAGCGCCGCGTTCCAGGTGAGGCCGAACTCCTCGCGGTCGATGACGGTCTTCGCGGTCGCGCCGGCCTTGTAGTTGCCCCACGGGTCGGTGCCGAAGCCGCCGAACTCGAGCTCGAACGTCACGGGCTTGCTCACACCGCGGATCGCGAGGTCGCCGTCGACGAGGAAGTCGCCGTCCTCGAAGCGCACCCCCGTGGAGACGAACTCCATCGTCGGGTGGCTCTCGGTGTCGAAGAAGTCGGCCGAGCGCAGGTGCCCGTCGCGTCCCTCGTCCTTGGTGTCGATCGAGGTGACATCGACCGACGCCTCGACACGCGCGTCCAGCGGGTTCTCGGGCGCGATGATCGTCGCGCTCTTCACGCCGAAGGTGCCGCGCACCTTCGAGATCATCATGTGACGCACGCTGAACTGCACCTCGCTGTGGGAGGGGTCCAGAACCCAGGTGCCGGCCTTGTAGCCGGGGACGTCGATCGTGGTCGTGGCGGTTTCGGTCATCAGGAGCCCTTCGTCGGTGGATGGTCTGCCCAGGTTCAACGCGCCGCGACGAGATCTATTCCAAAGCATGCAAAATTCTTCGAGAAGGAAGGGGACGGATGCCGAAGCACCCGTCCCCTGTAGGCCGTTCGGTTCAGCCGACCTTGAGCAGGTCGATGATGAAGATGAGCGTCTTGCCGCCGAGGAAGTGTCCGCCGGCCGGGCCGTAGGCCAGGTGCGGAGGGATCACGAGCTCCCGGCGTCCGCCGACCTTCATTCCGGGGATGCCGTCCTGCCAGCCCTGGATGAGGCCGCGCAGCGGGAACTGGATGCTCTCGCCGCGACCCCACGAGGAGTCGAACTCCTCGCCGGACTCGTACTCGACACCGGCGTAGTGAACGGTGACGGTGTCGCCGGGTTTCGCCTCGTCGCCGTCGCCGACGATGAGGTCGCGGATCACGAGGTCTGCGGGAGCGGGGCCGGTCGGGGCATCGAACTCGGGCTTGGTGCGGTCGTCAGTCATGCTTCCATCCAAGCACGCCGGCCCGCCGCGCACACCCTTGACACCCGCCCGGTCTCGTGATGACATGGGGGCACAACTCAGCGCTCGGTAGTCACGCAGGCATCGCCGCGGCACCGGGCGCTGAGTCTTGAGTCGGGTCGGATCAATGCGCGCTCGCGCGCGTTGATCCGACCCGGCTCAAGATCGAGTAGCCGCCGCAGGCGGCGTATCGAGATCTCCCGCATCCGGGTCACGTCAGCCTCGGAACCCCTCTTCTAGTATTCGTATGTGCACGATCCGATCGAACCCTATGAGCACGGCTGGCTCGAGCGTCCTGATGGGTCACAGCTGTACTGGGAGTCATCGGGCAATCCAGCGGGCCAGCCTGCGCTGCACCTTCACGGCGGCCCGGGCAGCGGGCTCGGGCGCGGCGGCTACCGTCGCCGGTTCGACCCAGCCAGTTATCGGATCGTCGGATTGGATCAGCGCGGTTGCGGCAGGAGCACTCCGTTGGCCTGCGAGAGCCTCGGCACCCTGGACACGAACAACACGCAGACGCTCATCGCGGATCTCGAGGCGCTGCGTGAGCACCTGCGCATCGATCAGTGGTTGCTTCACGGTGTCTCGTGGGGAAGCACGTTGGCGTTGGCCTACGCGCTGGAGCACCCCCGCAGGGTGACGAGTCTGGTTCTCACCGCCGTGACTTCCGGCAGCCGCGAAGAGATCGATTGGATCACCGAGGGCGTCGGCATGGTGTTCCCCGAAGCCTGGGCGCGCTTCCGGGCCCCCGCTCGCGAAGGCGAGCGGGTCGTCGAGGCCTACGCGCGACTGCTCCGCGACAGCGATCCCGCCGTCCGCGCCAACGCGGCGTCCGCCTGGGAGAGATGGGAGTCCACGCATGTCTCTCTCGACCCCGGCTGGAGCCCCGGGCCGATGTTCGACGACGATCGAGAACGCCAGAACTTCGCTACTCTCGTCACCCACTACTGGGCCAACGACTGCTTCCTCACGGGCCCGGACCGCGTTCGCGATCGCATCGCCCGACTCGCGGACGTCCCGGGCGTGCTCATCCACGGCCGCCACGACATCAGCGGCCCGGCGATCACTCCGTGGGCTCTTCACCAGGCATGGCCGAACAGTGAGCTGATCATCGTCGAGAACGAAGGTCACGGCGGGGCGCAGGAGATGGAGCTGACCGCCGAAGCCATCAGCAGGTTCGCCGAGCTTCCTCCGCTCGATTCTGCGTGACGAAAGACATCGGGGAACCCGCCTCCCCCGGGCTGGCGCCCGTCACGCCGCCAGGAGCGCCGCCCGCGCGGCGGCGGCGCGCTCGAGGAACACGCGTTCGTCTTCGACGGCGTGCGGGTCGCGTCCGCTGACGGCGCGCTGACGGGCCGCTGCCAGCGCGGTCGCCTCGGCGATGAATCCCTTCATGATGGCCGAGCGATCTCCGGGCAGCGTGCGCGCCCACGCGATCGCCTGCCGCCTCCCCCGCGCCGTCGCGAGCATGTCGACCTCGGCGACGCTGAGCCACCCCGCGGCCGCGTACTCGCCGAGCCGCGCGCGCGTCAGGCGCGCCTCCTCGCGCCGCAGCAGGACGATCCCGAGCACGAAGCCGATGAACAGGGGGATCTGGAGCGTGACGTAGAGGGCGAAGAAGTCGGCGAGGATCGCCGACCCGTTCCACAGTGCGTGCAGTGCGATGGCCGCCAGCATCCCGAACAGCCACGGACCGAGCGCGGCGCTCGCCGACCGGCCCTCGCGCGCGGCACGTCCGAGGAAGTATCCCGTGACGGCGGTGAACATGACGTGCGCGAACGGCGAAAGGATGCCGCGCAGGAAGAACGTGACGGTCGCCTCGCCGATGCCGCCCTCGATGAGACTCGTCGCGAAGTAGAGGATGTTCTCGGTGAAGGCGAAGCCCGCCCCCACCAGGGCACCGTAGACGACGCCGTCGACGGGCCCGTCGAAAGCGCGGCGCGCGACGGCGAAGATCAGGAGGACGCCCAGGCCCTTCGCGATCTCCTCGACGACGGGAGCCTGCACGATCGCCGACATCGAGCCGCGCAGCGGCGACCCGTCGTCGGGACCGAGGACGAGGGCGACGCCGACGTCGACGAGCAGAGCGATCGCCACCGCCACGACCGCACCCCAGCCGATCGCGAAGATCACGAGGCCGCGCGGCTCGGGCTCCCAGCGGTCCACGAGCCGGATCGCGAACAGCACGCCGGCGAGCGGGATCAGCGCGAGCAGCATCCCGGCGATCGGGGCGACCACGCCGAGGAACGTGAGCATGTACGCGACGAGCCCGACCAGCAGGACCGCCATGATCGCGAAGCCCCAGATCGGCGCGCCGCGTCCGGCGCGCGCGGGCACCGGGATCGCTCCGGTGGGGGCGGGCGACGGCGGGATGGCCGCCGGTGACGCCTGCGGCGGCTGGGCGAGCGGCGACGGAAAGGACATGAGCCTCAGCCTATGGGTGCACGTCACGCGGGCCCGCGCGGTGACGGCCCGGGTAGCCTGGATCAATGCGCTTCGCCCACGTGACCCTCGCCGGGTCCGCCGACCCGCAGCTGGCGGTGATCCGCGGCGTCGAGGCTGCGCTGGTCGCAGGGCTGTTCCCCGGTGCTCCGTCCGCCCTGCAGCAGCTGATCGAGGGCGGCGACGAGCTGCTCGCACGCGTGCGCGCAGCCGTCGAGACCTGCGATCAGTGGCACGCGATCGCCGATGTGTCGTTCGCCTCCGCCGTGCAGGCGCCGCCTGTGATCCTGGCCGTCGGGCTCAATTACGCAGCCCACTCCAGTGAGCTGGGGCTGAAGGCCGACACCGCCCCGACGGTGTTCGTGCTGTGGCCCAACTCCCTCACCGGGCACGAGGCGACAACGGTGTGGCCGCGCACGCTCAGCGAATCGGTGGACTACGAGGCCGAACTGGGCGTCGTGATCGGCACGCCCGCGCACGATGTCACCCCCGACGAGGCCCTCGACCATGTCTGGGGGTACACGGTCGTCAACGACATCACCGCGCGTGACATCCAGTTCTCCGAGGCGCAGTGGTCCCGATGCAAGTCGTTCGACGGCTTCACGCCGACCGGCCCCGTCGTCGTCACGAGGGACGAGATCGCCGACCCGCAGGACCTGCACATCTGGGCCGTCGTCGACGGGCAGACCGTACAGGACGCGACGACAGGGCAGATGATCCGCTCGGTGGCCACTCTCGTCGCACACCTGTCGCAGTCGGCGACGCTGCTGCCGGGAACGCTCATCTCCACGGGCAGCCCCGGCGGGGCGGGCTACTCCCGCGATCCGCAGATCTTCCTGCGCGACCGGTCGACCGTGACGGTCGGCATCGACGGCATCGGCGAGCTCACGACCCACTGCCGCATCACGGGCTGAGCCCCCACGGCATCCCGCAGGGGCTCAGCGTGCGACGGCGTCAGCGCGCGGCGGGTCAGCCGCTCACTGGAGGTCGGAGCAGGGAAGCTGCTGACCCCACAGCTCGACGTAGCCCTGACCGCCGGGGCCGCAGTTGACGAGGATCTCGTTGCCGAGGTTCGCGAACCACGCCAGCAGTGCGATGCCGACGATGATGCCGATCACCATCAGGACGGAGCTGACGATGATCGCCGCGACGGCCCAGCCGTTCTTGTGTCCGGCCTTCTTGGACTGCACGAGCGCCACGATCCCGAGGATCAGGCCGATCAGCTGCAGGAAGAACGACAGGACGAACGCGACGATCCCGAGCACCTTGCCCGGCACGGGAGCACCGGCCGGCGCGCCGGCCGCGTAGGCGGGGGCACTGGACGGGTAGGCAGGTGCCTCGTATGCGGGCGGCGGGGTGATGGGCTGCTCGGACGGCGGGTTCGCCGGGTTCTGCGGGTCGGTCATGCGGTCTCCTTGTTCGATGTGTGCGACGTTCGTTGTCTCGGCACAGTGACGCTATCGAGATCGGGATGCCGGGCGCAATCGTCCGCGTCAGTTCTCGACGAGGGGGTCGATGTCCGGGATCACCTGGATCGCCTGGGTGATCGCCTCCAGGCCGGACAGACGCGCCGGCGACAGCTGCTTGTCGACCTCTTCGCGCGCCATGAGCCCCGCCTCGACCACGAGGTCGCCGACGTTGCGGTGGGTCAGCAGCGCGGTTTTGGCGAGCGCGGCGGCAGCCGTGTAGCCGATGAACGGCGTCAGCGCGGTGACGACGCCGACCGACGAGCCGACCATGGCGCCCAGGCGCTCGCGGTTGGCCGTGATGCCGTCGACGCAGTTCACCCGCAGCGTGCGCATGGCGCGCCGCATCCACGTGATCGACTGGAAGATCGAGTGCGCGATGATCGGCTCGAACGCGTTGAGCTGGAGCTGGCCGCCCTCCACCGCCATCGTGACGGTGAGGTCGGCGCCGGCGACCGCGAAGGCGACCTGGTTGACCACCTCGGGGATCACGGGGTTGACCTTGCCCGGCATGATGCTGGATCCGGCCTGACGGGCGGGGAGGTTGATCTCGCCGAACCCCGCCTGCGGGCCGCTGGAGAGCAGGCGCAGGTCGTTGCTGATCTTGGAGAGCTTGATCGCGTTGCGCTTGAGCGACGAGGAGAAGGACATGAAGGCGCCGGTGTCGCTCGTCGACTCGACGAGGTCCGCCGCGATCGCGAGATCAAGGCCGCTGATCTCGCGCAGATGCCGCAGGACGGCGGCCGAGTAGTCGCGGTGCGTCGTGATCCCGGTTCCGATCGCCGTGGCGCCCATGTTGATCTCGTAGAGGAGGTAGGCGTTCTCCTTGAGCCGGTGGTAGTCCTCCCCGAGCGTCGTGGCGAAGCCGTGGAACTCCTGCCCGAGGGTCATCGGCACGGCATCCTGCAGCTGGGTGCGCCCGACCTTCAGCACATCGTGGAACTCGACCGCCTTCGCGAGGAAGGAGCGGCGCAGCAGGTCGAGCTCTTCGAGCAGCGTGCGCAGGTCGAGGCCGAGGCCGACCTTGATCGCGGTGGGATACACGTCGTTGGTGGACTGGCTGCGATTGGTGTGGTCGATCGGCGACAGGAACGCGTAGTCGCCCTTCGGCCGGCCGGCCATCTCGAGCGCGACGTTGGTGATGACCTCGTTCGCGTTCATGTTGGTCGAGGTGCCGGCCCCGCCCTGCACGACGCCGACGACGAACTGATCGTGGAACTCACCATCGATCACCCGCTGCGCAGCGGCGGCGATGAGATCGGCCCGCTCGGCGTCGAGGGCGCCGATCTCCTTGTTCGCGCGGGCCGAGGCCTGCTTGACCATCGCCAGTCCCACGATCAGATCCCGGTAGACCGAGATCTGACGCTGTGAGATCGGGAAGTTCTCTAGCGCCCGGGCGGTGTGCACCCCCCAGTAGGCGTCGAACGGGATCTCCAGCGATCCCAGTGAGTCGGTCTCTGTGCGCGTCGTCGCGTCAGCCATGGTGCAGTCCTTGTGGGTCGTCACAGCGTGTCGGGGGATGCCGCTCAGCCTAGCGTTCAGCGCTTCCGGGAGAAGGCCTCCCGTCGCTCCTCCGGCGTGAGCGCAGCCATCCGTTCCACCCATTCCTGCGAGAAGTAGTCGCCGGTCTCCGCCTCGACGACCGGCACCACGGTGTGGGTGATCGTGTGGTCGTACACGTGCACCAGATGGAATGACTGGCCGGCATCCATGCCGTTGACGTCGACGGACGGGCGCTGCAGGTTCATCGTGTAGCAGGTCGCCGAGGCGACGCTCACGGGGATGCCGGCGAAGGTGCCGCCCGTCGCGTAGTGCAGATGCCCGGCGAGGATGCCACGCACATCCGTGTCTGCGATGACGTCCGCGAGCAGGTCCTGCCGCCGCAGCTCGAGGATGTCGAAGAGCGGCACATGGCTCGGCAGGGGCGGGTGATGCAGCGCCAGGAGGGTGCCCAGCGGCGCGGGCTCGGCGAGCACGCCGCGCAGCCACTCCAACTGTCCTGCGTCGAGCTCGCCGTGGTGCCAGCCCGGGACCGACGAGTCGAGGACGATCAGGCGCAGGCCGTCCAGGTCGAACACGCCCGTGACCGGCTCCTCGGTCGGCTCCAGGTCGAGCAGGCCGCGGCGCAGCGCGGGACGTTCGTCGTGGTTGCCGGCCACCCAGACGATCGGCGCGCCGAGCCGCTCGGCGAAGGGCTCGACCCGCTCCCGCAGCGCGCGGTACGCGCCGGGCTCGCCCAGATCTGTCAGGTCGCCTGTGAACACGAGGGCATCGGGGCGGATGCCGGTGCGCTCGACGGCCGCGAGCGCGGCCGCGAGGCCCTCGCCCGTGTCGAACCGTCCGGCGAGGCGGGCGTCGCCGGCGAGCAGATGGGTGTCGCTGAGGTGGACGATGACGCGGCGCGCGGGGGCGTACTGGCCGAATTGCACGGGCTGCACGGGCTGCACGGGCTGCATGCGGCCCAGCCTACGACGCGGCGACGACGTCAGTGATTGAAGACGATCAGCAGGATGCCGGCCAGCACGGCCAATCCGCTCACGCCGAAGGCGCCGTACGCACCGACGAGGGCGAGCTTCTTCTGCCCCTCGGTCAGCGGGCTCTTCCGTGCCGCCTTGGCCGCCGCCTTCTCGGCGCGGCGGGCTTCTTTCTCGCTGATCACGGTGATGGCGTCGGTGAACTCCGCCGGCGCGACGACCGGCGCCTTGCCGGCGCGGACGAGCAGCCGCAGCGCGACGGCGTAGGAGCCGACGACGAGGACGGCGGCCAGCAGTGCGGCGCCGAACACCTCGAGGAACGCGATCCAGTTGATCTCGACGGTCATCGCTGGTCGCCCTTCGCCTTCGCCGCGGCGGCACGCTCGCGGTCGGCGGCCTTCTTCTCGCTCGCGATCTTCTTCGCCGCGGCCCTGGCCTGCGCCTTGCGCTCGGCCTTCTCGCGCGCGGCCTGCTCGGCCTTGCGGCGCGCCTCCTCGCGCAGGATCGCGCGCTGACGACGCGTCGGCGGCGGGTTGCGCTTCACCTTGACGGCACTGCCCGAGTGGGCCACGTCGCTCATCGCGTTGCTGTGGTTGACCTCGTTGCGGCGCGAACGCAGGAAGATCGCCAGGACGACGAACACGGCGATCACGGCGCCGACGACGACGCCGACCACCTGGCCGAGCCAGACGACCAGCAGCGCGGCGAGCGCACCCACCGCACCGGCGGCGGGCAGGGTCAGCACCCAGCCGATCATGATGCGCCCGGCGGTGCGCCAGCGCACCTTCGAGCCGCGGCGCCCCAGCCCCGATCCGATGACCGAGCCCGACGCGACCTGCGTCGTCGACAGTGCGAAGCCGAGCGCGCTCGAGGCCAGGATCGTCGACGCCGTCGACGCTTCGGCCGCGAAGCCCTGTGCGGGCTTGACGTCCGTGAGGCCCTTGCCGAGCGTGCGGATGATGCGCCAGCCGCCCATGTACGTACCGAGCGCGATCGTCACGGCGCAGGCCACGATGACCCACAACTGCGGTTCGTGGTGGGCGGCGGACTGCCAGCCGACGGTGATGAGGGCGAGGGTGATGACGCCCATCGTCTTCTGCGCGTCGTTGGTGCCGTGCGCGAGCGCGACGAGCGAGGACGTGAAGATCTGCCCCCAGCGGAAGCCGTCGCGCCCGTCGGGCTTGTTGTCGTAGCGACGCGTGACCGCGTAGGCCATCTTGGTGACGGCGAACGCGATGATGCCGGCCGTCAGCGGCGCGATCAGCGCGGGCAGGACGACCTTGGACATCACGGTGCCGAAGTTGATCGCGGCGGCGCTCGCTCCGACGAGGGTCGCGCCGATCAGTCCGCCGAACAGGGCGTGCGAGGAGCTGGACGGCAGGCCCAGGAGCCACGTGAGCATGTTCCACGTGATGGCGCCGATCAGCCCCGCGAAGATGATGGCGGGGAAGATCGACTGCGAGATCTCGTCCTCGCGGATGATTCCGCCCGAGATCGTCTTGGCGACCTCGGTGGACAGGAACGCGCCGACCAGATTGAGCACGGCCGCCAGCAGCACGGCCACCTTCGGCTTGAGAGCACCGGTCGCGATGGGCGTCGCCATCGCGTTCGCGGTGTCGTGAAAACCGTTGGTGAAATCGAAGAACAGCGCCAGTCCGATGACCAGGACGACGATCAGGGCAGCGGCTTCCACAGTTCGCTTTCCGTCGGGAGGTGTGAGGGAGGTGCCGAGACGATCGGCGTTGCGAACGAAGAGTTCACCCTGGGTTCAGGTTCCGGCAACCGGACCGTAAGAATCCTCGCACATCCGGCGCGCCTTCACAGAACCGCGCGGATGTATTCACAGGCGGTCCATTACCGTGGAACGGTGACCGCACCCGACCTGCCCGTCCCCGTCGCCCCGCCCCTCCCCACGACCCGCAGCCACCACGGCGACGACGTCGAGGATCGCTACGAATGGCTGCGCGCCAAGGAGGATGACGCGGTCCTCGCGCACCTGCACGCGGAGAACGACTACACCACGGCCCGCACGGCCCATCTGGAGGAGCTGCGCGAACGGATCTTCCAGGAGATCAAGGGCCGCACCCGCGAGACCGATCTCTCGGTTCCCACCCGACGCGGCGCGCACTGGTACTACGCGCGGACGATCGAAGGGCGCCAGTACGGCATCCAGTGCCGAGCGCCGCTCGCGGACGAGGACGACTGGACGCCGCCCGAGCTCACACCAGAGACGGAGGTGCCCGGCGAGGAGATCCTGCTCGATGCCAACGCCGAGGCCGAGGGCCACGAGTTCTTCGCACTCGGCAGCTTCGACGTCTCGACCGACGCGACGCGGCTGCTCTACGGCGTCGACGTCGACGGTGACGAGCGGTACACGCTCCGCGTCCGGGATCTGTCCACTGGCAGCGATCTCGCCGACGAGATCCCCAACACCTCCTCGGGCGCGGTCTTCTCCCCCGACGGCCGGTTCGTCGTCTACACGACCGTCGACGAGGCCTGGCGCCCCGACACCGTGTGGCTGCACGAGGTCGGCACCCCCGCATCCGACGATCGCCGGCTGTTCCACGAACCGGACGAGCGGTACTGGGTGGGCGCGGGGTTCACCCGCAGCGACCGGTACCTCGTGATCGAGGTCGGCTCGTCGATCACCTCCGAAGAGCTGCTGGTGGATGCCGGTGATCTCACCGCGGCGCCGCGCCCGGTCTGGCCGCGGCGCGAGGGCGTGGAGTACTCCGCCACGCACGCGGTCGTCGACGGCGAGGACGTCCTGTACATCGTGCACAACGACGGCGCGCTCGACTTCGAGCTCGTCCGTGTCTCCGCCGCCGACCCGTCCGGGCCGCGCGAGGTCGTGCTGCCTCACGTGCCCGGCCGGCGGCTGCTCGACGTGTCGGCGTTCCGCGACTGGGGCGTCGTCGCGTACCGGCGCGAGGGACTCGCGCGCCTGGGCATCCTCGACTACGGGACGGGCGCCGTCGACGAGCTCGAGTTCGCAGAGCCGCTGTATGCGGTCGGAGCCTCGGGTAACCCGGAGTGGGCGCCGCCGGTCATTCGGCTGGGCTACGGCTCGTTCGTCACACCGGGAACCGTCTACGACTACGTCGTGGCGACCGGAGAGCTCCTGCTGCGCAAGCAGCAGCCGGTGCTCGGCGGGTACGACGCGCGGGACTACGCGCAGGAACGGGTGTGGGCCGAGGCCACCGACGGAACCCGCATCCCGGTCTCACTCGTCTGGAAGAGGTCCTTCGGCTCCCCCGGCGCCGGCCCGCGGCCGCTGCACCTGTACGGCTACGGCTCGTACGAGCACTCCCTCGAGCCCGGCTTCTCGGTCGCGCGGCTGTCGCTGCTGGACCGCGGCGTCGTCTTCGCCATCGCGCACGTGCGCGGCGGCGGCGAGATGGGGCGCCAGTGGTACGAGGACGGCAAGCTGCAGCACAAGCGCAACACCTTCACCGACTTCGTCGCGTGCGCGCGGCACCTCGTGGCGGAGGGCTACACCGCCCCCGACCGGATGGTCGCCGAGGGCGGATCGGCCGGCGGGCTGCTCATGGGCGCGGTGGCCAACCTCGCGCCCGAGCTGTTCGCCGGGATCCTCGCCGACGTGCCGTTCGTCGACGCGCTGACCACCATCCTCGATCCGTCGCTGCCGTTGACGGTGATCGAGTGGGACGAGTGGGGCGACCCGCTGCACGACCCCGACGTCTACGCGTACATGAAGTCGTACTCACCGTACGAGAACGTGCGCGAGGGAGTCGTCTACCCGCGCATTCTCGCGTCCACCTCGCTCAACGACACGCGCGTGTACTACGTCGAGCCGGCCAAGTGGGTCGCGCGACTGCGCGAAGTCGGCGCCGACGCGCTGCTCAAGTGCGAGATGGCCGCCGGCCACGGCGGCGTCAGCGGACGCTACAACTCCTGGCGTCAGCGGGCGTTCGAGCTGGCCTGGCTACTCGACGTGCTCGGCCTCGCGGACGCGTAGCGGAGCGCGGCGCCCCGGCGGGCGGGCGCGGAGGCCGGGGGTGCTCGCGGAGGCGGGTGCTCGCGGAGGCGGGTGGTCGCGGGCGGGGGTGCGCGCGGAGGCGCGGCTCGCGGGCGAGCCTGCGGGGCCGCGAGACTGCGAGACTGCGAGACTGCGAGACTGCGGGCACCCTCCCGGAGCGTGTCACACCAGATGCGGGATGCCGACACCCCCACCCACAGGAACCGTGACACGCCCGACCACCATGTCCCACAAGATGCGAGATGCCCGCACCCCCACCCACACGAACCGCGACACGCCCGCGGTGCGCGGCGCCGCCGGCATCCCCGTCAACACCTCCTCCACAGGCGGCGCGTTCTCCACAGATACGGCGACTGCGCCCCATGCTCGGTCCGGGCGCTGTCCACTGGGACGATGAACAGAGCGCACCCCCTCCCCGACGCGCTGGCCGGACGGGCGTTCCACTTCCGCGAGGCCCGTGATCTGGGCCTGACCGCATCGCGCCTGCGCGCCGGGGACCTCGACACGCCCACGCGCGGCGTCCGATGCGTGCGACGACCGAAACCCGAGACGGATGCCGGGGGCGCCGGGCGGTCCCGTGCCGAGACCGCGTCCGAGCGGCAGATCCGCCTGCGCGCGGAGCTGATCGACCGCGCCGAGCGGTTCCTGCCCGCTCTGACCGACGCGCAGTTCTACAGCCACGGAACGGCGCTCGCCCTGCTCGGCGCCCCCTTGCCCTTCCGCTCCGCCGGCGCGTGGGAGCTCCACGTGTCGGCGCGGCGCCCGGCGGGGCAGCCGCGGCGTTCGGGGGTCGTCGGGCATCGCCTTCAGCAGCGCGATCCGGCGCGGTGGCAGGCGCGAGGGCTGCCGATCGAGCATCCGGCCCGGGTGTGGCGACAGGCCGGCGAGGAGTGGGAGCTCGACGATCTGATCGCGGCGGCCGACTTCCTCGTGTGCCCGCGCCATCGCCTGATCGCCCTCGGCGACCTGCGGCGTGAGATCGCCGACGCCGGCGACGTGCGCGGACACCTGCTCGCGCGGGCGCTGGACGAGGTCCGCGTGGGCGCCGAGACGGCCGAGGAGACGCGCCTGCGCCTGCTCACGACCCGGGCGGGGCTGCCCGAACCCGAGCTGAACCACCGGCTCCATGACCGCAACGGCCGGTTCATCGCACGGATCGACCTCGCCTACCCCCGCTACCGCGTCGCCGCCGAGCACGACGGCCGCACGCACGCCGTCGACGAGCAGCAGTTCGCGAAGGACGCCGACCGCTGGGACGCGATCCGCGCGGCGGGGTGGCAGCACGTGCGCGTCCTGGGGCATCACATGCGCCCCGACCCCCAGGTCGCCGTCGCACGGGTCGCGGTCGCGCTGCACGACGCCGGCTGGCGACCCGGCCAGTCCTGACGCAGGTGTCGCCCGGCGCCCCCGGCATCCCGGCCTGCGTCGGTATCGCAGACCGGTCAGGGGTCGAATCCGCGCGCTGCGCTGCCCGGGCCATGTCCCACCACACGCGGGATGCCACCACCCCAACCCGCACACTCCGTGACACGCCCCCGGGCCATGTCCCACCACACGCGGGATGCCACCACCCCAACCCGCACATTCTGTGACACACCGCAGGCGCGCGGAGCGCTCCACCGTGCGGGCGAGGCCGCCCGGCGGGACTCAGCCGAAGAGCGCGGCGGCCTCTTCGTAGCGGTACAGCGGGACGGTGTTGAGCTCGCCGAGGGCCTCCTCGAAGGACACGCGCACGATGTCGGTGCCCTTGAGCGAGACCATCTGGTTCCAGGCGCCCTCGACGACGGCGTCGGCCGCATGCAGGCCCAGCCGCGTCGCGAGGACGCGGTCGAACGCCGACGGCGAGCCGCCCCGCTGGATGTGGCCGAGCACGGTGGAGCGCGTCTCGATGCCCGTGATGCGCTCGATCTCGGGGGCGAGGATCTCACCGATCCCGCCGAGGCGCGGACGGTTGAAGGCGTCGAGTCCCTTGTCGCTGTAGGCCTCGTCCATGCCGGTGAGAGTGAACCCCTCCGAGACGACGACCAGGGGCGCGCGTCCGCGGTCGTGGGCCTTCGTGACCTGTGCCGTGATCTCGTCGATCGACATCGGCACCTCGGGGATGCAGATCACGTGGGCGCCGGCGGCGATCCCGGCGTGCAGCGCGATCCAGCCGACGTGACGCCCCATGACCTCGGCGACCATGCAGCGCTGATGCGAGTCGCCGGTCGTGCGAAGGCGGTCCATCGCGTCGGTGGCGATGTTGACGGCCGTGTCGAAGCCGAACGAGTAGTCGGTCGCGCGCAGATCGTTGTCGATCGTCTTCGGGACGCCGAGCACGTTGATGCCGTCGTTGGCGAGGCGGTTCGCCGCGGCGAGCGTGCCCTCTCCCCCGATCGCGATGATGCCGTCGATGCGGTGGCCGTACAGCGTCTTGGCGATGTTCTCGGCCCCGCCGCGCGGACCCTCGTAGGGGTTGGTGCGGCTCGTGCCCAGGATCGTGCCGCCGACCTTCGAGAGGCCCTTGACCTCGTGCCGCGTCAGCGGGAAGAAGTCGCCGTCGACGACGCCGCGCCAGCCGTCGCGGATGCCGACGAACTCCAGGTCGTACAGCGTCGTTCCCTTGAGGACGACGCCGCGGATGACAGCGTTGAGTCCGGGGCAATCGCCGCCGCTGGTGAGGATGCCGATCTTCATGGGGAGATCCTTCTCGTTCGGGTGTGCTTCCGGCGACGCTGCCTCGTCCCCGACACTATCGCCGGATGCCGCGCGCGTGCCACCGCCCCTCCGTCGGGCGTGCCTCAGGCTGCCCCGAGCGCCTGCCGCAGCAGGTGCATGAGCGCCGACATCTGCACCGAGTCGCTCGAGGTCGGGTCGACCTGCTCGCCGTCCAGCGCGCGCTGGGCGAGCCCCTGCTTCGAGTCGATGAGCTCGGCGATCTTCGTGTCCAGCGTGTGGGCGGCGATGATCCGCCACGCGGTGACGGGCTCGTCCTGGCCGATGCGGTGCACGCGGTCGATCGCCTGCGTCTGCTCGGCTGCGGTCCAGCTGAGCTCGGCGAGGACGACGTTCGAGGCGGCCTGCATGTTCAGTCCGACGCCGGCCGCGGTCAGCGAGCACACCGCGATGGCGACATCGGGGTCCTGGTTGAACGCGTCGATGGCGACCTGGCGTGCGGCCGTGGTCTGGTCGCCGCGGATCGACACGGTGCGCAGACCCGCCGAGGCGAAGTGCGACTCGGCGGCGTCCATCACGTCGATGTGCTTCGCGAAGAACACCACCTTGCCGACCGAGCGCTGCAGCTGCGCGGCGTAGTCGGCCGCGAGCAGGGCCTTGGCCTGGCCGATCCTGCGGACCATCGTGAAGACGTTCTCGCTGCCCGACCCGGCGGCCTTGGCCTCTTCGAGCTCGCCGTGCGCGACGAGGCGCACGATGTCGTCGTCGGCCTCGCCGTGGACCACGGTGTCGCCGCGCGCTTCGATGATGCGACGGTACTTCGCGGCCAGGCGCTGGCCGAGCTCCTGCTCGGCGGCCCGGATCGAGCGACCGAACTCGTCGTCCAGCTCGACGGGCAGGTCGGCGATGAGCTTGTCGGGGAGGTCGGCGGCGACGTCCTTCTTCTTTCGGCGGACGATCCCCATCGAGATGACCGCGTCGCGGGCCTCGGGGTAGAACGCCTTGTCCGCGGGGGTGAGGCCGGTCTCGTCGAGCTTGGCCATCAGCTCGGGACCCGGCTTCTCGCCGTTGGTCCAGCCGAGGAAGCGCCAGATCGCGTCGAAGTCCTCGACGTCGTTGATCAGCGGCGTTCCCGTCAGCGCGAGCATCAGCGGGTCGCGCACCTGCTCGCGGATGCGAGCGGCCAGGGCGAGCACGTTCTGCGAGCGCTGCGACGAGAGGTTCTTGATGAAGTGCGCCTCGTCGACGACCATGCCCTTCAGCCCGAGCGAGCCGAGCCAGGACAGATGCCGGTCGAGCACCTCGTAGTTGACGATGAACACGTCGGCGAACGCGTCGACATCGCCGCCGTCGCCGTGGATGACGGTGGCGCGACGCTGCGGCGTCCAGCGCTCGACCTCGCGCGCCCAGTTCATCTTGACGACGTTCGGGACGACGGCCAGCAGCGGAAAGGCGCCCGCGACCGACGCGGCGAGCACCGACTGCGCGGTCTTGCCGAGACCGGGCTCGTCGGCCAGCAGGAACGAGCGGTGCCCGGCCCGCACGCTCTCGACGAAGCGCGACTGGTGCACCATGATCTCCAGGCCCTTGGGCGAGATCCGGTCGAACTCGGGGACCGGGGGCAGATCCATGGATGCCGTGGCGCCGCCGGCGCCGGTCTCGAACGCCTTGTACAGCGGGCCCATGAGCTCCCAGCCGTCGAGACGGCGACGCGGCGTCGGCACGGGCACGCGCATCGTGAGGTCGGGGGCGAGGAACGGGTTCGACTCGCGACGCGCGTCGATCTGCGGCGGGGTGACCTGGCGCTCGGCCAGCGCCGCCGGGACGACCGGCGTCTGCGCCGGCTGGATGTCGGTGATGATCAGCTCGTCTTCGGGCAGCTCGGCGCCCGACTCGAGCAGCCAGTCGCGGCGCATGCGCCGGGCCACCGGCGATGCCGCCTGGTCGGCGTCGAGGAGCTGGATGAGCGAAGTGTCACGGGCGGCGGTCTTGGCGAGGATCGTCGCGACGCCGTCGAGCCGCTTGAGCAGTTCGGCACGCGCGCCGTCGGCGACCTGCGCGTCGGCCTTGACGCGGGCGCGCTCCTCGCGCACGAGGAACGCGATCACCTGGAACTTGACGCGGTTGGTGGGCCCGAGCTTGCCGCGCTGGGCCTTGGCCTCGACCTCGCGCACCTTGCGGGCGAGGATCGGGATCAGCGGCGCGTCGTCGTCGCGACGCGCGGACGAGCCCTTGCGGCGGCGGGCGGATGCGGTGGTGGCTGCCGTGGTCGGCATGCTCCTCCTGAGCGTGAGAGCCGGTGCAGACGGGACGTGAGCCGGTGCGGATGAAGCACCCGGTCGCCCGGGGGTGACCGGCGAACGGCCGCGGCCAGGAGCCGCGGTGTGGGATTGCACGGGAACCGGTCCTCCCGGCTGCGGGTACTCACTTCAGCGAGCTGCGGCGACGGCGGGGACGTGGTCCTCAGCGCTCAGTCTAGCGCGTGGGGTGCCCTGCCGTGCGCAGCCGCAGGCTGTTGAGCACGACGAACACGCTGGAGAAGGCCATCGCAGCGCCGGCGATCATCGGATTGAGCAGGCCGAGCGCCGCCAGCGGGAGCGCCGCGACGTTGTACGCGAACGCCCAGAACAGGTTGCCGCGGATGACGCGCATCGTGCGACGGCTCAGGTCGAGTGCGGTCAGCACGGGCGCCAGTCCGCTGCCGGCCAGGGCGATGTCGCTCGCGTGCATCGCGGCGTCCGTTCCGCTGCCCATCGCGATGCCGAGGTCGGCCGTCGCCAGCGCGGCGGCGTCGTTGATCCCGTCGCCGACCATTGCGACACGACGTCCGCCGGCCCGCAGCCGCTCGATCTCGGCCACCTTGCCCTCGGGGAGCACCCCGGCGATGACGGTGTCGACGCCGACGGCATCGGCGACGGCGCGCGCGGCACCCTCGTTGTCGCCGGTGAGCAGGATCACCTCGAGTCCGCGTGCGTGGAACCGCGCCACCGTGCCGGCGCTGTCGGGTCGCACCGTGTCGGCGATCGCGAAGACGCCCTGCACTCGCCCGTCCCAGCCGGCGACGACCGCCGTCGCGCCGGACCGCTCGGCGCGGGCGACCGCGGCGACGGCCTCGTCGGGGAGCTCCTCGACGAACTCCGCGGCGAACAGGGCACGCCCGGCGAACACGATGCGGCCGTCGACGGTGCCGGTCACCCCGCGTCCGGCGGCTCCGGAGAAGCCCGCGACGGGGGCGTGCGTCGACGTCAGCGCGGCGACGGCGCGCGCGATGGGGTGCTCCGACGCGTGTTCGAGCGAACCCACGAGACGGCGGAGCTCGTCCTCGTCGACGGCGCCGACCACGGTGGTGTCGACGACCGTCATGCGCCCCTCGGTGACCGTTCCGGTCTTGTCGAGGACGATCGTGTCGATACGCTCGGCGCCCTCGAGCGCCTCGGGCCCTGTGATGAGCACTCCCAGCTGCGCCCCGCGTCCGGTGCCGACGAGGATCGCGATCGGCGTGGCCAGTCCGAGTGCGCACGGGCACGCGATGATGAGCACCGCGACGGCGGCGGTGAAGCCGGCCGCAGCGGGCTGGCCTGCGACGATCCAGCCGAGCAGCGTGAGCACGGCCAGCGCGATCACGATCGGAACGAACACGGCCGAGATGCGATCGGCCAGTCGCTGGATGCGGCTCTTGCCGGCCTGCGCGTCCTCGACGAGCCGCGCCATGTGCGCCAGCCGCGTGTCCGCGCCCACCGAGACCGCCTCGACCACGAGCCGCCCGTCGGCGGCGAGCGTGCCTCCGGTGACGGCGTCTCCGGCCCCCACCTCGACGGGCATCGCCTCACCGGTCATCATGCTCTCGTCGACCGATGCGCGACCCTCGACGACGCGACCGTCGGTGGCAACCTTCTCGCCCGGGCGCACGACGAACACGTCGCCGACGCGCAGCCGGTCGACGGAGACACGCGTGCCGTCGCGCAGTTCGACATCCTTGGCCGCGAGCTCGAGCAGGGCGCGCAGCGCAGCACCGGCTCTGCGCTTGGAACGCTGCTCGACGAAGCGTCCGAGCAGCAGGAACGCGGTGACGGCCGCCGCGACCTCGAAGTAGATGAGCGCGGTCGCGTCGTGGACCGGGCCGAACAGGGACAGCTCATGCGTCATGCCGATGCGACCGGCGCTGCCGAACACGAGCGCCCAGACGCTCCACAGGTAGGCGGCGGCGGTGCCGAGGGTGATGAGGGTGTCCATCGTCATCGCCCCGTGGCGCGCGTTCACCAGGGTCGCGCGATGGAAGGGCCATCCGCCCCACAGCACGACCGGCGTGGTCAGCACGAGCGACACCCACTGCCAGCCGGGGAACTGCCAGGCCGGGACCATGCCGAGCACCACGACGGGCACGGTGAGCGCGAGACTCACGAGCAGGCGCGTGCGCAGCGGCGTTGCACCGGGAGCGTCCTCCACGTCGTGGACGTGGCCGGTGCCGTCGTGGCCGGTGCCGTCGTGGCCGGAACCGGCATCGTCGCGGCCCATGCCGTCGTGGCCGGAACCGGCATCGTCGGGGCCGGTGCCGTCGGGGCCGGAACCGGCGCCGTCGCGGCCGGCGTCGTGGTGGCCGGCGCCGTGGCTCGCCGCCGCGCGGTCACGCGCCGCGGCAGGCGCGGCACCGCGGCGCACCCGGGCGTCGTATCCGGCGGCGCGCACCGCGTCGACCAGGCGCTCGGGGTCCAGATCGTCCGGAAAGCGCACGCGCGCCGACTCGGTCGCGAGATTGACCGTGGCGCTCACGCCCTCGACACGCTCGAGGCGCTTCTCGACGCGGGCGACGCAGCTGGCGCAGGTCATCCCCTCGATCTCGAAGACGGCTTCGCGCGCCTCGCCGGCGGGCATCAGCGACGGCCGGTGACGGTGTAGCCGGCTTCGTCGACGGCCGCGGCGATCGCCTCGTCGCGCGGTTCGGAGGCGGCGACGACGGTCAGTGTGCCGGCGGCGACATCGACCCGCGCGTCGGCGATACCCGGCAGGCCGCGGACCTCGCGCTTCACCGACGCCGCGCAGTGACCGCACGTCATGCCTTCGACGGCGTAGGTCTGAGTGATCATCGGGACTCCTCTGGGTGGGGATCACCTGCCTCAACAGGATACCCCCCAGGGGTATTCCCCGCCACGGTGACGGCCTGCCAGCGCTGCAGCATCCCCGGGTCGTCCGTGACGATGCCGTCGACGCCGAGACCGGTCATCGCGTCCCACTGCCGGTCGGTGTTCAGCGTGTACACGACCACGCGCATCCGCGCTGCGTGCAGTTCATCGACGATCTCCGGCCGGGCCGTCAGCGCCTTGCGGTCGACGATGATGCCGCGCGCGCCGAACTGCTGGACGGCCTCCACGACGTCGTCGGGAAGCCGCTTGAAGATGGCCATCCGCACGATCTCGTCCGACTCGGCGGCGACGTGGGCGAGCGTGCGGGCGTCGAAGCTCGCGATCGCGACGCGCCGAGCGAGACCGCGCTGCTCGATGGCCTCGACCAGCGTCGCCGCGGCCCCGGCATCCCATTCGCCCTTCAGGTCGAGCAGGGCGCGGCCGCCCCGCGCGGCGAGAAGCTCGAGCGCCTCCGTGGCGGTCGGCACGGCGGTGCCGGCGAAGTCGGGCGCGAACCACGAGCCGGCGTCCAGCGTCCGCACCTGCGCGAGGGTCAGCGCCGCCAGCGCGCCGGTCCCGTTCGTCGTCCGGTCGACCGTGGCGTCGTGCATGAGCACGATGTGCCCGTCGGCGGTCACGGCGAGGTCGATCTCGACGTAGTCATAGCCGGCGTCGAGGGCGTGCGCGATGGCGGGCAGCGTGTTCTCGGGCGCGACCTCCGCTCCTCCGCGGTGCCCGGCGATGAACGCCCGGTCGCCGGGGGCACGGGCCGATCCCAGCAGCTCCTGGGCGCTGACCGCGCTCGGTGCGACGCCGAGCGCGGCGATCACGACGCTCGCGAGCGCGAGCGCACCCACCAGCAGCAGCGCAGGGAGCCGGTCGGCGGTCCGCGGTTCGGGCATCGGGTCTGTCCTTCGAGGCGGGTGACGTCGTCGTCGCGACTACTGTAACCCCCGGCGTTACCTTTTCGTTATCCTTTTTTCGGCACCTCTCCCCCGCGGCGACGCGAAGGAGGACGGCGTACGCTGGCTGCATGGCCACGATCACCGAGCGCGACCTCGCCGCGACCTTCGACCACGCGATCCTCAAGCCCGACCTCACCCGTTCGGACGTCGATGCCGAGCTCGACATCGCTGCGGAGTGGCGCGTCTTCAGCGTGTGCGTGCGCCCCAGCGACGTCGCCTACGCGGTCGAGCGCCTGACCGGCACCGGAGTCGCCGTCGGCACCGTCATCGGGTTCCCCCACGGCACCACCTCCACGGCCGCGAAGGTCGCCGAGACGCGTCAGGCGCTGGCCGACGGCGCGACAGAGTTCGACATGGTCGTCAACATCGGAGCCCTGCGCTCGGGGTTCGATGAGGCCGTCGTCACCGACATCCGTGCCGTCGTCGATGCCGCAGCCGGCCACGTCACGAAGGTGATCCTCGAGACCGCGCTCCTGGACGACGAGCAGATCGCCCGCGGCAGCCGGCTCACCGAGGCCGGCGGAGCCGACTTCGTCAAGACCTCGACGGGGTTCGCCGGCGGCGGGGCCACGCTCGAGCACGTCCGGCTCATGCGCGCGAACGTGGGCCCGGAGGTGCAGGTGAAGGCATCCGGAGGCGTGCGCAGCTACGCGGACGCGCTGGCGATGCTCGGCGCCGGCGCGACCCGACTGGGCACCAGTGGCAGCGCCACGATCCTCGCCGAGGCACGGCGAGTGGATGCCGGTGGCGCGGCCTCCGGCGCGGTGGACGAGTCCTCGTACTGAGCCCGCGGCTCAGCCCAGCGTCGCGCGCACGTGCGCGACGTCGTCCGTCATCTGCGCGACGAGCGCATCGACGCCCTGGAACGCGACCATGCCGCGGATCCGGCCGGTGAACTGCACCTGCACGCGGTGGCCGTACAGGTCGAGGTCCGTCTCGTCGAGGACATAGGCTTCGACCTGGCGGACGGGCACGTCGTCGAACGTCGGATTCGTGCCGACCGAGATCGCCGCCGGATAGTGCGTGACGGCGTGCGCCGAGTCCGGTTCCGCCGACGCACCCTCGTCGACGAGCCACCCGGCGTAGATGCCGTCGGCGGGGACGAAGCCCTCGGCGTCGGGGGCGAGATTCGCGGTGGGGAAGCCCAGCTCGCGACCGCGCTTGAGTCCGTGCACGACCTCGCCGCGGACCGCGTGCGGACGCCCGAGCAGTCGCGCGGCGCCTTCCACATCGCCCGAGGCGAGCAGGTCGCGCACCCAGGTCGAGGAGACGCGGCGGCCGCCGCCCTCCACGTCGCCGACCACGTCGACGCCGAAGCCGAGCTCGCCGCCGAGTTCGGCGAGGGTCGCCGGATCGCCGGCGCCGCCGCGGCCGAAGCGGAAGTCGTCGCCGACCATGACGTGGACGGCCCCCAGCGCGCCGACGAGGACCCGCTCGACGAACGACCGCGGGCTGAGCGCGGCGAGCTCTTCGTCGAAGCGCAGGACGAGCGTCGCGTCGACACCCTCCTCGGCGAGCAGGCGCAGCTTCTGCTGGACGCTCACGAGCGGTTCGGGGCACAGGTCGGGGCGCAGCAGGCTGAGCGGGTTGCGGTCGAACGTCACCGCGACCACGCGCGCCCCGGCCTCCGCAGCGGCGACACGGGCGCGGTCGATGACGGCGCGGTGGCCGGAGTGGACGCCGTCGAACTTGCCGATGGCGACCACGCTCGGCCCGTAGCCGGCGGGGACGTCGGCGGGGTCGCGGAAGACGCTCACCATGACGAGCGCTCCTCGGCCGGGACGGCGGCCACGGTCTCGCGGTCGCGGTGCGTCACGAGCCACCACAGCCCGAGGAACGGCAGCACGAGCGGGATCCACACGTACCCGGCGCCGAACCACGACCACACGGTGGGGTGGTCGAACAGGGCGGGCAGGACGATCGAGAGCGTGCCGACGACGAGCACACCGACCAGCTCGAACGAGATGGCCACCCACGCGATGACGTACCAGGTGCGGGACGCGCTGAAGATCAGCGCGAGCGTGGCGACGATGTACACGACCGCCGACGCTGCCGACAGCGCGTATGCCAGCGGCGCCGCATCGAACTCGCGCACGATCTGCACGAACGAGCGACCGGTCGCGGCCAGAGCCATGATCGCGTAGAGGACGACGAGGACCCGGCCGATGCCGGTCATGCGAGGAGCGGGCGAATCCATGACCCATCAATCTTAGGCACGCCGCGAGGGCCGGGCGGTACGGCGCGGGGCGCCCGCGGTACGGGCTCTCAGGCGACCTGGACCGTCCAGATGACGTGCATGCGCCACACCATGACGGCGACGGCGAGCGCGGCGACGCCCATGATCACCGTGCTCCACCGGCTGCGCTCGATGAGCGCCCAGGCGACGGCGGCCGGCGGCAGCAGCACCGCCGAGACGAGGTACACCCAGTACTCGAGCAGGCTTCCCGTGGCCGGGTTGCCCGTGAGCGGCGCGACGATCGCGATGACGACCTGGACGATCAGCAGCAGGAGGATGAGCGCCATGCCTCCGACGCTGAGGTCGCTCGGTCTGCGCCCGGCCAGCCCGAGGGCGACGCACAGCAGTCCCGCCGCGCACGCGACGACCAGCTGCACGATGGTGAACCACAGGATCACGACTGCTCCTCCGCCATGTTCATGATGCTCTTGACGTCCTCTCCGCGCCGTTCGACGATGCCGACGAGCACGCCGTCGGGGTCGATCGCCGCGGGCGTCGGCGAGGGGAGCCGCGCTGCCGCACCGGCGAGCCGCTTGCCGTGGCGCAGGTCACGCGCCTCGTCGGCGGTGACGGCGAAGACGCCGAGGACGGCCGCCGCGACGTCGGCATCCGCGCGCAGCGGCGCGTCGGCGACGATCTCGGTCGCCGCAGCCGACACGTCGAACGGACCGATCCGCGTGCGACGCAGTGCCGTGAGGTGGCCGCCGACGCCGAGGTCGGCGCCCAGGTCCCGTGCGAGGGCGCGGATGTAGGTGCCGCTGGAGCAGTCGACGACGACATCGACGTCGACCGTCGCATCTGCGTGGCGGACATCGCGGATCTCGAAGCGCGAGATCGTCACGCGCCGCGCCTTCAACTCGACGTGCTCCCCCGCCCGGGCGAGGTCGTAGGCGCGCTTGCCGCCGACCTTGATGGCCGAGACACGACTGGGCACCTGGTCGATCTCGCCGGTGAGCGCCGCGACGCCGGCGACGATGTCGTCATCGCCGACAGCCGCGAGGGCACCGGCATCCGCCCACCCGGTCTCGGCGCCGTCGGCGTCGTCGGAGTCGGTCGACACGCCGAGCCGGATCGTGGCCTCGTACGTCTTGTCGAGCCCCACGAGGTATGTGAGCAGCCGGGTCGCCGGTCCGACGCCGAGCACGAGCAGGCCGGTCGCCATCGGGTCGAGCGTTCCGGCGTGCCCGATCTTGCGGGTGTTCAGCGCGCGACGCGCGCGGGCGACCACGTCATGGCTGGTGACCCCGCCCGGCTTGTCGACGAGCAGGATGCCGCGGGGAGCGGGACGGACGGTCATCGGTGCGTCTCCGGATCGGGGCGGAAGCCGAGGCGCCTCGGCGTCGCGGCGGGCGTGGTCGGCGGGCGCATGGGCTCCAGCCTAGGTGGTGCCGACCGGACGCATCCGGCGCCAGGCCGCCGCCGGCGCGCGCCGCCGCCCGCCCTCGCCCCCTCTCCCCGCTTGTGCAGACTCCGGGCGTTCACAATTCAGGCTGCGCGGGTGCGCCGCAGGGCCCGACCCCCGGAATCCCGCGGCCCCCACGCGACGCGACGACCGCGCAGCCTGAATACGGAACGCGGATGCGGCTCGACGTAGGCTGTGCGGGTGCCCCACCTCGCCCGCCCGCTCATCGCGTGGTACCGGGAGCACGCCCGCGACCTGCCCTGGCGGGCGCCGGGCTTCGGTGCTTGGGGCACCCTGGTCAGCGAGTTCATGCTGCAACAGACGCCCGTGAACCGGGTGATCCCGCATCTGGAGGCGTGGCTGCGGCGCTGGCCGACGCCCGCGGCGCTGGCCGACGACGTGCCCGCCGAGGCGGTGCGGCACTGGGCGAACCTCGGGTATCCGCGACGAGCGCTCTGGCTGCACCGGGCAGCGGTCGAGATCCGCGATCGGCACGAGGGCGTGGTGCCGCGGCGGATCGAGGATCTGCTGGCGCTCACGGGCATCGGCGACTACACGGCACGCGCCGTCGCGGTGTTCGCCTACGGCGACCGGCATCCCGTGGTCGACACCAACACCCGGCGCGTGCTGGCGCGAGCCGTCGACGGCCGCTCGCAGCCGGGGCCGCCGGCCAGGGCCGACCTCGCGGCGATGACGGCGATCCTGCCGGCCGACGACACGGAGGCCGCGGTCGTCAACGCCGCGACGATGGAGCTGGGCGCGACGGTGTGCTCGGCGCGAGCGCCGAGGTGCGGCTCGTGTCCGATCGCGCACGCGTGCGCGTGGCGCGCGGCGGGCTACCCCGACACCGGCGACACCCGCCGACGTCAGGCACGCTACGAGGGCAGCGACCGGCAGGCGCGGGGCGCCGTGCTGCGCGCGCTGCGCGACGCCGCCGCGCACGAGGTCGCCCACGATGCCGTGGCGCCCGACTGGCCCGACCCGCACCAGCGCGATCGCGCCATCGACTCGCTCATCGCCGACGGACTGGTCGAAGCGCGCGAGGGAATGCTCCGCCTGCCGCGGTGAGTCGGGTCACCGCGGCCCGACGGCCGAGGCGCCGCCGAACTCGCCGAACGCGTTGTCGGGCCCCGTCAGCCTTGCCGGTCCGGTGTCAGACCTGGTCGCCTCCGTGGCCCACGGCCACGAGCGTCCACACCCCCGGCGAACCCGGCGAACCTGCCGAGTGCGCCGTCAGACCTGGTCGACCTGGTCGTCCCCGTCGTCTCCGGCGTCCCCGGCCTCGCCAGCCGGGTCGTCCTCGCGCGGCTTGAGGTACGGGTCCGCATCGCCGGCGTACGTCGCCGACGCGGCGAGCCCCGCCACGGACGCGTCGCGCTCGCGCGCCTCGCGCAGCAGGTCCTCGATGTGGCCCGCGTTCTCGGGGATCGCATCGGGGATGAACTCGAGGCTCGGCGTCAGCCGGATGTTGAGGTGCCGGCCGACCTCCGACCGCAGCATCCCGGTCGCCGACTTCAGGGCCTCGGCCGATGCCGCGCGCTCCTCGTCGGTGCCGTAGACGGTGTAGAACACCGACGCGTGCTGCAGATCGCCCGTGACGCGCACATCGGTGATCGTCACGAATCCGAGGCGCGGGTCCCGCAGCCCCTTCTCGATGCGCTCCGCGAGGATGACGCGGATGCGGTCGCCGAGTCGTGCTTGACGTTCGTTGGCCATGACAGCTCCCTTCGATGGGCGAGGGACGCCCGGACCTTTCGGCCGTGGGGCGTCCCTCACCGTCTGCGATCAGCCTCGCGGCTTCTCGATCATCTCCGTGGTCTCGATCTCGTCGCCGACCTGGATGTCGTTGTACTTGCCGAGGCCGATACCGGCTTCGAAGTCGGTGCGCACCTCGGTGACATCGTCCTTGAAGCGACGCAGCGACTCGATGGCCAGGCCATCGGCGATGACGACGCCGTCGCGGATGACGCGCGCCTTGGCGTTGCGCGTGATCGTGCCCGACCGGACGATGACACCGGCGATGTTGCCGAACTTGGAGGAGCGGAACACCTCGCGGATCTCGGCGACACCGGACTGGATCTCTTCGTACTCCGGCTTGAGCATGCCCTTGAGCGAGCTCTCGATCTCGTCGATCGCGTTGTAGATCACCGAGTAGAACCGGATGTCCACGCCCTCACGCGAGGCGCGCTCGCGCGCCTTCGTGTCGGGACGCACGTTGAAGCCCACGATGATCGCGTTGTCGATCGTCGCCAGGTTCACGTCGGACTCGGTGATGGCGCCGACGCCGCGGTGGATGATCCGCAGCTGCACCGAATCGTCGACCTCGATCTTGAGGAGCGACTCCTCCAGCGCCTCGACGGCACCGGAGACGTCACCCTTGATGATGAGGTTGAGCGACTCGACCTTGCCCTCTTCGAGTGCTCGGGTGAAGTCCTCGAGCGAGATGCGCTTGCGGGCCTTGGCCAGCTGGGCGTTGCGCTCGGCGGCTTCGCGCTTCTCGGCGATCTGGCGGGCGGTCCGGTCCTCGTCGGTGACGATGAACAGGTCGCCGGCGCGGGGCACCGAGTTCAGACCCTGCACCTGCACCGGACGCGACGGGTAAGCCTCTTCGACGGCGTCGCCGTTCTCGTCGGCCATGGCGCGCACGCGTCCGTATGCGGTGCCGGCGACGATCGCGTCGCCGACGCGCAGCGTTCCGGACTGGATCAGCACTGTGGCGACGGAACCGCGGCCCTTGTCGAGCTTGGCCTCGATCGCGACACCGCGCGCCGCCTTGTTCGGGTTGGCCGTGAGGTCCAGACCCGCGTCGGCGGTGAGCAGAACGGCGTCGAGCAGCTCCTGGATGCCGGTGCCCTGACGCGCCGAGACATCGACGAACATGACATCCCCGCCGTACTCCTCGGCGACGAGGCCGTATTCGGTCAGCTGCTGGCGTACCTTGGCCGGGTTGGCCTCGGGCTTGTCGACCTTGTTGACCGCGACCACGATCGGCACGTTCGCCGCCTGTGCGTGGTTCAGCGCCTCGACGGTCTGCGGCATGATGCCGTCGTCCGCCGCGACCACGAGGATCGCGAGGTCGGTGACCTGCGCACCACGGGCACGCATGGCGGTGAACGCCTCGTGACCGGGGGTGTCGATGAACGTGATCGCCCGCTCGATCTCCTCGTGCTCGGTCCAGACCTGGTACGCACCGATGTGCTGGGTGATGCCACCGGCCTCGCCCTCGATGACGTTGGTCTGACGGATGGCGTCGAGCAGTCGCGTCTTACCGTGGTCGACGTGACCCATGACGGTCACGACCGGCGGACGGATCTCGAGGTCGTCCTCGTTCTCCGCCTCCAGCTCGGCCTCGAGGTTCAGACCGAAGCCCTCGAGGAGCTCCTTGTCCTCATCCTCGGGCGAGACCATCTGGATCTTGTAGCCGAGCTCGGCGCCCAGGACCTCGAAGGTCGCCTCGTCCAGCGACTCGGTGGCCGTGGCCATCTCGCCGAGGTTGAACAGGATCGTCACGAGGGTGCCCGGCTGCACGGTGTAGCCGGTCAGGGTCTCGATCTTGTCCGCGAAGTCGGCGATGGACGCGCCGCGGCGCATGCGGATGATCTCGCCGTTGCCGCGCGAGACGTTGATGCCGCCGACGACCGGCGCATCCCGCATCTCGAATTCCTGCCGCTTCGCCCGCCGCGACTTGCGCTGCTTGGACTTGCCGCCGCCCTTGCCGAACGCACCTGCGGTGCCTCCGCCGGGCCCGCGACCACGGCCGCCACCGCCACCCGGGCGGCCGGCGAATCCGCCGGCCGGACGCGGAGCGCCGAAGCCGCCACCGGCACCGCCGGGACCGCCGGGACGACCGGGACCGCCGGGACGCTGCTGGAACGGCGCACCGGGACGACCGCCGCCGGGACGACCCGCGCCGCCCGGACGCGGAGCGCCGGGACGGGGGGCGCCGGGACGCGGCGCCTGCGGGCGGGGGATGTTGCCGGGGCTGGGGCGCTGGCCCATGCCCTGCGCGGACGCGAACGGGTTGTTGCCCGGGCGGGGACCGGCGGGACGCTGTCCCATGCCCTGCGACGAGGCGAACGGGTTGTTCCCGGGCCGCGGCGTGCCACCGGGGCGCGGAGCCTGCGGGGTCGACGACGGGGCACCGGGCTTGGGGCCGCCGGGCGTCGCAGCGCCTGCGTCGGCCGCCGGAGCCGCCGGCGTCTCGGCCGCAGCCGGAGCCTCGGGCGCAGCGGGCGCCTCAGGCGCGGCGGTCTTCTCCGCGACGGGCGCGGCGGGCGCAGCCGGCTTGGCGGGGCCGGGGGTCGGTGCGCCCGGCTTGGGCGCGGCCTTGGTCGCTGCCGGCTTGGCGCCGGGCTTCTTGTCGTCGGCGGGCTGGGCGCCCGCACCCGCGGCCTCGAGGGCAGCGCGGAGCTTGCGAGCCACCGGGGGCTCGATCGTCGACGAGGGGCTCTTGACGTATTCGCCGAGCTCCTTCAGCTTCTCGAGCGCGACCTTGCTGTCGACGCCGAGCTCGGAAGCGATCTCGTGCACGCGTGGTTTTGCCACAATTCTCCTGTCTGGGGTCTACCCGGACAGGGCAGACCGTTACTTGCGGACGGGTCTCATTTCGAGCCGTTCACTTTGAGTCCATAGCCGTTCAGCCTTTTCGCTGGTGGGTCATCTGAAAGGTCTGCGTGTCCAAGCCCGGGTCGTCCCGGGAGGCGGACACACGCAATGCTCGTCCGAAGGCGCGCCGCCGGATGGCGACCTCCACGCACGCGTCCGTGTCATGCACCCACGCACCCCGTCCCGGGAGGAGGGCTTTCTCGTCGGCGACGAGGATTCCGTCCTGTGCCACCACTCGCAGGAGGGCGGACCGGGGGGCACGCGCGCGGCATCCCACGCACGTTCGAACAGGTTCCATCCTACCCCGTCACGCCTCTTCCAAGATGCTGTCGGGCTGAATGTCGATCTTGGCGCCTGTGAGCTTGGCCGCGAGGCGGGCGTTCTGCCCTTCCTTGCCGATCGCGAGCGAGAGCTGATAGTCGGGGACGAGCGCGCGCACGGCCTTGGTGGCGGCGTCGAGGACGAAGCTCGAGGTGACCTTGGCCGGCGAGAGCGCGTTCGCGACGAACTTCGCCAGCTCCGCATCGTAGTCGACGATGTCGATCTTCTCGCCCGCGAGCTCCTCGGTCACCGCACGCACGCGGCGGCCGAGCTCGCCGATGCACGCACCCTTCGCGTTGATGGACGGGTCGTTGGCCTGGACGGCGATCTTGGTGCGGTGGCCGGCCTCGCGGGCCAGGGACACGATCTCGACGAGACCCTGTGCGATCTCGGGCACTTCGAGGGCGAAGAGCTTGCGCACCAGGCCGGGGTGGGTGCGGGAGACCGTGATCGAAGGCCCCTTGGTCCCCTTCGAGACCGAGGTCACGTACACGCGGAGGCGGGAGCCGTGCGCGTACTCCTCCCCCGGAACCTGCTCCTCAGGGGGCAGGATGGCCTCGATCGTGCCGAGGTCGACGTGCACCATGCGCGGGTTGGGGCCCTGCTGGATCACACCGGCGACGATGTCGCCCTCCTTGCCGCGGAACTCGCCGAGGATCGCGTCGTCGGCGATGTCGCGCAGGCGCTGGCTGATGACCTGCTTCGCGGCGAACGCGGCGATCCGGCCGAAGTCGTCGGGCGTGGACTCCTCCTCGCCGATGACGGCGCCCTCCTCATCCAGGACGGGCACGAAGACGCCGACGTGGCCGGACTTGCGGTCCAGTTCGGCACGTGCGCCCGCGGGGAGCTCACCGGTCGGCGAGGTGTGGCGCGCGTAGGCGGTGAGAATGGCCTGCTCGATGATCCGCACGAGCTCTTCGAAGGGGATCTCCTTCTCGCGTTCGACCGTGCGCAGCAGTCCCAGATCGATGTCCACAAGTGTCTCCCTATTCAACTCTCGCCGGAAAAGTCACCATCCCGGCATCCCACCCACGTTACCGGATGCCGTGGCCGTCCAGCCGAACGGACGCCGTGAGCGCGCGGAGGCGCGCGGCCTGTCAAGATCGGTGCCATGACGGATGCTGCGAAGGACGCCGCGCGAACGGCCACGAACTCCCCCGTCGTGCGAGCGCTCGCCCGCGGCGGGTACGCCGCGACCGGCATCGTGCACATGCTCATCGGAGCGATCGTGCTCACGATCGCGGGCGGAGGAAGCGGCGACTCGGACCAGTCCGGCGCGTTCCGGGCCATCGCCTCGGCGCCCCTCGGGTTCGTCGCCCTGTGGGTCCTCGCCGTGCTGCTGTGGAGTCTCGGGATCTGGCACGCGCTGGAGGGCGTCGCGGTCCGTCGCCGCTCGGATGTCAAGAAGTGGGGCGTCCGCGTCTCGGAGTGGGGGCAGGCGATCGCGTTCCTGGTGCTGGGCACCGGCGCGGCCGCGGTCGCGCTCGGCGCGCGCACCGACGGCGACGAGACCGCGGAGGACGCCAGCCGCGGCATCCTGGCGGTGACGGGAGGGCCTTTCATCCTCGCCGCCGTCGGCATCGGGGTCGCGATCGGCGGCATCGCCTTCGCCGTCATCGGCGTGCGCCGGTCCTTCCGCGCGAAGATGTCGATCCCGGCCGGTCGCCTCGGCACGACCGTGACGGCGCTGGGCGTCGTCGGCTTCGTCGCGAAGGGCGTCGCCCTGCTCATCGTGGGCGTTCTGCTGGTGGTGGCCGCCGTCCGGGTCGACGCGGACGCCGCCGGAGGCCTCGACGGAGCCATCCAGGCCCTGCTGACCGTCTTCCTCGGACCGTTCCTGGTCGGTCTCGTCGGAGCGGGCTTCGTCGCCTACGGGGTGTTCTGCCTCTTCCGTGCGCGCTATGCGCGACTGTGAATCGGGTAGTGACAAGCGCCTCTCCGGGTCACTACCGTGAGCAGATGACGGTACGACAGGAGTTCTTCGACGACCTGGCCGGCTACGCAGGCATCGCGCAGGACCAGCTGTGGACGTGGGTGATGGCGCCTCTCGTCGTCCTGGTGGGCGTGTATCTCACCGTGCGCTCGGGCTTCGTCCAGTTCCGCTGGATCCCGGAGATGTTCCGGACGATCACCGATCGCTCCCCGCTGGACAGCGAGGGGCGCCCGCAGTCGATCTCCGCCTTCCAGGCCTTCACTCTGTCGGCCGCATCGCGGGTCGGCGTCGGCAACATCGCCGGTGTCGGCACCGCGATCGCCATCGGCGGGCCCGGCGCGATCTTCTGGATGTGGCTGATGGCCTTCATCGGCGGTGCGACCAGCCTCGTGGAGTCCTCGCTCGCGCAGCTGTTCAAGGTCCGCGACCCCGAGCGCGCGTTCCGCGGCGGACCCGCGTACTACATCGAGCGCGGACTCGGCTCCCGCAAGGCGGCGATCGTGTTCTCGGTCATGCTGATCCTCTGCTTTCCGTTCGCGTTCAACTCCCTGCAGGCCAACACGCTCGCCACGACGATCGTCGCCGTCGCGGACGACTCCGCAGCCGGGTGGCTGCCGTTCGTCATCGGCGCGGGCGTGGCGACCCTGACAGCCCTGGTCATCTTCGGCGGGATCCACCGGATCGCGAGCGTGTCGCAGACGGCGATCCCGGTGGTCGCGTTCGCGTATCTCATGATCGGCATCATCATCGTCGGCATGAACGCGGAGCACCTCCCGGCGGCGACGGCGTCGATCTTCACCGAAGCGTGGGGAACGACGCAGGTCGCGGGAGCGACGCTCGGGATCATCATCATGACCGGTGTGAAGCGCGGCATGTTCTCCAACGAGGCCGGCATGGGGTCGGTCCCCAACGCCAGCGCGACGGCCGCCGTCACCCATCCGGTCAAGCAGGGACTCGTCCAGACCCTCGGCGTCTACTTCGACACGTGGCTCGTCTGCTCGATCACGGCCTTCATCATCCTGGTGTCCGCTCCCGATCTCACCGCGGCCCCCGTCGGCATCTATCTCACCCAGACGGCGCTGGCGGACGCGCTCGGCTCCTGGACCGGCATCCTGCTGGCCGTCATCATCTTCCTGCTCGCCTTCACGTCGGTCCTCGGCAACTACTACTACGGCGAGTCGAACCTGCGCTACATCACCAAGAACCGCTTCGCCGTCCCCACGCTGCGCGTGTGCGTCCTGCTCGTGGTCTTCCTCGGCTCGATCGCCGGCGCCGACCTCATCTGGAACCTCGCCGACGGCATCATGGGGCTCATGGCGTTCGTCAACCTCATCGCGATCACGCTGCTGTCGCCGATCGCCATGCGGCTGATCAAGGACTACACGCGGCAGCGCCGTGAGGGGAAGGATCCGGTGTTCACCCGGAACCTGATGCCCGACGTGACCGGGGTCGAGTGCTGGGAGGACGAGCTGTCCGTCACCGGACCCCTCGGCGTCATCTCGGAGAAGGTCCGCGACGAGAAGCACCGCGACCGCCTGCACGGAAGCTGATCACGCGGCGCGGGCCGTCCCCGTCGGGGCGCTGCCGAGCTCGTTGATCGCGCGGATGAGACGGAAGACCGAGCCGACCTGGAACTGGTCGTACACCATGACCAGGCGCGGCAGCTCGACGCGGTCCTCGTCGTCGCGCTCGCGCGCGAGCGCATCCGACTTCTCGATCCGCCCCTCGGCCAGCAGCCCGCCGAAGCGCTCGTTGAGCTCGTCGACCTCGGCGTCGGTCGGCTCGCTCCGCAGGCGCAGCACGAGCCGGCGGCCGACCCAGCGCAGCGAGTCGTAGTTGCGCCAGAAGCCGGTGACGTGCTCGGCGGCGGCGGTGACCGAATCGGTCACGAGCAGCCGGTCGAAGTCGTCGGGCGAGATGACGCCCGCGGGGATCAGCTCCTCGTCGACGTAACGCTGCAGGCCCGTCCAGAACGTGCCGCCCGGCTCGTCGAGCAGCACCATGGGCATCGGCTCGGCCTTGCCCGTCTGCTGCAGCGTGAGCAACTCGAACAGCTCGTCGAGCGTGCCGAAGCCGCCCGGGACGCAGACGAATCCGTGCGACTCCTTCACGAGCATGAGCTTGCGCGTGAAGAAGTACTTCATCGCGACGTTGCGATCGTTCGAGGCGACCACGGCGTTGGGCTTCTCCTCGAACGGGAGCCGGATCGACACGCCGATCGACCGGTCGGCACCGGCGCCTTCGGCCGCCGCCTGCATGATCCCGGGCCCCGCGCCCGTGACGACCATCCATCCGCGTTCGGCGAGCGCGGCGGCGACGTCCGAGGCCTGCCGGTACAGCGCATCGTCGGACCTCGTGCGCGCCGAGCCGAACACCGTCACCTTCGGGATGTCCCGGTAGGGAGCGAACAGCTGGAACGCGGCCCGCATCTCGGTGAGCGCCGCCGAGGTGATCTTCAGGTCGAGCCGGCTGCTGGTGTCCAGCCCGAGCCCGACCCCGGTCGCCAGGATCCGCGCGATCAGGTCGACGTCCTCCGTGATCCCCGCTTCATCGATGACCACCCGCAGGGCGTCGGTGACTTCGGGTGGGATCGCAGCGTCGGAACGGAGTGCCATGCGCCCAGCCTGTCACGACCCGGCGACAGCCGGTGAACCCCGGGTGAACGGCATCCCTCCCCCGCGGGTGGATGCCGGGGCGTCAGCGCGCGCGCAGCGCGGCCACCGCGTCGGCGGCCGGCACGACCGTCCGATCGTTCGTGCGACGGTCCCACAGCTCGACCTCGCCGTCGGCGGCGCCGCGGCCCACGATGACGATCTGCGGCACGCCCACGAGCTCTGCGTCGCCGAACTTCACGCCGGGCGACACCTTCGGGCGGTCGTCGTAGAGGACGTCGAAGCCGGCGCCCTCGAGATCGGCGGCCAGCTGCTCCGCGAGCGCGAACGCCGCGGCGTCCCGCCCGGTCGCGACGACGTGCACGTCGAACGGCGCGACCGAGGCGGGCCAGATCAGGCCTCTGTCGTCGTTGTTGAGCTCGGCGATGATCGCGAGGATGCGGGTGATGCCGATGCCGTACGAGCCCATCGTCACGGTGACGAGCTTGCCGTTCTCGTCGAGGACCTTCAGCCCCAGCGTCTCGGCGAAGAAGCGGCCGAGCGCGAAGACGTGGCCGATCTCCATGCCGCGGGCGATCTCCACGGGCCCGGAGCCGTCCGGAGCCGGGTCGCCCGCCCGCACGTTCGCGACCTCGACGAAGCCGTCGGCGGTGAAGTCGCGGCCGGCGACGAGCGAGTGCACGTGCTTCTGGTCGATGTTGGCGCCGGTGATCCACGCCGTGCCGTCCACGACGCGCGGATCGAGCAGGTACCGGATGCCGGTGGCCGACTCCTCGCCGAGGACCGGGCCCGTGGGCGACCACGGTCCGATGTAGCCCTTGACCAGCAACGGGTGGCGCTCGAAGTCCTCCTCGGTCGCGGGCCCGACGGCCGCGGGCGCGAAGGCGACCTCGGCGCGCTTGTCGTCGACGTCGCGGTCGCCGGGGATGCCGACGACGACGACCTCGCGCGTGCCGTCGAGGTGCGTGAGGGCGAGCACGACGTTCTTGAGCGTGTCGGCCGCGGTGTACTCGCCGTCCAGGTGCGCGTTGGAGTGGGCGACCAAGGTCTCGATCGTCGGGGTGTCCGGCGAGTCGAAGACGACCGCCTCGGGCAGTCCGTCGAACGGGACCGGCGCGGGAGCGATGGTCGTGAACGCCTCGACGTTGGCGGCGTAGCCGCCCGCCGAGCGCACGAAGGTGTCTTCGCCGACCGGCGTCGGGTGCAGGAACTCCTCGCTGCGCGCGCCCCCCATGAGCCCGTTGTCGGCCGCGACGATGACGTACTCCAGGCCCAGACGCTGGAAGATGCGCTCGTACGCGTCGCGCTGCGCCTGGTACGAGGCGTCCTGCCCCTCGTCGGTGTAGTCGAACGAGTAGGCGTCCTTCATCGTGAACTCGCGGCCGCGCAGGAGGCCCGCGCGGGGGCGCGCCTCATCGCGGTACTTGTCCTGGATCTGGTAGATCGACAGCGGCAGGTCCTTGTACGACGAGTACAGGTCCTTCACCAGGAGCGTGAACATCTCCTCGTGCGTCGGTGCCAGCAGGTAGTCGGCGCCGCGGCGGTCGCGCAGGCGGAAGATGCCGTCGCCGTAGGAGGTCCACCGCCCCGACTGCTCGTAGGGCTCCCGCGGCAGCAGCGCCGGGAAGTGCACTTCGTAGGCACCCGCGTTCGCCATCTCTTCGCGGACGACGCGCTCGATCTTGGCCTTGACCTTCAGCCCCAGCGGCAGCCACGTGAAGATGCCGGGCGCGGCGCGGCGGATATAGCCGGCGCGCACCAGCAGCCGGTGGCTCGTGACCTCGGCATCGGCCGGGTCTTCGCGGAGCGTGCGGAGGAAGAAGTGCGAGAGACGGGTGACCACGAGGATCAAGCTTAGTCGCGGGCGGACGGGCCCTCGCCGGGACCCGCGCGGTGCGCGCCCCGCGCCCGCGCAGTACGGGGGTCTCGGCCCCCGGCGCGCCCCACACACGCGCCCGTTCCCGGCGCGCCCCACAAGCGCGGCGTGCGGGTGTCCCCGCCCCCGTGCACCCCACAAGCGCGCCCGTTCCCGGCAACCGCGCCACTACTTTCGGGCGCGGTTGCCGCGAAGTGGCGCGGGCGTGGGGCGACGGGGTGCGTCGCGGGTGCGTCGCGCCGAACCTGGGTGCGCCCCCGCCCCACGGGGGCCTGGCCCCGGTGCACCCCACGAGCGCGGCGGGCGGGAGTCCCCGCCCCGGTGCACCCCACGAGCGCGCCCGTTCCCGGCAACCGCGCCGTTACTTTCGGGCGCGGTTGCCGGGAAGTGGCGCGGGCATGGGGCGAGCGCGCCTCTCGCTGGATCGCACCGACGGCGCCGCACGGGGTGCGCCCCGCGAGCGCGGTGTACGGACGCCCCGCCCCCGATGCGCCCGCGCCGTACGGGGGTCCCGGCCCGGTGCGCCCGCGCCCCGCAAGCGTCCCCGCCCCGGTGCGCCCCACAAGCGCTCCCGTTCCCGGCAACTGCGCCGTTACTTTCGGGCGCGGCTGCCGGGAAGTGGCGCGGGCATGGGGCGACGGGTGCGTCGCAGGTGCATCGCGCCGCACCTGCGTGCGATATATTGCGTATCGTGCCGGTGCCGCCTGAGACCCTCCCACCCCGCCCGCTGTTGCGTGAGGGCGTCTACGGGCGCCTGCGTGACGCGATCGTCGACGGCACGCTGGCGCCCGAGGAGCAGCTGCGCGACACCGAGCTCGCCGCCTGGCTCGGCGTCAGCCGCACCCCGGTGCGCGAAGCGCTGCTCGAGCTCGGCCGCGCCGGTCTGGTCCACGCCACTCCGGGGCGATCCACGGTGGTCGCGCCCCTCGAAGCGCGGAGCGTGCGCGACGCGCAGGCCGTCGTCGCCGCGATGCACGCCCTCGCGGTGCGCGACGCGGTTCCCCGCCTCACCGCCGACGACCTCGACCGCATGCGCGACGCCAACGCCGCCTTCGCCGACGCGCAGAAGCGCGGCGACGTCGAGGGTGCGCTCCGGGCCGACCAGCGGTTCCACGCGGTCGCACTCGACGTCTGCGGCAACGCTGCGGCCCGCACGGTCATCGCCCAGTACGAGCCGGTGCTGCGGCGGGCCGAGCGGCTCCGTTTCGGCTCGCACGAGGGCACCGAATCCATCGCCCGGCACGAGCAGCTGATCGCCCTGTGCGCCGCAGGAGACGCGGACGGCGCCGCCCGGCTCGCCGAGCAGACCTGGCAGACCCTGGCCACCGCGCCCGCCGTCGCTCCACCTCCCTCGTGACCCCGGTCCCCGCCGCGCCCCGACCGCCCGACTCCACCACCGGCCACACCGCCGCAGCCCGTTCGCTGCCCAACCCCCGACCACAACACCACCACCCCGCCCCCGCCGACCGCCCGGCTCCACCACCGGCCACACCACCGCAGCCCGTCGCCGCCCAGCCCCCGACCCAACACCACCACCCCGCCCGCAGCACACCCCGACCCACCGCCATCACCCACCGCCGAAGGGACCACCCCATGAAGCTCGCCGAGTTCCCCCGCCACCCGCTCACGTTCGGTCCGAGTCCGCTGCAGCACCTCAAGCGACTGACGCAGCACCTGGGCGGCGCCCAGGTGTGGGCCAAGCGCGAGGACGTCTCGAGCGGCCTGGCCTTCGGCGGCAACAAGATCCGCAAGCTGGAGTACATCGTCCCGGACGTCCTGGCCTCCGGCGCCGACACGCTGGTATCCATCGGCGGCTACCAGTCCAACCACACCCGCCAGGTCGCCGCCGTCGCGGCGCACCTCGGTCTGAAAGCACGGCTCGTGCAGGAGAAGTGGGTGCCCTGGGACGACCCCACCAACGACAGCGTCGGCAACATCCTGCTCTCCCGCATGATGGGCGCCGACTCGCGCCTGGACGACGCAGGCTTCGACATCGGCATCCGAGATTCGTGGAAGCAGGCGCTGCGAGAGATCGAGGATGCCGGTGGCACGCCCTATCCGATCCCCGCCGGCGCCTCGGAGCACCCGCTCGGCGGACTGGGGTTCGCGAACTGGGCGTTCGAGGTCGCCGAGCAGGAGAAGCAGCTGGGCGTCTTCTTCGACACCATCGTCGTCTGCACCGTCACGGGCTCGACGCACGCCGGCATGATCGCCGGCTTCGCGGCACTGGAGGAACTCACCGGCGTGAAGCGCCGCGTGCTGGGCATCGACGCCTCGGCGACCCTCGAGAAGACCCGCGACCAGGTCACCCGCATCGCGCGCCACACCGCCGCGCTGATCGAGCTCGGCCGCGACCTGCGCGACGACGAGATCCAGGTGCTGTCCGGGTGGGCGGGCGAGGTCTACGGCATCCCCGTGGAGTCGACGATGGAGGCCATTGCCCTCGGCGCGCGGCTGGAGGCGATGATCACCGACCCCGTGTACGAGGGAAAGTCGCTGGCCGGTCTCGTCGACCTGGTCCGCAGCGGCGACATCCCGGCGCGATCCACCGTGCTGTACGCGCACCTGGGCGGGCAGCCTGCGATCAACGCCTACAACGCGCTCTGGAGCTGAGAGGCGGGGAGGCGTGGCAGCCGGCCGCTGTCGCGGAGCGAGCCGAAGCCGCCGGCCCGACGTCGGGGGGCGCGCGTAGGGTGTCGGTCACCATCGTCGACGATCGGAGGACGCCGTGGCGACACTCGGCAACATCACGTTCTATGCGGACGATCCGCGAGCCCTCGCGCACTTCTGGGCCGAAGTCTTCGGCTATCCGCGGCTGGATTGGGAAGAGCCGTTGAAGGGGCAGCTGCTCGCCGCCGGCCTGTCGGAGGAGGACCTCGGCAGTCGCGCCCTCGCCGAGGATCCGGAGGGCAGGGGGCCGCGCTTGTTCTTCCATCACGCCGATGGGCCCAAGACCGGTCGCAACCGAATCCATCTGGACATCACCGTGACCGCGGGCGGCGACGATCGCCGGGCCGCGCTCGAGGCGGAGAAGGACCGGCTCGTCGCGCTGGGCGCGACGGTCGTGCGTCTGGTGGACCAGCAGTGGGGGCCCTGGCCCGAGCTGTACTTCCAGATGCAGGATCCGGAGGGCAACGAGTTCTGCCTGCAGTGAGGCGGCGGTCGGGTCAGTCGGACGTCGCCACCCGGGCGAGCGGACCGATCCCCTCGCGCCGCTCGAACACCAGGTGGGTCTCGGTCGTGCGCACCGTCTCATGCACGGTGATGTGCTGCAGCACGATGTCGCGCAGCGCGGCGGCGTCCTCCACCGCGACGTGCACGAGGAAGTCGTCTTCGCCCGCCACATGGAAGACCTCGATCACCCCGGGCGTGCGCACGAGCGCATCGAACAGGCGACCGACCCCCTCGCGGGTGTGCCGTCCGAGACGCACCCGGATCACCGCCTGCAGCGGCAGGCCCAGCGCCGCGGTGTCGAGCACGACGCGCACCCCCGCCAGCACGCCTCGGGTCCGCAGCGCCCGCACGCGGTAGGCGCAGGTCGATTCGGCGACGCCGAGCTGCGCGGCCAGCGCCTTGTTCGACCGCCCGGGATGCCGCACGAGAGCGTCGAGCAGACGCAGATCGAGGTCGTCCAATCCCGCCGGCGGCGATTGCGATTCGCTCAACGGGCGACCTCCTCAGCGACGTCGAATTGCTCGAACGACGAAAACCTCTCACATTATCCAGCGACTCAGCAAGGACTATCGCTGTTCGTCGCGTGATCGGCGAGACTCGCCGCCATGAACCGCGTACAGCACATCGACACGCTCGCCGTCCACGGCGGCCGTGGTGACCTCGCCGCCCTCGGCGTCCACGCGCCTCCGCTCGACCTTTCCTCGACCTATCCCCTGCCGGACGTCGAGATCGGCGGGGACTCGTATGAAGCGCTCTCCGGCGGCGGGCGCCCCCTCGAGGGCGGCAGTCATGTCTACGCGCGACTGTGGAATCCCACGGTCGCCCGGTTCGAAGAGGCCCTCGCCCGGCTCGAGGGCGCCGATACCGCCGTCGCCTTCTCGTCGGGCATGGCCGCGATCACCGCCGCACTGCTGGCCCACACGACGTCGGCCGGACGCCCCCACGTTATCGCGGTGCGGCCGCTGTACGGCGGCACCGACCATCTGCTGGCGACGGGACTGCTCGGCACGGAGGTCACATACTGCGCGGCCGGCCAGATCGCCGCACAGGTGAGGGCCGACACGGGGCTGATCGTCGTCGAGACACCCGCGAACCCGACGCTGGAACTCGTCGACATCGCACACGTCGTCGCGCAGGCCGGCCACGTCCCCGTGCTCGTGGACAACACGTTCGCCACGCCCGTCCTGCAGAACCCACTGGCGCACGGCGCGGCGATGTCGCTGCACAGCGCGACCAAGTACCTCGGCGGGCACGGCGACGTCATCGGCGGCGTCATCGCGTGCTCGGAGCAGACGGCCGAAGCGCTGCGCCCCGTGCGCGCCATCACGGGGGCGATCCTTCACCCCCTCGCGGCGTACCTGCTGCACCGTGGACTGCCCACGCTTCCGCTGCGCGTGCGCGCCCAGCAGACCGGCGCCCGGGCGATCGCGTCGTGGCTGCAGGGCCACGACGGCGTCGCCGACGTGTACTACCCGGGCCTGTCGGGCGACCGACTCATCGGCACTCAGATGCGCGGCGGCGGCGCGATGCTGTCGATCCGGCTGCGGGGAGGCTACGACGTCGCCGCGCGCGCGGCGGGCGCCACGAGGCTGTTCACGCACGCGGTCTCGCTCGGCGGAGTGGACTCGCTGGTCCAGCATCCCGCTGCGCTCACCCACCGCCCGGTGGCGCCCGAGGCGCGGCCGGACGCCGACATCCTGCGCCTGTCGATCGGCCTCGAACACGTCGACGACCTCATCGCCGACCTCGCCCGCGCCCTCGACGTCGCCGCCACTGCGAGTGACGCCGCCGTCCCGATCGGAGCCTCCGCGGCAACCGGCGTCAGGTCGTGACGACCTGCGCCGTGCCGAGGGGCGCATCGGGCCCCATCTCGGCGGCGATGCGGTTGGCCTCCTCGATCAGGGTCGCGACGATCTCCGACTCGGGCACCGTCTTGATGACCTCGCCCTTGACGAAGATCTGGCCCTTGCCGTTGCCGCTGGCCACGCCCAGGTCGGCCTCGCGGGCCTCGCCTGGTCCGTTGACGACGCAGCCCATGACGGCCACGCGCAGCGGCACGGTCATGTCCTTGAGTCCCTCGGTGACGTCGTCCGCGAGCGTGTAGACGTCGACCTGCGCCCGCCCGCACGAGGGGCACGAGACGATCTCGAGCTTGCGCTCGCGCAGGTTCAGCGACTGGAGGATCTGATGGCCGACCTTGACCTCTTCGGCCGGCGGCGCCGACAGTGAGACGCGGATCGTGTCGCCGATGCCCTCACCCAGCAGGATGCCGAAGGCGGTCGCGCTCTTGATCGTCCCCTGGAACGCGGGGCCGGCCTCGGTCACGCCGAGATGCAGGGGCCAGTCGCCCCGCTCGGCGAGCAGCCGATACGCCTTGACCATCACGATCGGATCGTTGTGCTTGACCGAGATCTTGAAGTCGTGGAAGTCGTGCTCCTCGAACAGCGACGCCTCCCAGACGGCGCTCTCCATGAGCGCCTCGGGCGTCGCCTTGCCGTACTTCTCGAGCAGGCGGCGGTCCAGCGAGCCGGCGTTCACGCCGATCCGCAACGAGACATCGGCATCCTTCGCCGCCTTCGCGATCGCGCCCACCTGATCGTCGAACTTGCGGATGTTGCCCGGGTTCACGCGCACGGCCGCACAGCCGGCGTCGATCGCCTGGAAGACGTACTTCGGCTGGAAGTGGATGTCGGCGATGACCGGGATCTGGCTCTTCTTCGCGATGATGTGCAGCACGTCGGCGTCGTCCTGCGACGGCACGGCGACGCGCACGATCTCGCATCCGGATGCCGTGAGCTCGGCGATCTGCTGAAGCGTGGCGTTGATGTCGGTCGTGGGGGTGGTCGTCATCGACTGGACGCTCACCGGGGCGTCGCCGCCGACGAGGACCTTGCCGACCTTGATCTGACGACTCTTGCGACGCGGAGCGAGGACGTCCGGCACGCGCGGCATCCCGAGATTGACTGCTGGCACGCCCCCAGCCTACGACCCGCGCCTGGGCCGCAGCCCGGAAGAGGGCAGTTCCGGGCCGCCGCACGCGCTGTGGTAGTTTCGGCCCATGCACGCGAACCACACCTGGTGGCGCTCCGCCTGAGGCGGAGTCGTTCGCGTACGCGCACAGACCGCCCAGCCCGACAGCCGTGGCGGTCTTCTTCGTAGGGCGCCCGCCACCCCGACGAAAGACCGACGATGCCCGGGTCCTCACCGATGAACCTGACCGACCTCGCCGCCTCCGGCGCCCCCTTCGCGCTCATCGCCCGCGACGGTGAGACCGTCGAGGTGCTCACCGGCGACGTCGTCGACGTCACGCTGCTGGCCGACATCCCCCTCACCGATGCCGCCGGCACGCCGCGCGAGGTGCTCGCGCTCGTCCCGTACCGCCAGGTGGTCGAGCGCGGCTTCGAGTGCCACGACGACGGTGCGCCGCTGCGCTGCCTCGTCGTCGACGACCACGACGCGCTGCCGCTGACCGACGCGCTCGCGCAGCTGCCGGCCGAGCCGGTCGCGCTGCGCGAGGCAGGATTCGACATCCCCGACGCCGAGTACGCCGACATCGTCCGCCGCGTGATCGCCGACGAGATCGGCCGCGGTGAGGGCGCGAACTTCGTCATCCGCCGCGACTTCACGGCGGCTGTCGACGCCGACCCTGTCGTGGCCGCGCTGACCTGGTTCCGCGCCCTGCTGGAGCACGAGCGCGGCGCGTACTGGACGTTCCTGGTGTCCACGCCGGGCCACATCGCGGTCGGCGCGAGCCCCGAGGCTCACGTCAGCGCCCAGGGCGGGCCACCGGCGGAGTCCGGCTACAGCACGGTGACGATGAACCCCATCTCCGGGACGTTCCGCCATCCCGCCGGCGGCGCGACGGTGGCGACCCTCACCGAGTTCCTGTCCTCCACGAAGGAGACCGAGGAGCTGTTCATGGTCGTGGACGAGGAGCTCAAGATGATGTCGGCCGTGTGCAGCGACGGCGGGCGCATCACCGGTCCGCACCTGAAGGAGATGTCGCGGCTCACGCACACGGAGTACATGCTCCGCGGGCGGAGCACGATGGACCCGCGCGACATCCTGCGCGAGACGATGTTCGCCCCGACCGTGACCGGGTCGCCCATGCAGAACGCCTGCACGGTCATCGCCCGCCACGAGCAGTCCCCCCGCGGCTATTACTCGGGCGTCGCCGCCCTGTTCACTCCGTCCGCCGTCGAGCCGGGCGGCCACGACCTGGACGCGCCGATCCTCATCCGCACCGCCTACCTCACCGACGGCACGCTGCGGGTGCCGGTCGGCGCGACCCTCGTGCGGCACTCCGACCCGGACGGCGAGGTGAGCGAGACGCACGGCAAGGCCGCCGGGGTGCTCGGCGCGATCGGCGCCGTCGAACGCGACGCCGTCGCCGTCGCCGCCCTCGACGAGGACGCCCCCGCCGTGCGTCCCCGCCGCCTCGCCGACGACCCGGGCGTCGCGGCGCTGTTGGCCGCTCGCAACGACCGGCTCGCCGCGTTCTGGCTGAATCCGCAGGATGCCGGCGCGCCCGGCCCGTTCGCCGGTCGTACAGCGTTCGTCGTCGACGCCGAGGACCGCTTCACCACCATGCTGGCCCACCAGTTGCGCCACCTCGGCTTCGCCGTCACGATCTCGCACTGGAGCGAGGCCGACCCTGCCGCGTTCGACATCGCCGACCTCGTCGTCTCCGGCCCCGGACCGGGCGATCCTCGTGATCCCGACAGCGCGCGCATGATCCGCATGCGGGAGGTCGTGGGCGCGCGCCTGGCGTCCGGCCGTCCGCTGCTGGCGGTGTGCCTGAGCCACCAGATCCTCGCGCACCGGCTCGGCATCGAGCTCGTCCCGCTCGACGCCCCCCACCAGGGACTGCAGAAGACGGTCGCGGTGTTCGGCCGCCCCGCCTCGATCGGGTTCTACAACACCTTCACGGCGCGGGTCGCTCCGGGCACCGGCGCGCTCGGCGAGACCGACGTGGCCGCCGACCCGGCATCCGGCGACGTGTACACGCTGCGCGGTCCGGCCTACGCATCGGTGCAGGGACACCTGGAGTCGATCCTGTCGCGCGACGGTCTCGAGACGCTCGAACGGCTCATCGCGCACGCCTTCGCGTCGGCCGGCTGAACCGCCGGGGCGGCGTCAGCCGAACAGCACGACCGCGGCGTCAGCCGAACAGCACGACGGGGTTGAACACGTCCGCGAGGATGAGGACGCCGCCCATGACGATCAGCGCGATGACCACGACGAACGTCAGGGGCACGAGCTTCGTGGCGTCGACGGGCTTCGGCGGCGGACGGCGCAGCAGCTTCGCCCATGCTCGCTTGATCCCGTCCCAGAGCGCGACCACGACGTGCCCGCCGTCCAGCGGCAGCAGCGGGATGAGGTTGAACACGAACAGGGCGATGTTCAGCGCTGCGAGCAGCTCGATGATCGCGGCGGCCCGGTTCAGGATCGGCGCGTCCACCGCGGCGACCTCGCCGGCCAGCCGTCCGGCGCCGACGACCGACAGCGGACCGTTCGGATCGCGCTCCTGACCGGTGAACATGTCCACGGCGGTCTCGTAGATCCTGACGGGGAGCTGCCAGATGATCTCGGCGACCATCCCCGTCCGCTCCAGCGCGATCGCCGTGCCCGACCACACGGGCTGGCGCTCGTAGTCGACGACGGCGGTCATGCCGACGAAGCCGACCTCGGCCAGCGTCGGTTCGCCGTCGTCGCCGAGCACCTCGCGCTCCGCGAGCATCGGGGTGACGGTCAGGCTCACCGTCGCTCCGTCGCGCTCGACGACGAGCGGGATCGTCCGGCCCGGCGATGCCTGGACGATCCCCGAGGCCTCGGCGAACGTGTCGACCGGGGTCCCTCCGACCGACACGATCCGGTCGCCGGGCAGGATGCCGGCCGCCGCCGCCGGAGATGCGGGATCGTCCGCCGTGCACTCCGTGCGCGTCTCGCCGGCGGGCAGGACGCACTCGTTGACGCCGGCGATCGTGGTGGTCGCCGTCTGCACGCCGATGCCGGAGACGACGATGGTGAACAGCACGATGGCCAGCAGCAGGTTCATGACGGGGCCGCCGAGCATGACGATGATCCGCTTGTGCACCGGCAGCTCGTAGAACGCGCGACGGTGCTCGACCTCGACGAGCGTCTCGTCGTTGGCGACGCGGGCGTCCTGGATCATCGTGGCGAACAGTCCGCCGCCGGCCCTGCCCTCGGCCGGGGACGGCGGGTACATGCCGGCCATGGAGATGTAGCCGCCGAGCGGGATCGCCTTGACGCCGTACTCCGTCTCGCCGCGGCGGCGCGACCACAGCGTCGGCCCGAACCCGATCATGTACTGCCCGACCCGCACGCCGAACCGCTTCGCCGGCGCGAGGTGCCCGAGCTCGTGCAGCGCGATGGAGACGGCGAGCCCGACGACGAGCAGCACGACGCCGACGATGAAGGCGATGACGGTCACGAGCGTTCACGCTACCGGCATCCGCTTTGAGTTTGCCGAGCCGGGTTAGGCTCGACGGGTGGACTCGGGGCGGCTGACGGCGCGACAGACGCGCGCGCTGCGCGGCGGTGCCGGTGCCGCGGTCGCCACGCTCGTCGCCGCGACCGCGCACACGGTCGCCGGCGGCGGCGCGCCGCCCGCCTGGCTGCTGCTCGCGGTGACCCTGCTCGCCTGGCCGATCGCGGTGGGCCTGACCGGACGCGGACCGTCCGTGCGGCGCACGGCCCTCGTCGTGACGGCGACGCAGGTGCTGCTGCATGCGGCCTTCGCGTCGATCGGCACGACCGACCCGGTCATGACCGCACACGTGCACGGCGAGACCTTCGCGCTGGCCGTCGGATCCTCCGCGCCGATCGCGGTCGATCCGGCCATGGCCGTCGGTCACGCCCTCGCCGCCGCGCTCACCGTGTTCCTGCTCGCGCACGGCGAGCGGATGCTGCGGGCCCTGGCCGACGGAATGCGCGAGCTGCTGCCCCGCGTGGCCGTGCGGCCGCTGCGGCCGGCCGTCCCGCCTCTGCCCGCCGTCCCGGCGCCGCGCAGCGGCGCCGTCGCGCTCCTGCACACGCCGCTGTCTCGCCGGGGGCCGCCGGCGTAACCCCGCCGTCGTCGCCGCACCCGCGGCATCCCCTTCCGTGTCGCGCCGCCTCCCGGCGGCGCGCGCCGACCCCTGAGAGAGACATGACTTCCCCCACTCCCGCGCGCCGCCGTGCGCGCCTGCTCGCCGGACTCGTCGCCGGCACCGCCCTCGCCGTCGCGGCGCCGCTGGCCGCCGCTGCGCACGTCCATGTGAACCCCGGCGACGCTCCCGCCGGCGCCTCTACGCGACTCGACTTCTCGTTCAGCCACGGCTGCGACGGCGCGGCGACGACCGCGCTCGTGATCGACATCCCCGACATCGTCGACGGCGTCACGCCGATCCTCGACGGCGCCTGGACGATCGCGCGCGAGCTCGGCGCCGACGGCATCCCGACCCGCGTCGTCTACACCGCGGCCCAGCCGATCGAGGACGGCCTGGGCGCATCGGTCGCGATGAACGTGATCTTCCCGCAGTCGGCAGCCGGCTCCGCCGTCGCCTTCCCCGTCCTGCAGGAATGCGCGACGGGCGCGATGGACTGGAGCGAGATCGCCGAGGAGGGACAGGATCCGCACGATCTCGACGCCCCCGCCCCGCTGGTGCAGGTCGGCGACGCGGTCGCCGCGGATGCGCACGGCCACGGCGACGCGGCCGACGCGGGCGATGCGTCCGATGAGCACGGCACCGCCGACGCGGCCGCCGCGGATCCCGTCGCGCGCTGGCTCGCCGGCGGCGCTCTGGCGATCGGCGCGGCCGCTCTCGCGGTGACCCTGCTCCGGCGCCGCGCGGCCTGACACGCGCGCGACGGGTCCCGGCGCGAGCGCGCCGTGGCCTGTCGCGAGCGCGCCGTGGCGCGTGGGGCACGGTTCTCCCGCCCGCCACGGCGCCCCCCTTCCGGGGCGCCGGAGTGAGAGGATGGACGCGCCATGCCGACTGATTCCGCGCCCGCGCCGCTGCCCCCTGTGCTCCGGCCCGCGCACACGCCCCGCCGCCCCCTCGCCGAGCTGGCCGCGCGGTTCGGCGCGGCCTCCGCCGACGCGCTGACCGGGGTCGATGTGGCCGGGATCACGCTGGCGACGGCGGACCTGCGCGCCGGCGAGCTGTTCGTGGCCGTGCGCGGCGCGCAGCAGCACGGTGCCGCGCACGCGCGCACGGCCGTCGCGCGGGGTGCGGTCGCGATCCTGACCGATGCCGCGGGTGCGGCGCTCAGCGCCGGGCTCGGCGTGCCCGTGCTCGTCGTCGACGACCCCCGGGCGATCCTGGGCGAGGTCTCCGCCTGGGTCTACGGCACCGACCGGAACCTGCCGCCGATCCTGGGCATCACGGGCACGAACGGCAAGACGAGCGTCTCGCACCTCATGCAGGGCATCCTGCGGGAGCTGGGTGTGGTCACCGGGCTGTCGTCGACAGCCGAACGGCACATCGGCGACGAGGTCATCCCGTCGCGGCTGACGACGCCGGAGGCCTCGGAGGTCCACGCGCTGCTCGGCCTCATGCGCGAGCGCGCGGTCGACGCGATCATCCTCGAGGTGAGCGCGCAGGCGCTGACCCGCCACCGCGTCGACGGCATCGTGTTCGACGTCGCCGGCTTCACCAACCTCAGCCACGACCATCTCGACGACTACCCCGACATGGCGGCGTACTTCGAGGCGAAGCTCGCGCTGTTCCGGCCCGAGCGGTCGCGGCGCGGCGTCGTCTGCCTGGACTACCCCGAGGGCGTCGAACTCGCCGCCCGCAGCGAGGTGCCGGTCACGACGATCGCGACGCGCGGGATCGCCGATCCCGCGGCGAGCGCGGACTGGACCGTCACGGTCCTCGACGAGCGGGCCGACGGCACCGAGTTCCGTCTCGACGGCCCCGACGAGCGGACGCTCACCACGACGGTGCCGGTGATCGGCCGGCACATGGCGTCGAACGCCGGCGTCGCGATCGTGCTGCTGTTCGAGGCCGGCTGGTCGTGGGAGCAGCTCGCCGGCGCGATCGACGGCGCGCGGATCCGCGCCGACCTGCCGGGGCGCCTGGAGCGCGTCTCGGGCGAGATCGGACCCTCGGTGTACATCGACTTCGCCCACTCCCCCGACGCGTTCGAGAAGACGCTCGCCGCGGTACGGCGCATCACCCCCGGTCGCATCCTCATGCTCACCGGCGCCAACGGCGACCGCGACCGCACGAAACGGGACGGGATGGGGCGTACCGCCGTGCTGGGCAGCGACATCCTCGTCGTCACCGATCAGCACCCCCGCTCCGAGGACCCCGCCGTGATCCGCGCCGCCGTCATCGCCGGCGCGCGCGCGGCCCGCCCGCACGCCGAGATCCACGAGTGCGCGCCCCCCGAGCGCGCGATCGAACTCGCCGTCTCGCTCGTCGGCGAGGGCGATGCCATCCTCTGGGCCGGTCCCGGCCACCAGCACTACCGCGAGATCGCCGGCGCGCGCACGCCCTTCGACGCCGCCGGCCTCGCGCGCGGCGCCCTGCGCGCCGCCGGCTGGATCCCCGTCGACGCGGACTGAGCTCCCCGGCATCCCGTCTCTCCCCGGCGCGAGGTCCTCCCGCCGCGCCCGGCTCGCCCGTACACTCGTGCGGGGAAGGACGCCCATGCCCCCCGCCGTCTCGATCGTCGTCGCCGTGTACAACCCCGGCCCGTATCTGCGACCGCTGCTCGATGCCCTCGACCGTCAGCAGCCGCCGCCCGACGGCTTCGAGGCGATCTTCGTCGACGACGGCAGCACCGACGGCACCGGTGAGCTGCTCGAGCGCTGGGCCCGGCCGCGCGCGTGGGCCGAGATCGTGCGCCAGCCGAACTCGGGCTGGCCGAGCCGTCCGCGCAACGTGGGCCTCGAGCGCGCGCGCGGCGAGTTCGTGCTGTTCGTCGACCACGACGACTGGATCGCCGACGACGCGCTCGCCCGCCTCGTCCCCTTCGCACGGGATGCCGGTGCGGACGTCGTCGTCGGGCGCATGGGCGCCGCGGGCCGCAAGGTGCCCGTCGCGCTGTTCCGCGCGACGCAGGCGGATGCCCGGCCCCCGGCGACACCGCTGCAGGACTCGATGACGGTGCACGCGATGTTCCGCCGGACGTTCCTCGCGGAGCACGGCATCCGATTCGACGAGTCGGTGCGCCGCCTGGAGGACCACCTGTTCATGGCGCAGGCGTACACCCGGGCCACCCGGGTCGCCGTCTACGCCGACGCCACGGTGTACGTCCATGCACGTCGCGAGGACGGCCGCGGCGCCGGCTATCGGCGCTATGCGCCCGCGGAGTACTACGCCGTGCTCGGGCAGGCGATCGACACCGTCACCGCGGCGCTGCCCCCGGGTCCGGAGCGCGACGCGTATCTGTCGCGGTGGGTGCGGATCGAACTGGTCGGCCGGCTGCGATCCGATGCCGTGCGCTGGCTGCCGCGTGCGGAGCGCGACGCGTTCTTCACCTCGGTGCGCGACGTGCTGGCCACCCGCATGCCCGCGGACATCGTGCGGCGCGTGCCCGCGGCCTGGCGCTGGCCGACCGCGCTCGCACTGTGCGCCGAGCCCGATGCGTTCCTGCGCGCCGAGGACCGGTTGACGACCTCGTCGGTCGCGGCCCTGAAGGGGCAGTCGGGGTCGGCTGCCCTGGCCGACCTGGTGCCGCGCGCGGTGCTGCAGCGCGCCGTCGAGTTGATCGGCGACGACCCGCCCCTGCCCGGCGACCGTGCCGCGGCCGGCGCGGCCGCGACTCTGCGACGGGTCCGCGGCGCGGCACTCGCGCCGGCCGGCGCGGTGATGGACGGGCGGCTCCTGCGCCGCCTCATCGCGTGGGGCCGCACGCCGGAGCTGCTCGCGCGCCGCACGGCCGGGGCGGCGACAGTCGTCGCGGCCGCGCTCGCCGCCGCGCTGGCGGCCACCGGCCAGTCGGCAGGGACGGCGCTCGCGCTGTGCGTGCTCGCTGCGGCGCTCACGGTCGGGCTGAGCCGGCGCTCGACCTCCGGCATGCCGACGGCCGTGCGGCTGCTGCTCGTGCTCGCGCCGGCCGCGGGCGCCGCGATCCATGGCCCGGCCGGGGCGCAGGCCTGGCTCCCGTGGCTCGCGATCGCGCTCGGCGCGACGGCGATCGCGGCGGGCTTCGTGCTGGATCGGCGCTGGCGCCGCACCGACATCCGCGCGCATGCTGCACGGCGCGGCTCCGTGCTCGCGCGCCTGGGCTGGATCACCTCGTCCGCGCTGGTCGCCGCCCTGATCGTGCTCGGAGCGGACGCGGTCGCGCTGGCGAGCCGGGGCTGAGCCGGCCTCGCGTGCGGATCAGGGCGCGGATGCCGCGATCGCGCGGTCCGCGGCATCCCGTGCCCACTCCTCGGCGGCCGCCAGCGTCTCGCGCGTGAGCGCGCCCGGTGCCGCGTGCCCGTCGACGATGCGCGCGACCGTGTCGAGGATGCCGGGAAACGACAGCCGCCCCTCATGGAACGCATCGACGGCCTGCTCGTTCGCGGCGTTGAACACGGCCGGGTAGGTGCCGCCGGCGCGGCCGACCTGCTTGGCCAGCCGCACGGCGGGGAAGGCCTCATCGTCGAGCGGCTCGAACGTCCAGGTCTGGGCGCCGGTCCAGTCGATCGGCGTGTCGACGTCGGCGAGTCGCTCGGGCCACGACAGGCCGAGCGCGATCGGGACCATCATCCGCGGAAGCCCGGCCTGTGCGATCGTGGCCCCGTCGTGGAACTCCACCATCGAGTGGATGAGCTGCTGCGGGTGCACGACGACGTCGATCGCGTCGTAGCCGACGCCGAACAGCAGGTGCGCCTCGATCACCTCGAGGCCCTTGTTGACGAGAGTGGCCGAGTTGGTGGTGATCACGCGGCCCATCGCGAAGTTGGGGTGCTGCAGCGCCTCGGCCGGGGTGATGCCGCTCAGCGCGGCGCGGTCGCGACCTCGGAAGGGACCACCGGATGCCGTGAGCACGAGCCGCCGGACTTCTCCGCGCTCCCCCGCACGCAGGGACTGCGCGATCGCGGAGTGCTCGGAGTCGACGGGCACGATCTGTCCGGGTGCTGCCAGCGCCGTGACGAGGTCGCCGCCCACGATGAGCGACTCCTTGTTGGCCAGGGCGAGGGTCCGCCCGCACTCGAGCGCGGCCAGGGTCGGCCCCAGGCCGACCGAGCCGGTGATGCCGTTGAGCACGACGTCGGCCTCGACGTCGCGGACGAGCTGCTCCGCCTCGGCGGCGCCCAGCGCGACGTGCTCCACGCCGAACTCCGCGGCCTGCGCGGTGACCCCCGCGCGGTCGGACCCGGCCGCGAGGCCGACGACCTCGAAGCGTTCGCGCCGGTCGCGGATGACGTCGAGGGCCTGCGTGCCGATCGAGCCGGTGGAGCCGAGGATCAGGACGCGACGCATGTCCGTCAGCCTACGACCTCGCCGCTCCCCGCCCGCAGGCTGGCGTCACTGGACGTGGTCACTGGACGTGGTCACTGGGCTGCGGGGACGTGCTGCGCGCCGAGCAGATCGACGACGAACACGAGCGTCTCGCCCTTCAGGTCGTCGGCGTTGATCTCGCCCTCGCCGTAGCCGTCGACCGGCGGGATCACGACGAGCACCTGCGACCCGACCGTGTATCCGACCAGCGCCTTCTGGAAACCGGCGACGTAGGTCGTGGTCGGGTACGCGATCGGCACGCCGTCGTCCCACGTCGTGTCGAACGTCTCGCCGTCGGACCAGCGCACGCCCGTGTACTGGATCAGCACGTAATCGCCGTCCTGCACCTCGTAGCCGTCGCCCTGCTTGAGCGTGGCCAGCGTCGTCTCGGTCGGCGCGTCGACATCGGGAACGGCGATCGCGGGTGCGCCCGCCTCGTCGAGCGTGACGGCGGGCATTCCCGCGACGGGGTCCTGGGGGGCACCGGACGCGGCGGCCGGGGCGACGCTGAGCAGGTCGATGACGTACACCTCCGCGTTCGCCGTGTCGGACTCGGGGAACGCCGCCACGACACGCGCTCCCGGCGCGTTGCAGCCGAGCACCTGGCCGAGCATCGTGCCCGCGGAGATCTGCGAGGGCATGAGCTCACCGGGCTCGTAGCCGATCGTGATGATCTCCTCGCCGGTCTCGGGGTCGATCGCGGTCATCGCGTAGTTGATGAAGTCGCCGGCCTCGACCGGGGCCCCCGTGCCCGCGTCGAGGACCGACACCTGCAGCTCGGGGATCTCGAGCGGGGTCGAGAACGCCGGCGTCGCGGGCGTGCCCGGCTCGCCGTCGACGGTCACGGCGTCGGAAGCGTCGCCGGGCGCGGCGATGGCGTCGCACAGCGATGCCGCGGCGTCGGTGGAGGTGGGCTCCGGCTCGACGTCGCCGCCGAGGCCCGCGCAGCCGGCGAGCAGGAGCGCCGATGCGGCGGCGGCGGACAGAGCGGCGATCGGGCGCAGGCGCACGGAGGACCTCACAGATGTCGGGACGGGAAGGCTTCCATCCTCTCGCACCTTTCTTCTGTCCTGGCTGTGAGCCCCATTCCAGGGGTGGCATGGATTCAGGAGTACCCTCGACAGGTGACCGAAGAGCAGACGCCTGCCCCCGAACCGGCCACGACTCCCGCAGACGAGGTGAGCAGCGTCGGCCTCACCTACTACGTCGGACGCTGGGTCGTCGCGCCGCTGGCCCGCCTCATCTACCGTCCGCGCATCGAAGGGCGCAAGAACATGCCCCGCACGGGGCCGGTGATCCTCGCGAGCAACCACCTGTCCTTCATCGACTCGTTCGTGATCCCCATGTTCGCCCCGCGACCCGTCTACTTCCTCGCCAAGGCCTCCTACTTCGAGGGCAAGGGCATCGGCGGCTGGTTCAGCCGCCAGTTCTTCACCGCCATCGGCGCGACCCCCGTGCGGCGCGGCGCCGGCCAGGCTGCGCTCGACGCGCTGGACCAGCAGCGGCGCATCCTGGCATCGGGGCGGGCGATCGCGCTGTATCCCGAGGGCACGCGCTCCCTCGACGGCCGCCTGTACAAGGGGCGCACCGGCGTCGCCTTTCTCGCGCTCGAGACCGGCGCCAAGGTCGTCCCGGTCGGCCTGGTCGGCACGAACGACGCCATGCCCGTGGGTGCGAAGTTCCCGCGGCTGCGCCCCCGCGCCACGATCCGTTACGGCGAGCCGCTCGATCTGTCCCACCACGGCGCCTCCTCGTCGGGGCGGGCCCGTCGCCTCGCGACGGACGAGATCATGTCGGCGATCCATGCGCTGTCGGGTCAGGAGCTCGCGAACGCGTACAACGAGACGCCCGCGCAGGGGCCTGTCGAACGGCTCAAGCAGGTCCTTCCCCACGAACGCCGCTGAGGCGGGTCAGGCGACGAGGATCGTCGCCTCGTGGCGCACCGGGAAGTTGACCGAGTTGGCGATGAAGCACCACTCGTGCGCCTGGGCGTGCGCGGCCTGTGCCGCCTCGACCATCGTCGCATCGGCGACCGTGACCCGCGGGCGCAGGATCGCCTCGGTGAAGGCGCCGGCCCCGCGCCCGTCCTCGACCATCGTGCCGATCGCCTCGTCCTCGTAGGCGACCACGACCACCCCCGCCTGCACGCACGCGTGGAGGTAGGACAGCAGGTGGCACTCCGACAGCGCCGCCAGCAGCAGATCCTCGGGGTTCCACTTGGCCGGGTCGCCGCGGAACGGCTTGTCGCTCGAGGCCGCCAGGTCGGCTTTGCCGTCGATCGAGATCGTGACCGACCGGTCGTAGTCCCGGTAGCCGCTCGTGCCGCTGCCCCGGTTACCCGTCCACACCGACTGCAGCCGATAGCTGTGCGCGCCGTTCATGCGGCCCAGTCTGCCAGCGGTGCGACGATAAGCTGAACGGGTGGCGCAGACCTTTCCCGTCTCGGATGCCGTCGAGCTCGCCGTCGTCGAGCGCAGCGGCTTCGTGGAGTCGCGCCATGCCGGGACGGCCATCGTGCTCGATCCCGAGGGTGTCGCGCTGCGGACTCTCGGCGATGCGGAGCAGCCCGTCCTCCCCCGTTCCAGCCTCAAGCCGCTCCAGGCGCTCGCGTGCCTGATGGCCGGCGCCCCGCTTGAGGGCGAGCGACTGGGCTTGGCCACGGCGAGCCACGCCGGCACCGACCGTCACGTCGCCGTCGTGCGCGAGATCCTCAACGCCGGTGACCTCGACGAGGCGGCGCTCGGCTGTCCGGCCGACTGGCCGGGCGATCGTGCCACGCGAGACGAGCTGGTCCGCGAGCTCGGGCGACCGCAGCGGATCCGGATGGCGTGCTCGGGCAAGCACGCCGCGATGCTGCTGACGTGCCGCGTGAACGGCTGGGACACGGCCGGCTACCTGGATCCGGCGCATCCGCTGCAGACGCACATCCGCGAGGTGGTCGAGCGCCTCGCCGGCGTGCGGACGGTCGCCACCGCGGTGGACGGGTGCGGGGCGCCGGTGTTCGCCATGAGCCTGGCGTCGCTCGCGCGTGCGATCCATCGCGTCGGGACCTCGTCCGAACGGTCGCCGTTCGCCCTGCACCGGTCCGCGGGTGCGCTCGTGCGCGCCGTGCGCGAGCACCCCTGGACCGTCGACGGCCCCGGCCGTCCCGACACCGTGGTGATCGAGCGCCTCGGCGTCTTCGCCAAGTCGGGCGCCGAGGGCGTCCTGGTCATGGTCGCCCCCGACGGCACGACCGTCGCGCTCAAGATGCTCGACGGCAGCGGCCGGGCCGCGATCGTCGTCGGGCTCACCCTGCTCGTCCGCGCCGGAGCCCTCGCCGCCGGCGACGTCGCGTCGGCGCTTGCACAGCTTCCGCTGACCGTCTCCGGCGGCGGACAGGACGTCGGAGCCATCCGCCCGACGGTGTGAGCGTCCTCACGAGGGACGCAGAGAGGATCGCCATGAGGATCTGTGTTCCCACCGAGGTCAAGAACAGCGAGTATCGCGTGGCGCTGACACCCGCCGGCGTGCACCGCCTCGTCGCGGACGGGCACGAGGTGTACGTGCAGCGCGGTGCGGGCACGGGTTCCTCGATGACCGACGACGAGTACCGGGCCGCCGGCGCCACGCTGCTCGACGACGCCGACGAGGTGTGGGCGCGTGCCGAACTGCTCCTGAAGGTGAAGGAGCCGCTCGAGAGCGAGTACCGGCACTTCCGCCCCGATCTGGTGCTGTTCACCTACCTGCATCTGGCGGCCGACCGCGCGCTGACGGAGCGTCTCGTCGCCGACGGCGTCACCGCGATCGCGTACGAGACGGTCCAGCAGCCCGGCGGCGGACTGCCCCTGCTCGCGCCGATGAGCGAGGTCGCCGGCCGGCTCGCCCCCACGGTCGGCGCCGCCACGCTGCTGCGCTCGGCCGGCGGGCTGGGGCTGCTCATGTCCGGCGTGCCCGGGACCCGGCCCGCGACGGTGACCGTGATCGGCGGCGGGGTCGCCGGCGCCAACGCGGCCGTCATCGCCGCGGGACTGGGAGCGGATGTCACCGTCTTCGACACCAGCATCCCGCGACTGCGCTTCCTCGACGACCACTTCCAGGGCCGGATCAAGACGGCCGCGTCCAACCCGCTCGACCTCGATCGGGCCGTCGTGGCGAGCGACCTCGTCATCGGGTCGGTCCTGATCCCCGGGGCCAAAGCGCCCAAGCTGGTCACCAACGACATGGTGCGGCGGATGCGGCCCGGGTCCGTCCTCGTCGACATCGCCGTCGATCAGGGCGGCTGCTTCGAGGACACGCGCCCCACGACGCACGATGACCCGACCTTCCGCGTGCACGAGAGCGTCTTCTACTGCGTCGCGAACATGCCCGGCGCGGTGCCGAACACCTCGACGTCCGCGCTGACGAACGCGACGCTGCCGTACATCGGACGGATCGCGGGCGCCGGCTGGCGCGCGGCGCTGCGCGGTGACGACGGTTTCGCCGCGGGGCTGAACACGACGGCGGGCGCCGTGGTGAATGCGGGAGTCGCGAGTGCGCACGGCCTGCCTGCGACGCCGATCGGCGACCTGCTCGGCTGACCGATCACTCCCCCGGCCGGATCCGACGCACGAGCCCGTCGGGCGTGCGCAGCCAGGCGCGGGCCGGCCCGGGCGCGGCGTAGGGCGGCAGTTCGCGCGAGCCGGTGACGGCACGGAACTCGGCGCCGCAGGCCTGATCGATCACGAGGTCCAGATCGGCGCGCGCCGCGCCCAGGAGTCGCCACTGCGCAAGCCACGCGTCGGGTCCGCCCCACAGCACCGTGCCGCGCGCCGGCTCGGCACCCGGCTCGTCCACCGCGCAGGTGCGCACGCCCTCCCGCGCCCACTGTTCCAGGAGGTCGCGCGTGCGCGGTCCGGGCGGCGCCACGAGCGCGGTGGGGCGGCGCCCCGGACGCCACACCGGCGTCTCGGGCACCGGCGGGGAAAGCGGGTCGGGCCGCGCGCCGGACGGCTCCTCAGCGAACTGGACCAGCAGGCGGCCCAGCCGTCCCCGTCCCGCCGGCAGTGCGGCGACGAAGTCGGCGGCTTCTCCCCCGGCGGCGACATGGTCGGCCCGCGAGGCGGTGGCCAGGATCGCGCGTCGCGGCAGCAGGTCGGCGACGCGGCCGATGCCGCCGCTGAGGCGCTGCACGGACAGGACGAGCCGGACGCCCCGTCCCCGCGCTGCGCGCGCACAGCGCTCGAGGTCTTCGAGCAGCCGCGCCGCATACTCCGGGGGAAAGCGGCCGATCAGCGCGTCGAGGTCGTCCGCCACGACGACGGTGCCCGGCGGCAGGGAGTCGAGGGCGGCGACAGCGTCCCAGGCCGCCTCGGGGTCGGCGGGGACGACGTGCACGCGGGAGGCTTGCGCGGCGATCGTGCGCAGCACGCCGGTGCGACCCGAGCCCGGTGCGCCGGCGACGACGAGCCCCGGCTCGTGATCGCCGAGGGCGACGGGGCGCTGACGCTGCTCCTCGGGCTCGTCGGCGATGCCGAGGACGATCGTTCCCTCGGGCGCCCGTGTCCGCGGGCCCCGCAGGTCGGCGAGCGGAATGCGCGTCGACAGGGCGGGCAGCCAGGGGGCACGGGCGGGCGGACCGGGATGCCGGGAGGCAAGGGCGCCGATCGTCTCGGAAGCGCAGCGGGCGACGCGGACCGTGGCCGGTGCCGCATCCGCGGCACGCCTCACGAGCGCCAGCCCGCGCGCCTGCGGCCGTCCGGACAGTCGCGCCGCCTCGTCTCCGCCGAGGACGGTGCGGGAATCGCCGGCGTCGGTCACGCGCAGCGCGACGCGCAGAGGCGCGTTCGCGAGCACGGCGTCGCGGAACACGCCCGCCGCCCGCTGGGACGCAAGGATCAGGTGCATCCCGAGCGCCCGGCCCCGCGCGGCGAGGTCGCCGAAGAGCTCGTGGAGTGCGGGGTGGGCCGCCACGAGCGCCGCGTACTCGTCGACCACGATCACCAGGCGGGGCAGCGCGTCGCCGGCCTCGGCGAGATCGCGTGCGCCGACCGCCCCGAGCACCCGCTCGCGATGTCGGATCTCGGCGCGCAGGCTCTCGATCGCGCGGAGGGCCGCCGTCTCGTCGAGGTCGGTGAGCACGCCCGTGACGTGCGGCAGCGGCTGCAGGTGGTCGAAGGTGCGCCCGCCCTTGAAGTCGACGAGCAGGAAGGCGACCTGCTGCGGGGTGTGCTGGGCGCACAGGGACGCCACCCAGGCGGTCAGCAGCTCGCTCTTGCCGGCCCCCGTCACGCCGATGACGATGGCGTGCGGCCCGTCCGCCACCAGATCGAGCACGGTGGGTACGCCGCCGGAGATCCCCACCACGGCCGGGAGCGCGCCGGACGCGGCGGGCGGCGCGCCGGGCAGCAGGGCGGCCAGTCCGAGCGGCGGGTCACCGCGCCGCCCGAGTGCGAGCTCGGCCCGGGCGGACAGCCCGCGCGCCAGCTCGGCGGCCTGGGAGATCGAGACGGGCTCGACGCGCACGTGCGTCGATGTCTCGCCGTGGTCGAGACGGGCGGTGCCGGGCCCGGTCAGGCGCAGCAGGGCCGCGCAGCGCGGCGGCGGCACCCCGTCGGCGACGGCGACGATCGGGATGTCGACCTCCGGCGCGAGCGCGCCGCCGTCCTCGCACAGCTGCAGCAGGCGTCCCCCGGCCGCATCGCCGTGCGGCAGCGCGTCATCCCACTCCGCGAGGCGGTCGGTGACGCGCACCTGCCCGGGCGGAAGACTGAGACAGACCTGCAGCGCGAGCCCGCGCGCGACCGCCGCCGCGAAGGGCGCCGGCCCCAGGACCGCGACGCCCGCCGTCAGCGGCACTCCCACCGGGACGTCCGCGATCCGGCGCGCCGTGCGCCGCACCTCGCGGGACGGCGCGTCCTCGGCGACGCCGTCGAGGCGCACGGCGCTCGCGCCGACTCCCGTGCCGACCACCAGCATCTCGTCACGCCCGGGAACCGAGCGCCAGACGTCGTCGGCTGCGGCCGCGAGGGCGACCACATCGGGATGCCTCGCCCACAGCGCTGCGCGCTCACGCTCGTGCCGGCGGGCGATCTCGGCGGCGAGCCGTTCGAGTGCACCGCGGCGCGCGGCCTCGGCCCGCCGCCGGGTCCGACGTGCGCTGCGTGTGCCGTCGGCGACCGAGGCGACCGCCAGCAACGGCCCCAGCGCAGCGAACCACAGGGCGAACGCCGATCCGGTGACCGCCCACAGCACGAGTGCGCCGACGACCGGCACGACCGCCGACAGGACCGGGACCGGCGGTCGGGCCGCGACCGCCGGGGCCGCGGGCAGCGCGAGAGGCTCGTCCGAATGGAGCATGCGCCCAGTCAACTCCGCGGGGGCCGCTCAGGGAGGGCGCGCCCGTCGATCGGTGGACAGACCGAGTCAGTCGGCCGCTGGGGAGGAGCCGGTGCGCCGCACGTTCAGCACGATGATCGTGATGTTGTCGCGGCCGCCGTTCTCCAGCCCCGCCTCCAGCATCGCGTCGACGGCCTCCGTCGGGTCCTCGTGCTGCAGCAGGAAGTGCAGGATGCCGTAGTCCGTCAGCTCCTTCGTCAGCCCGTCGCTGCACACCACGAAGCGGTCGCCGTCGAGCACCTCGAGTCGCACGTAATCCGGCACGACGCCGTCGCTGGGCCCGACGGCCCGGGTGATGACGTTGCCGTACGGGTGGTTCTCGGCCTCTTCGGGGCTGAGCCGGCCCGCTGCGATCAGCTCCTGGACGACGGAATGGTCGGTGGTCACCTGCGCCAGCGCCTCGTCGCGGAACAGGTACACGCGCGAGTCGCCGATGTTGAGGGTGACCCAGGTCGGCTCCGGCTCGGTCTGGTCGAGGTACACACCGGTCACGGTGGTGCCGGTGCCGTCGTCCGTCGTGTCGGTGTGGCCGGCGATGTCGGTCACCGCGCGGGCGAGGGCCTTCTCGATCGTCTTCGGTGTGACCGGGCCCTTCTCGACCGCCGCGCGCAGTCGCGCGACGGTGCTGGAGCTGGCGATCTCGCCGCCGATGTGCCCGCCCATGCCGTCGGCGACGACGAACAGCGGGAACTGCGCGAGCACAGCATCCTGGTTGATCTCACGACGTCGACCGCGATGGGTCGTCTCGGACCACTGCAGTTCGAGCGTCCCGTCCGCGAGAGGCACTGTGCGGGACTGGGTCGCGGGTTCGGGCACGCTCCCACCCTTCCCTGGTCGACTGTGCGGCGTTCTCACACTCTAGTGGACGGCGCCGACGACCCCGGCGCGTCAGCCCGCCGCGCCGGGATCCTCGGGCAGCGGGAACAGTCCGTCGATGATGTCCCGATCCTCCGGCGTCGGGGTCCACGCGGCGGCGGCGTCCGCGTTGGCGCGCACCTGCTCGGGGCGGGTCGCCCCGGCGATCACGCTGGCCAGCGCGGGGCGCGACAGCAGCCACCCGATGCTCGCCTGCAGCATCGTGATCGACCGCTCGTCGCAGAACGCCTGGTACCTCTCGAGCGCGTCCCAGGGCGCGTTCTCGACGAGGTGGGGACGCTGTCGCATGATGCGGGTGTCGGCGGGACCGCCCGCACGGGTGAACTTGCCGGTGAGCAGACCGTTGCGCAGCGGGAAGTACGGCAAGAAGCCGACGCCATACCGCTCCGCGGCCGGCAGCACTTCGCGCTCGGCGGCGCGCGCGAGCAGGCTGTAGTGGTTCTGGGCGGAGATGAACCGGGTCGTCCGCCGCTCGCGTGCGATGAACTCGGCCTCTGCGACCTGCCAGCCGGCGAAGTTCGAGTGGCCGAGATACCGCACCTTGCCCTCGCGCACGAGGTCGTCGAGCGCGTCGAGCGTCTCTTCGATGGGCGTCGCGGGATCCGGGGTGTGCAGCTGGTAGAGGTCGATCCAGTCGGTCTGCAGCCGGCGGAGGGAGGCCTCCACCGCGCGCCGCACGTACGAACGGGAGCCCTTCGCTCCCGATTCGATGCCGGCCGCGAAGCCGCCGTGGCCGAACTTCGTGGCCAGCACGACCCGATCGCGCCGGCCCCGCAGGGCCTCGCCCATCAGCGTCTCGGACAGGCCAGGCTCCCGTCCGTAGATGTCTGCGGTGTCGAAGAAGGTCACGCCCGCCTCGATCGCCGCATCGATCACCGCCGACGTGCCCTCGAGGTCCTCGGTGACGGTGCCCGGGCGTCCGAAGTTGTTGCAGCCGAGACCGACGGCGGACACGAGCAGGCCGGAGTCGCCCAGACGCCGCTGGGGCACGGAATGTTCCATGCCCTCACGGTAGCGCGCCGTCGCGTCGCGGCGTGGTGATTGCCCCGCGGTCGGCAAGCCCACTAGCGTAACGCTGTGGGCCCATCGGTGCGCCGGTAGCGCGTCGCGCCTGACCGCGGGCCCCCCGACGAGTCGATAGGAAGGCGCACGCCATGAGCGACCCGAACGCACCGCAGCCCGAGAACGGTCCGATCCCGCCCGCCGGTCAGGGACCGGCCGTCCCGCCGCCCACCGAGCCGGCGGCACCGCCCGTCGCGCCTCCGGCGGCCGCCCCGCAGCAGCCGCCCGCGGCGCAGCAGCCACCCGCGGCGCCCGCCTACGGCGCCGCCCCGCCCGCGCCGGGTGGCTACGCCGCCGCCCCCGCCGCGCCGGGTGGCTACGCCGCCGCTCCGGCCGCGCCGCTGACCGCCGAGCAGGACAAGACCGCGGCGATGTGGGCGCACATCGGCGGGGTCATCGGCTTCCTGCCCTCGCTGATCATCTGGCTCGTGTTCAAGGATCGCGGGCCGCGCACGAACGTCGAGGCCAAAGAGGCGCTGAACTGGCAGATCACCTTCACGATCGGCTACGTCGCGCTGTGGATCCTCGTCACGATCCTCTCCGGTGTCTTCATCGCCGCCGGCGCGTGGGCCATCACCCCCCTGCTGAACCTGCTTCCGCTGGCTCTGTGGGTCGTGAACGTCATCTTCTCGATCATGGGCGGCCTCAAGGTCAACGGGGGCGGCAGCTACCGCTACCCGGTGAACTTCCGCTTCATCAAGTGAGCCGCAGCTGAGGAAGGGGCAGGGTCGCGTGACGGCCCTGCCCCTTCCTCACGCGGTGACGACGAGATCCAGCTCGCCGGGACCGCCGACGCGCAACTGCCAGCCGTGAGCGTCGGCCCACCGCCGCAGCCCCGCCGCCGACCCGACGCGGGGCCGGGACTGCGCGAGCGCGCGGACGAGCGCTCCCTTGGCGTGCTTGTTGAAGTGGTTGAGCGCACGGGTCGCGCCGTCGGGCCCCTCGCTCACGACACGCACGTACGCCTGGGGAAGGTCGACGGGGACGGGGCCCAGCGCCGTGTACGCCTCGGATCGCAGATCGAGCACGAAGCGCGCGTGCGTCGCGCGCAGCGCCGCCCCCACGGCATCCGCCCAGACGCGCCGCAGCGGCGGGAGGCCGGGGAGCGACGTTCCCGCCGCCAGACGGTAGGCGGGGAGGGGGTCGAGTGCGCCGACCGGCCCGAACGCCGCGGCGTGGATCAGCACGTGCGCGCCGAGCCAGCGTCGCGCCGAGGCGTCGAGGGAGCCGGCATCCAGTGCGTCGTACAGCACACCGGTGTACCGGTCGGCCGCGGGCAGGGTCGGGGCGGTGCGCAGCGCCGCGTTGGCGGCGATGTCGCCGCGCTGGCGCTCCGAGAGCTTGAGCACGCGCGCGGCCGCGTCAGGATCGGAGCTCAGTGCGATCAGCGCGTCCACGACGGCGGCCCGCTGCGGAGCCAGCGCGGGCAGGGCGAGGCGATCCAGGTCGAGCGGTCGCCCCGCTCCCCCGGCTCGCTTCGTCTCTGACGGCGGCAGGAGGATCAGCACCGCGCACCCCCGGCGGTTGTTGAGTAGCCCGCGCAGCGGGCGTATCGAAACACGGACGGCGGCAGGAGGATCAGCACCGCGCACCCCCGGCGGTTGTTGAGTAGCCCGCGCAGCGGGCGTATCGAAACACGGACGGCGGCAGGAGG